>ERZ1740070.952-NODE-952-length-18741-cov-17.209194_pt1 | contig 18741 bp, 14 predicted proteins | sample MGYA00581734_ERZ1740070 | MGnify/ENA primary metagenome ERZ1740070 (study PRJEB43018, sample SAMN04849744) | marine metagenome | isolation source: floating plastic debris | place: Pacific Ocean | collected 2008-09-01 | study: EMG produced TPA metagenomics...
AGTGCCAAATCCTTAGCTTTATCGTTCACAAGCCCGGTTCTGGTGGCAGCAGCTACCGCTATTAAGCCGTAATCACTAGTTTTTAGTGACTAGCTAATAGCTTCGAATAATTAAAAAGGGGGTAGGAAATTGTGTAAGTTTCCTGCCCCCTTTTTTCTTAAACGTTAGAGCTTAAACGTTACACTTTGATGGCGCTGGGTTCGGCGGCGGCGGCAATGATGCGATGACAGCCTGACTCTGGATAGGCCCAGTCGTAATAGCACTCTTTAGGGTTGCCCCAGCATAGACCCAGGTAAAGCTCACTGCGGGTGGCGGTTAGATCGGCCCATTCTGCATCTTGGATATAGACTTGGACCTTGGCGGTGTCTATTTCGATGGGGTCATGACCGGCTTCCCAAAGGCGTAACCCGTCAATGGCGGTCTGCCAAAATTGAAGAATGCTGGCTTTGGCGGCGGCGAGGGTTACTTTATCTGCCTGGATAGCGGTTAGATCTGGATGAATCTCGGGGAGCTGAATGGTGTGGTCTTTGAATGTGCAGGGATGCCACACTAGACCTGACACACTATGGTCACGCTGATACTGATGGATCTGTGCGCGAAAGTCCTGATAGGCAAAGACTTTACTAAGTTTATCGGCACCGATCGCTTTGGAGACGACTGGATTAGCGAGGCGATCGTCGGTTGATAGTAATACGCGCTCTCCACGCCAGGCGGCTTTGAGTTCTTGATCGAGGATGTCGATAAGTTGCTGGGTGGTGTAGGTCATTACTCTATCGGATGGCCTGGTGGCATTTTAGCAATCGTTGTTGGCCTGTGCCGTAAAGTAGCCGACTTGCTCAAGGATTCTAAAAAGACTCCATGAGTAACGTATAGATGTCAGCTGACTTGACTGACTCTGCTACTTGGGTATTCGCGGGTTTACCGGTTCGCCCCCACCAGTCAATGACGGTACGGCCTAGATTTTCAGGACTGGTGGTGTCGATAGTGGTGTAGGTGGATCTGAAGGTGAATAGTTCTGGTTTTAAGAGATAGGCAATGACGCAAGGGTCGTGGAGCGGTGCTCCGTTGATGCCGTAGCGCTCAATATCTGGAGTCCCATAGTGGGCCAAAAGGTCAGCGGTGGCATCACCGATGGGGGTATGGAGCTGTCTGAAAGTGTCCAACCGCTCGGGAGTGGTGAGTACCTGGTGGGTGGTATCGAGGGTAATGAGTTTGATGGGAATGCCCGATTCAAACACTACTTGGGCGGCATGGGGGTCGACGTAGATATTAAATTCGGCGGCGGGGGTGACGTTGCCGTGGGTAATGGCCCCGCCCATGGCAATAATGGTGTCAATTTTGCTGGCGATTTGGGGAGCTTGGACTAGGGCGATGGCAACGTTGGTGAGCGGACCGAGGGTGGCTAGGGTGACGGGTTCGGTTGCCTGTTGCAGGGTGTCGATCAAAAATGCAACAGCGTGTTGCACCATTAGGGACTGGGTTGGCTCGGGTAGCTTTGTTCCTTGTAAACCGGTGGTTCCATGGATATCGGCAGCGGTAAATAAGGGTCTGAGCATTGGCCGTGGGCAGCCGGCGTAAACGGGAATGTCACCACGGTTGGCCAGGGCACAGATCTTGAGGGCGTTTTGGCTGGTGTAGTGTAGGGGGACATTGCCTGCGACGGTGGTGATGCCCAGGATATTGAGTTTGGTGGGATGGGCGAGGGCGAGGAGAATTGCGATCGCATCATCCACGCCAGGATCGCAGTCGATAATAATCGGACGAGCCATGATGTGAGTTAAAAAAGTAGGCGAGGCGGCTTTTCCAGCCTAACCTGCTCCATGGACAATCATTGGCGATCCCCATCAACTAAACTAGTAGACTAACCTGGTAACGCAGCGTCGATAGGACTTAGTTGAATGCAGTATCTCCCTCCTCAGCATTTCGTCAAATCCTTGGGTCTGATCCTGTGCTTGGTTCTGGCTAGTTGCGAGGGGAGTCCGTTGGGAAATTCCCTAGAAAAGAATTTAGAACCCGACCCGCAGCTGGTTGAGGAAGAAACCGCTGATAACGATACAGCTAGCACACCTGACGGGGTGTCTGACCCTGATCCGGTTGCAGAAGCGCCCGAGCCCGAGCCCAGCGGGGACGAGACAGACTCCCCTGACCAGGCAGAGAGCGCAGCGATTCCTACGTTTACCCAACCTAGTTACACCGATATTGGCGAAGCGCCCGAAGAACTGCAGCAGCCTATCGAGGATTTGGTCACCTTAGACCTGCTCATGCTGATTGATGTCAAGGCCGATGACAATATTGAACGCAACCCCAACGAATTTTTGCCCAACCAAATCATCACCCGTCGTGAATATGCCCGCTGGTTAATGGAGGTGAATAATCGCTTCTATGCAGATCAGCGCGCCAAAAAAATTCGACCGGCGGTGGAAAGCAGTCAGCCTGCTTTTCAGGATGTGGGCACGACCAATATTGATTTTTCCGCCATTCAAGGTTTGGCCGAGGCGGGTATTATTCCCAGCCCACTCAACGGCAGCTCGACGGTCATCAAGTTTCGACCCGACGCGCCCCTAACCCGCAAAGATTTAATTCTGTGGAAAGTGCCCCTAGATACCCGGACCGTGTTGCCAGAAGCGACGGCAGCCGCGGTAACGGAAGCCTGGGGGTTTCAAGATGCGGGTAAAATTGAACCCGCTGCCCTCAAGGCGGTCCTGGCCGATCATAGCAACGGAGAGTTTGCTAACATTCGGCGCGCATTGGGATACACCACCCTATTCCAGGCCGACAAGGGGGTAACCCGCGCTGAAGCGGCCGCTGTGCTCTGGCGCTTTGGTAACAGCACAGAAGGGATCACAGCCGCTGAGCTACTGGAGAGCGCTAGTGACGAACCCGACCCTAGCAGTAGCGATAAACCTGATGCTGGCAGTGGTGAAACGAAAGAATCGTCAGACTAATGCCCAGGGTCGTTGGCCCATTGGGCGACCTGGGTAACGCCTATCGGGTCTATGCCTCAGCCTGACCCACACGCCGCTATGATCGAGACTCTGTAGATCGTTACAACCTTTTCCCAATTCACCCACGGCATGGGAGAATGAAGCCCGCTTATTTTGTCAGGATTTAAACGCTGTGAAGGCCATTGTTATTGGTAGTGGCGGGCGCGAGCACGCTATGGCATGGACATTATTACAGTCACCCAATGTGACTGCGGTGGTGTGCATCCCAGGAAATGGCGGCACGGCTACACTGCCGGGATGTAGTAACTTGGCCATGTCCGTGGACGATGTGGAAGGCATTGCTCGGTTTTCATTGGTGCAGAATATTGGTCTGGTGGCCGTTGGCCCAGAGCAGCCCTTAGCAGACGGGGTGGCTGATGGGTTAAGGGCTGAGGGGATTACGGTGTTTGGCCCTAGTCAGGAGGGCGCCCAGCTAGAGGCCAGTAAAGCCTGGGCCAAGGCCCTGATGCAGGAGGCCGGGATTCCGACGGCGGCGAGTGCCGTCTTTGATCAGGCTGAGGCGGCGACGGCCTATGTGGACGAGCAGGGCGCGCCCATTGTGATTAAGGCGGATGGGCTGGCGGCGGGTAAAGGAGTAACGGTGGCCATGTCCGTCGAGGAGGCTAAGGATGCGATCGCAGCCATCTTTGATGGTCAGTTTGGGGCCGCGGGTAAACGGGTCGTCATCGAAGAATTTTTAACGGGTCAAGAAGCGTCGATCATGGCGGTGACCGATGGCCTAACTATTCGGCCGCTGATGCCGGCCCAGGATCACAAACAGGTGGGCGAAGGCGACACTGGCCCAAACACCGGTGGCATGGGGGCCTATGCACCCACCCCCGTGGTGCCGACCGACCTTCTGGATCGGATTCAAACTGACGTTTTAGAGCCGGCGTTACAGGGGTTAAAGAATCGGGGGATCGATTATCGGGGCGTGGTCTATGCCGGGCTGATGATCACCCCTGAGGGAGAGCCCAAGGTGATTGAATTTAACTGTCGCTTTGGTGACCCAGAAACCCAGGTGGTGCTGCCCTTATTAGAGACACCCCTGGATAAAATTATGCTGGCATGCTGTGAACAGCGTTTAGAAAGTCTGCCTCCCTTTGAGTGGAAGTCAGGCTATGCCGCCTGTGTGGTGATGGCGGCCGAGGGCTACCCTGGCAAATACCCTAAGGGCATGGCCATTAGCGGTATCGATGCTGCCACTGACACCGGGGCCATGGTTTTCCATGCGGGCACTCAGCTTGAGCGTGGGGTGGTGAAAGCTAGTGGCGGTCGAATATTGGGGGTAACTGCTCTGGGGGATGGGTTTGGAGATGCGATCGCAAATGCCTACCGCGCCGTCAATAACCTGCAGTTTGAGCACGCCTACTACCGTCAGGACATTGGCCACCGGGTGAGGTCGCAATTTTGACTGGCTAAAACGGGTTTGACCGGTTTTAGCGGCGCTAACGACCAAGCCGTAGACCTACGGACATCATTAACCTCGAGTACCCCCTGTGCGTCTGTAACTCAAAACTAAGGGCTCAAAACCCACAACTCCCTGGCCCTTAAGGGTCTGACCACCTTTCCCACTCCAGTCCCCATTTTGGGATTCATGTCACAATAGCGTTGAGCGGTTTATGTAGGTTGAATGGTTGAGCTGTTTCAAAAAATTCGGACCCTAATTGCTGACTGGTGGAAAGACTTTACCCTCCAGACTCGATTGATGGCTGCGGCCACGTTAGTGGTATCTCTGATTATGAGCAGCCTGACCTTTTGGGCCGTCAATACGATTCAGCTCGATGCCCGCTTAAATGACACCCGCTTTGGCCGCGACTTAGGTCTTCTGTTAGCCGCTAATACGGCTCCCCTGGTAGAGTCACAGCAGCTTGATGAGCTGGCTCTGTTTTCCCGGCGGTTTATGGAGAGTACGTCGAGCATTCGCTACATGCTCTATGCCAATCAAGAGGGCTACATATTCTTTGGCATCCCCTATTCTGAATCGGCAGTCCAAAGCTCCCTTACCCTCAGCCGCCGCATGCAGCTGCCGGATAATTATGTCAAAAGTGTTGACTTACCGATGGTGCGCCAGCATCTGACACCGGCTGGTGAAGTGACCGATGTGTTTGTGCCCCTCAACGCTAAGGGTAACTATCTTGGTGTTTTAGCCCTAGGGATCAACCCCAACCCTACGGTGGTTGCCTCCTCTCACCTCACCCGCGATGTCACCATTGCTGTGTTTGTGTGTATTTGGGTGATGGTGATTTTAGGGGCTGTGTTTAATGCCCTCACCATTACGCAACCCATTAAAGACCTGTTGACTGGGGTAAAAAACATTGCCGCTGGTAACTTTAAACAGCGGATTGATGTCTCCCGCGGTGGCGATGAGCTTGGAGAACTGATCCAAAGCTTTAACTACATGGCAGAGCGCCTGGAGCGCTACGAAGAACAAAATATTGAAGAGCTAACGGCTGAGAAAGCGAAACTAGAACGTCTGGTGTCCACCATTGCCGATGGCGCAATCTTGATTGATGCCAACCTGGAAGTGGTATTGGCCAACAATGCCGCCAGTCGAATTTTTGGTTGGGATTCTCAGCTGCCACCCGATGGCAACGTCCTCCAGCATCTGCCCACCGAGGTGAGGGTGCAAATGACCCGACCGCTTTACCAGGCAGCGAAAGGCGATTCCTCTGATAGTCAAGAGTTTCGCATTGCCCTAATGGAGCCCACCAGCCGCACCATTCGTGTCTTGCTCAACTCAGTCCTCGATCAGTCTGGGGAAACGGTCAAAGGTATTGCCCTAACGGTGCAGGACATTACTCGAGAAGTGGCGTTAAACGCTGCGAAAAGTCAGTTTATTAGCAATATTTCCCACGAATTGCGGACACCGCTGTTTAATATCAAATCCTTTATCGAAACCCTCTATGAATATGGTGACGATCTCTCAGAGCGAGAGCGCCAGGAGTTTTTAGAAACCGCTAATAATGAAACGGATCGGCTGACCCGTCTGGTAAACGACGTGTTAGACCTTTCGCGGTTGGAGTCTAACCGACGCTATCAGTTCTCTGCATTGGATATTCATCAGCCGATTGAGCAAATTCTTCGTACCTATCAGCTCAATGCAAAAGACAAGGGCATTGAGTTAATTCAAGACATTGAAGAGGGGCTGCCACCGGTACTCGGTAACTACGACCTGCTACTCCAGGTGTTTGGTAATTTAGTGGGCAACGGTCTTAAGTTTTCAACGGCGGGGGGCTGTGTTGCTATTCGAGCCTATCGGGCGCCGTCGACGGTGGATCACCCAGACTTTGCGGGGAACGTTCGGATTGAAATTGCCGATACGGGAATTGGCATTGCGCCAGAGGATCAAGACGCGATCTTTGATCGCTTCTATCGGGTAGAAAACCGAGTTCATACCCTGGAAGGTACGGGGTTAGGGCTATCGATTGTAAAAAACATCATCGATAAACACCACAGCAAGATGTGCCTTGTGAGCGATGTGGGTATTGGCACCACCTTCTGGTTTGATTTAGCTATTTATGAAGCCCATATTGAAGCTAAATCTGATGCGCCAGCTGAGCTGGGGGATGCGGATGAGCAGGATGCCGGGGATGCAGCTGGAGATGAGATCGCACCCGTAGCTGTCCAGGCTACACCAAAGGAGTCAGCTTAGCCCACCAATTGACCAACGATGGCCCGGCCCCTAGCTCACGGACAGAAAAATCAGACCGATTGACCCACTGAGGGTTAAATGCCGCTGGTTCAACACAGACGGTGTCGGCAATAGCGGCGCCATCTAAACCCAGTGCTTGGGCATATCGCTTGACAAATCCCTTTACATAAACGGCTTCCGGCAGCTTAGCCCAATTGCCAGTTTCTATGGCGCGGAGCTGATTGGGCTGAATATGAGTTCGCTGAGCCACCTGCTTTAGCGACAACCCTTGCCGAGTGCGGATAGTTTTCAAATGACCTCCCAAAGTGATTAGCTGTTTGCAGTCATCCTCACTAGTTGAGGTCTCTACTGAACTCTTAAGAAAAACGCTCATTACGTAACATCGGGATACAACACACCTGTTTGCAGTTTATTAAGTTCACTTTCATGAAGCAAGCCGCAGACAACATGGTTTTACCGTGAAGTTACTGGGATAGTGTGTAACAAGCCATACCAACATTAAAGATGTTTCTACCTATGGACGGTTCACAAACGAAGCTTAGATAGGATTTCAGCCGTTTTTATCGTTAATCAGCCCCAAGCGCCGTTATTTATAGCTACCCATAATCTAGTTATAAATACGGATGTATGTAAAGAAACCATGACATGACTATGGTTTTTAGTGTCTTGCTAGGGCAATCGGCATCGTATCTGCCATGCCGTAACAGATGCGGCGCGATCGCTACATGGGGGAGAGATGCCATGGGAGCTGTGGGAGTGTTTGAAAATTTGTTGCTCTGATTTATGGCAGTGACAAAACAAGACTAGGGTTAAAAGGGCACAGGGCGGCTATTTCAGCCCATTTGTCTTTAGTAAGATTAAAGATTCTCCTTGATACTCCTTAATACTAAGGATGGTCATTACCAGGAGGTTTTCACGTTACATACCCCAGTCTGCAACCCAGGGGGTAGATATTATGGCTTTTTTAATTGTTGGCTTAATTGTTGGTTTGTTCGTGGCATTGGCTTATGTCAATGTCACGATGGTGGCTTGGTTTGCCTATGGGGCCTTCGCCTTGGCCATGCTTCAGGTTCCCCCATGGGTTTGGGGCGTGTTTTGTTTGGTTGCGGTGGTTTTCAACATTCCGTTTATTCGACAGGTGTTTATTACGGCCCCCCTTTTCACAGCCATTCGAGCCTTTAGCCTGTTGCCAGCAAGCTCAGACATCGAGCGATCGGGCATCGCAGCGGGGCCTGTCTGGGGCGACGGAGAGTTGTTGTCTGGTAAACCCAACGTTAAGCGCATGTTAACGGAGCCCTATTCCACCCTTCTGAGCCCCGATGAACAGGCCTTTGTTGATGGACCGGTGGAGCAGGTGTGTCGCATGGTCACGGACTGGGAGATTTATCAGCGCAAAGATTTACCTCCTGATGTGTGGGCCTACCTAGGGCAAGAGCGATTCTTTGGCATGATGATCCCGTCGGAGTACGGTGGTCTAGGGTTTTCCAATACGGCCTATAGTGCGGTGGTGACTAAGCTGGCGTCACGCTCCTTTGCCTATACGGCCGTCATGGCTAACTCCCTTAGTCTGACTAGGCTACTGCTGCGCTATGGGACCGCTGAGCAAAAACAGCGCTATTTGCCCACGTTGGCCGCAGGGGAAACGATCCCCTGTTTTGCCCTGACGGCATCCACCGCTGGGGCTGATGCTGCTAGCGGCACAGTGTTTAGGGCTAAGGATGGCGAGCTGGCTCTGCGGTTAAACTGGCAGCAGCCATCTGTAACTCTGGGTGCGATCGCAACCCTCATCGGTCTTACCGTTCGCCTTCAAGACCCTGACAATCTTCTCGGCAAGGGCACAGATGCTGGCCTCACCTGGGTGCTAGTTCCAGCTGATACAGCCGGTGTTCAACTGGGGCGTCGTCACGATCCCATGGGTGTTCCCGTCCATAGCTCCCCAATTTCTGGTCGCAACGTTGTTTTACCCGCCAACCAAATTATCGGCGGTGTTAAGCGGGCAGGGCAGGGACGGAGCCTTATGCAAAATCTTGCCACCAGCGAAGCGATTAGCATCTCTGCCACCAGTACGGGGGTAGCCAAGCTGGTCTCACGGGTCGCCAGTGGCTATGGCGTTGTGCGAGAACATGGCCTGGGTGACTTTGCAGAAATGGAAGCCTCCCTAGCCCGGATTGGTGGCCTCACCTACCTGATGGATGCAGCCCGTCTATATACCTGTGATGCCGTTGATACCTGTGATGCCGTTGACCAAGCTGAGCAGCCCGCCGTAGCCTCGGCCCTTGCCACGTATCAATTTGCTGAGCTGTCTCGCCATATTATCAATGATGGCATGGACATTCTTGGAGGTGTTGGTCTCTGTCGTGGTCCTCGAAATCTCCTCGCTAACGTTTACACGGCTACTCCCATTCCAGTAGAAAGGGCTAACAGGTTTACCCGTAGCTCGATTATCTATGGCCAGGGTGCGACGTGCCGCAATGGCTATCTTGTAGACGAAATATCAGCCTTAGAAGACAACAATATTGCAGCGTTTGATTATGCCTTTTGGCGACATGTGGGATTAATCGTACACAATCTTATCCGTGCTAATGTCCTGGGCTGGACCCGAGGTTATGTTATAGACTCTCCTGTTCCAGGAGAAACAGGTCGCTATTGTCAGAAGCTAGCCTGGACCTCGGCCACCTTTGCAGCCCTATCAGACCTAACTATGCTCGCCTATGGCGATAGTCTCAAGCGCCATGAAAAAATCACCGGACGCTTTGCTGATATGCTCTCTTGGATGGATCTCGCGACGGCCACCCTGCATCGATTTGAAGCAGAGGGACGTCGCCAAGACGATTTACCGCTGCTCCACTGGGCTATGCACCACAGTTTTAGCCAGGTCCAACTAGCATTGGAAGGACTATTGGCCAATCTAGAGATTCCTCTACTGGGTGGTCTAATGCGGGCGACCACCTTACCCTGGTTCCGGTTAAACCCTATTGGCACGAAGCCGACGGATGCCCAAGACCATGCCGTGGTTCAGTTACTTCAGTCTCCCGATGGTCGTCAGCACCTTACCCAGGGCTTGCATGTGCCCACCGATGCAGAGCAGCCCCTGGGGCGATTGGAGCGAGCATACCAGCTGTCCATTGTCGCTATGCCAGTGTTGAAAAAGATCAGAGCGGCTTTACGCAACGGACAGCTGAAGATGACACCACCAGTGGGTCAGGTAGAAGCCGCCCTACGCGCTGGGCTGATTACGGGGGCAGAATCCGACTTGGCAACAGTTGCTGAACGGGCACAGCTAGGTGTTATGCAGGTAGATTCGTTTACTCTCAGCGAGTATCGACAAATTGGCAAAGAATACATTGAAGAAGAGACCGCCGAGGCTGATTAAAATGCAGGAGAGTTAGACACAATCGTCGATCTGCCGGTCACGATGATTGGCGGAGCGATGATCTTGCCTATGAATGAGGAAACGTGCTTAAACCCCTGATTTGCTCGGTAAAATTAGGGTGAGATCATGATTTTTGTAAAAACCTAACGCTATTGGTTTATTCCATCGGTTTGCGTAAAAGTATCAAGTCCTATTGATGTAATAACCACAGGTTCTGCATCTACCCACGCATGGGTTATATGCCATGCGATCCCAATTTTTGTTTTCTATGTCAACACCAATCACGTCTCCCAATACTAATCTCCTTGAAGCAGCGTGGCAGCGCCAGCAAGCCTACAGTAAAAATGCCTCTCGCCACCAACGTCGCTTTCTCTGGCTGAGAAGTCTGCTTGCTTCCTTAAGCGTTGTTGTGGTGATTTTGGCTGTGGTGGAAGGTCATGAGCTTAATGAACCTTGGCATGACGTAATTGGGAATACCCTTTTGGTCTTGCCCATTACGATTACGTCACTGCTAGCCTTTTCTGTGCGATTTGATCGAGGACAAAATTGGGTGCTATTACGGGGTAGAGCCGAATCCTTAAAAACAGAAATTTACTATTATCGCACCTGCGTAAAACCCTACGAGAAAAAAGATCGTGATGCGCTACTGTCAAAGCGCATTCAATATATTAGTGATGGCATCAAAGGCAGTCCTGTTCACCAAGGGGCGCTGTCTCCCTACGAGCACGAAGTGACTCCCAATGGCAAGGACAATCGCCCCAAACTACGCATGGGGATCGTGATTCTCATGGGCAGTATCCTCATCAAAGGGGGCACTAAACTTATGGGTATAGTTTGGGATTTTCTATTTAGGTTTAAAGAAGAGAATTCTAGCCCTCAAACTGAAGAAGAAGAAAATAGGTGTTCTGACCTGACAAATCCTGAGCATTACCTGCAGTTTCGCCTGGTCACTCAGTTTGAGTGGTATCGCAAGCAATCGAAGATATTGGCCCAGCAGCTCCAGATCTTTCAAACTAGTGTCTATATATTTGGTGGAGTCGGAACACTTCTAGCTGCGTTTGAAACCTCTAGAAGTTGGGTTGCGGTTACGACTGCGCTGGTTGGGGCATTCACTAATTATCTAGAGGTTAAGCGGATTGAAGCCAGTTTGGTGGGATATAACCAGGCCGCCGATACCCTCTACGACATTCGTGCCTGGTGGTATTCCTTGTCAGCCGCAGAACGCCATGATCCCGACACCAAAAGACCCGATCAAAAGAAATTTCAACGTCTGGTAGATAGCTGCGAAGGCACCATTCGTAGTGAAACCACTAGTTGGTTACAAGACATGCAAGATCGCTTAGCCCAACTCTATGGCATTGACGATGGCGACTCAGATGATGAATCGGATGACGCTGCTACCCAAAAAAATGTTGAAGAAAAGACGAGTTACCCACATGGGATTGATGAGGATAAAAACGCTGACCCAGACAATGAAAGCGTAGACTGAGCGTTCATACATCTAAGAAAGTGGTGTTGCTGCTCCTTGGGATGATTTTATCTGCAAGATCCTGTCAAATAGCATGTCTAACCGATCGGTTCATCCTCCAAATCAGCAACGGCAAGAAAGTGGGTCAGTAAGAAATCCCCGATGTTTTGGGGCATGTTGGTGGTTAGGCGTATGTTTGAGCCCATGTGGTAGATAGGGGACCTCCGGGCTGATGGATGTCATGAAATCACTACCTCATCGCCAGATTTTTTGATTGTGTAGCTTGCAATACCCTTTAACAGGGTGTAAAACTAAATCAGTCACTGAAACGTATAGATCGCTACTCAGTTTCTCAGGTTTATCAATCGAGACATCTCTTAAGTTTCGCCACTACATTTCAAATTTTTAGCCTTGAGTGTTACCGGATGTAAGCAGGCTTTTCAGCCCTTGCATCCGCTCTCTATCTTGGTTCGAATCAGCGTAACGCATAGCAGCATGTTTTTGTAATTTACCTCTGATAGGTGTCAGAGGTTCCACCACGGTTTTTAATTACTTTTTCTAGTCCATAGCTAGCCCTTTTCTCTTATGCCTACTCTGTTTGACACTCACTTAATCGATCTACACAGCCAGCCCTCTATTCAAAGTCATGATCTACTGACTATCTGTGCTCTGGCTGAGTCTGAAGGTATGAGCGAAAGTCTTGAATCTTATAGCTTTGATCAATTTCTTGGCTTAACTATTCATCTGTTTATAACAACCCAATCGCAAGATACCCGTGAGCAGCTTGCACAACAACTAACGAAGTTTGGCAGTGCAGCCGTCGCCCCCATGGTTAAAATCCTATGGCGAATGCGGTCCCATAGGAGCTTGCAGCTGTTAGCGCAGAACAGCCTACAACAAATGGCCCCCTTTGCCCTGATTATTGGGTTAAGTCATGTTCTTGATCGTGAGACTGATGATGGTCTAAGAACGGTTGCAATTCAGATGCTAGTAAAGCTGATGCAAGATCCCGAGCAGTCTGTTCTGTTATCACTACCCAAACTGGTCTCAGATATGACTTGGCGCTTATTAAAGCGACACCTGCTGGCAGAAAAAAACTGCCCAACAGATGAGGTAATCTGTTTTAGCCACAATCTTCCTGTTGAAATGAATATTATTTTTAGCTAATAGAAAGAGACTCTTTTTTGTCATGTAGGGCAGCTCTCGTTTTTTGTGCTCAATGGTTTCATGAAAAATTTTGTCGGCTTCTGTGAAGGTTGAAAAGAACTCTTGAGAGAAAAATATTAGTAACAATTAGATAAGTCTAATCAATACGCCGCCACCGAGAAAAAATAAGAAAGACTTAGGTGCTATGGGCGACCGCCCAATTGGCTCGCTGAAACGGCTGTGAGCTTCGCCAGTAAACGGATCGACATAGGTCTGGGAACAGACTAATGGATAGAACATCAGGTTGAGTAGGACCCAAGCGGGCTACTTAACCGTTTTTCATGTCATGACATTGACAATTCATTTACCTGATTTTATTAACAAAAGTTAAAATACTGATGTATTCTGCAAACCATGTTTGACAGTTTGGGCTGCGTCTCGGGATATGAAATGCAGCTTCCTCAGATGGGGCCTGAAAACGAAGAGCTTATACCGGAGTAGCGATGACTATTTGGAGTACAGGACTTCGACTCAGTATTCAATGGACAGCATTGTGCGGACTAGCTCTTGTGCTACCTGGCTGTGGATTTTTTGTCCCTAGCGAAGCCCAGGTGAGTCGTCCAGGGCGAGACTCAGACCAGCCCGTGGCTGTAGAAACCGCCCGTGCCCAGCTCGGCACTGTGACAGAAGCCCTAGAGTACACTGGCACGACTCGACCACAGCAACAGGTGGCCCTCCGTGCGCAGACAGCCGGGGAAGTTGTTTCCCTCAGTGTAGATGTGGGGGATCTGGTGCAACCAGGGCAAGTGCTGGCTCAGATAGAGAGTGGTTTACTCACGGCGCGGGTCAATGAAGCCCAGGCGGAACTATCGGTGCGGCAGGCGGAAACGGCTGAAGATCAGGTTGCGATCGCAGATGCCCAAGCCGCCGCTGCCCAGGCCCAAGCTACTCGAGACCAAGCCAAAATCGACGCCGACCGCCTACGTACCCTAGCCGACCAGGGCGCAATTTCTCAGCAGGCCGCCGAAGCCGCAGAGCTAGCCCTGATCAATGCAAACCAGGCCGTCAAATCAACCCAAGCCCAAATAAAAGCACAACAACAAGTCATTGCCGCTGCTGCTAGTCGAGTCAGTGCCCAAGCAGCCCTCGTAGACGAGGCCCAGGAACAACTCGCCTGGGTAAACCTAAAATCACAGCTCGCAGCCACTGTCCTCACTCGCCTAGTTGACCCCGGTGACTATGTCCAAGTCGGAGCCACTCTGCTCGAACTCGGCGCTCTAGATACCCTCAAAGTTACTGTTCAAGTGTCTGAACTAGACCTGGGACAGCTAACCATCGGACAACCCACCCAGATTCGGCTCGATGCCTTCCCCGACCTAGACACCATCTCAGGACGCATCACTCGCATTTCTCCCGTGGCCGATGCCACATCGAGGTTAGTCACCGTGGAAGTAACCATGACCAACCCAGATAGTCGTATCGGTAGCGGTCTTTTAGCAAGGGTCCAATTTAAACCACCAGGGGATGAGCACATTGTTATTCCGGCTAGCGCCTTAGAGACTGGGACAAAGGACAATACTATTTTTGTTATTGAACAGAAAAACGAGGAGCCTACTGTCGTATCCCGTTCTGTCAGCGTGGGCCAAAAACATCAAGGACAGGTAGAGATTCTCTCCGGACTAGACACGAATGAAACCTTTGTTGTGCAGAGTGATAAACCACTGCAAGCAGGACAAGCCGTGCGATTAAGCATTTTGTCTGAGGGGGGTGGAGAGTGAGAATTAGTGTCAGCACCCTGGCCATTCGTCGCCACATTGCCACCCTGATGCTCTCCGTGGCAGTCATTGTCTTAGGTCTTTTCTTCACCTCGCAACTGCCGGTAGATCTATTACCCTCCATTACCTACCCACGCATCGGTGTGCGGGCCGATGCACCAGGCGTATCTCCGGAGGTGGCCGTTGATGAAGTTACACGCCCTTTGGAGCAAACACTTGCAGCCACAGAAGGTGTCGTCCAAGTTGTGTCTAAAACACGGGAGGGGCGAGTTAGTGTTGACCTGTATTTTGAACCGGGGGGCGATATTGATCAGGCCCTTAATGATGCCACAGCCACGCTAAACCGTGCTCGTAACCGATTGCCCGACAGCATTGAACAGCCACGGCTGTTTAAGTTTGATCCGTCTCAGCTGCCAGTGTACGAGATGGCCCTGACCTCAGAATCGTTGCAGGGGATGGAGCTGCGGGTGTTTGCCGATGAAGAACTGGCGCGCGAGCTTAATACTGTCAAAGGGGTGGCGAGTGTAGATGTGTCAGGGGGTGTACAGGAAGAGATCCAAGTAAATTTAGACCCGACGCGGATGCAGGCACTGGGGTTAGGGATTACCGATGTGCTAGACGTCCTAGAAGAGCGCAATCAAGACACCGCTGGGGGGCGTATAAAAGGTATAAACAGCGAGCCCCTAACGCGGGTCAATGGCCAGTTTCAATCCGCTGAGGAGGTTCGTAATCTTATTATTGACGTGGGCGATCAACAGGTATACCTGCGAGACTTCGCCGATGTGCTAGATGGCACTGAAGAACAGCGCATTTTTGTCAGTCTCAATGGTCAGCCTGCTGTAAAGGTGAGCGTGCAAAAGCAGCCAACGGCTAACACCATCGCCGTGGTGGATGGCGTCAAACAGCGTCTAGAACAGATGAAAACATCGGGCCTTGTTCCTGAGGATCTGGTGCTCAATGTCACCCTAGATGAATCGGTATTTATTCAAAATTCAATTCGTAACGTAGCCACGGCGGGTCTGACGGGGACTGGGCTGGCGGCTGTAGCTGTGCTGCTGTTTCTGGGCTCTCTACGGCAGACATTCATTATTGTTTTAGCCATTCCCCTGGCTAGCCTGGTCACGTTGTTACTGTCGGGCATTTTTGGTCTGTCGCTAAATGTGTTTAGTCTGGGGGGATTGGCTCTCGGCGTAGGCATTGTGGTAGATAACGCCATTGTGATGCTAGAGAATATTACAGAAGGTGTCTCTGGTAGTTCACGACCGGTGATTCGGCAGGCGGAAGCTAGCAGTCAGGAACTGGAGTCGGCACTGGTGGCATCAACCACAACAAACCTGGTGGCCGTCCTACCGTTTTTGTTAATGGGTGGCTTTATTTCGCTGTTGTTTAGTGAGCTGGTGGTGACCATTAGCCTAGCAGTGGCTGCCTCGCTGGTGGTGGCGCTGACGGTGGTCCCCACATTGGCCGCACGATTACTGGTCGTCAAAACATCTAGCGGCATCGGAAAATTTTGGCCAATTCGGTGGTTTGGTCGGAGGCTACAAGCACTCACCCTGAACTATGGCAGAACCCTGGGCTGGGTATTGCAGCGACGAGTGGTGGTGATTGCTGCCGCCATACTCATGTTTGGTGGGGGTAGCTGGGCCATGTTTCAACATATTCCCCAGGAGATTTTGCCCAGTATCAGCAATGGCCAAGCCAGGGTGTGGGTTAGCCTGCCCCCTGGCACTACCTTAGATGAAAACCGCCAGGTGATGACTGCGGTAGACCAGCTGCTGATAGCTCAGCCAGAAACTGACTATGTGTTTAGCACCTCAGGTGGATTTCTCTTTGGCAACATCAGTATCGACAATGCCCTGCGCGGGTCCAGCACGCTTACCCTCAAGCCTGGCACCGATGTAGATGCCTTTACTGAGCGAATGAACCAATCGCTGAGGGAGTTGAATTTAGTCAAAACCCGGATGCGAGTCTCCCCCGGCTCAGTACGGGGTTTAATTTTAAGTAACTCTCCGGTGCGGAGCGATGTGGATATTGTTTTGCAGAGTAGTGATTTAGCACGGCTAGATCAAGCTGGGGAGCAGGTGCTAGATGCCCTTGCAGAACAGGCAACCCTGGCTAGCTATCTACCCGACGCGGATCCACCCCAGCCAGAAATTCAGATTCGGCCTGATTGGGAACGGGCAGCGGATGTCGGTATCTCGGCTGAAGAGATTGGTCAGACGGTGGAAACAATTCTGTCGGGAGCAGTACCGACACAGCTACAGCGGGGCGATCGGCTGGTGGATGTGCGGGTACAAACACCGGATAGTTTAGTTCAAAATCCGGCTCAGCTCGCTCAGCTGCCATTGTTGGGTAGTCAGGTGCGGCTGGGAGATGTGGTAAGGATTGAGAATGGCCAGTCACCTGGGGAGATCCAGCGGATTGATCAGCGTCAGGTGTTTATCATCGAGGGGCGTTTGGCAGAGGAGGCTAGCCTGGGTGATGCCTTGGATGAGGTAGAGCAAATCATGGCTCAGGTGACGCTGCCGGAGGGGGTGACGCGGTTGCCTAGCTTTAGTGCACAGAGTAATGCGGCGATTCAGCAGGGGTTGGGTTTGTTGGGTGGTCTTGCCGTATTTTTGGTGTTTACGGTGATGGCGGTGCAGTATAACTCGCTAATTGATCCGTTGGTGATTATGCTAACGGTGCCGCTGGCGTTGGCTGGAGGGATCTTGGGGCTGTATGTAACGGAGACGGCGATTGGGGCGACGGTGGTGGTGGGGGCGGTACTGCTGGTGGGCATTGTGGTGAACAATGCGATTATTTTGGTGGAGCTGGCAAACCAGATTTACATAACGGAAGAGTGTAGCCGCATGGAGGCGATGCTAAGAGCGGCTCCTCAGAGACTACGCCCTATTTTGATGACGACTGTGACAACGGTGTTGGGGATGTTACCACTAGCGCTGGGTCTGGGTGAGGGGTCGGAGTTTTTGCAGCCGTTGGGGGTGGTGATTTTTTGGGGATTGTCGTTGGCGACGGTGTTGACGTTATTTGTGATTCCTTGTTTTTATACATTGTTGCATAGTGGTGATTTAGGTTCCGCTCACTCAGCTGGAGACTCTCGGTCTAGTGACTATCCTCTGACTGAGCAACACCCACCCAGGATTCGTCTGTAATCAAAATTCTAGTTCTGAAGCTCCACCTCTAACCTGAAACTACCCTAACGATTTCAGAAGTGATGGTAGTTTATTTTTTTCTACAACGTGGACATGTTTTACTTTGCCAGAGGCAATTGAAACCTTCGCAGTAGAAAATGTCACTATCGGAGTGACAAATTTTGCATCTGTTTTTTTCTTTATCTGCAATGCTTGTTTGGTGACCTGAGAGAGAAAATCTTTTTCAAATGGGTATTGTGTTTTTCCCATGCGGCGATAGAGTTTTTTACCATCTGTGAAAACAATTCCTTTGTGAGATTTTACGTCGATCACATAGGTTTTGTCGTTAGGAGATACGCAGATAATATCAATATCGCCAACGCCTTTACCTAGGCGTTTACCGTATTCGATCCGCCAGCCGCTATCTGTTAAGGTATCCAGTGTATGGGCAGTGTCTTCTTCGCCTTTGGCACCTTGGTCGGCATGATTGGCGCGTTTCCATAGGAAGATACCATTGGCAATCAGGCAAATGGCAAACACTACAAAAGCAACATAAACGATAGGTGGGATTGGTGATGAGGTTACTGCATCAGGATTTGAGGCAGCCAGGGGCTGTAGAATGGCATTGATAAATTTGGTCAGTGCAAATGGCAGGTAGATCATGATGCCTGCACCGATGAAGGAATATATGGCCTTGTAGCGTCGGGTAAAGGCTAGTAAGCGAATATTATGTCCGGCACGTCCTTTGGTTTTTGCCATTAATCCTTGTATTTGTGGGCAGGTACATGCCTATGAAAGGTTAGCGAATTCTAGTTTGCAAGCGAGTATTAACGGATGAGGTGTTTAGCAATTGATACTTGCTTGCTGAGTGGTTGTTGACATTGCTGCAGCCTTTGCGGTGTAGGGCGTCAGGATATCTGGTGGTCAATGTGGGCAAAATCAAGCAATTTTTGTCAATATATAGGCTGAGCTGGGGTTAGGTGATGGTGATGAGCAAGGATGAGCTGCTGGCGTTGATTGACCAGGCGGCAGCGGAAGGGTGGACGGAGTTGGACCTGTCGGGGCAGGGGCTGAGCGAGCTGCCAGAGGAGATTGGTAAGCTGGCGCAGCTTGAAACATTAATCTTAGGGAAGTATGACGATGAGAAAAGGCGGCACTGGTTTGCTAACAGGACATCAATCTAAAGCCTCTACTGTTTAGGAGTTC
>ERZ1740070.953-NODE-953-length-18730-cov-16.730549_pt1 | contig 18730 bp, 13 predicted proteins | sample MGYA00581734_ERZ1740070 | MGnify/ENA primary metagenome ERZ1740070 (study PRJEB43018, sample SAMN04849744) | marine metagenome | isolation source: floating plastic debris | place: Pacific Ocean | collected 2008-09-01 | study: EMG produced TPA metagenomics...
CCGACACAAGACCAGCCCTACGGGGTCTTCCTTTACCCACTTCTTGCCCTTCTATTACCCAATGTAAGGAAATACTATGAAAGTAATGCTGCACACCGATCGGGCTGGGAAACTAATGGCCTATGTTGCCAAAAAAGATCTCGAAGAAGAAGTGGTTAAGCAAACCACGGTGGATGATGCTCAAGTGTTTACGCTTGCCAATGGCTGGGAGCTATCAGTCACTGGGTTAGATAATCCCATCAAAACACCCCAGACCGTTAGAGCTAAACGATTGAATTAAGCGGTCGTTGCTGATCCGTTAAACCAGCAACAGCATGAAGCGCTGTTGCCTCACTTCACAGGAGATTTTCCTATGTCGACGCATAAACACCTACCGCCCTATATGTTTGTCCTAGAGGGAATCTTTTTAGGGTATCTCAGTAAGAAAAAGAATAAAGTAAAAGCGCTGGCCCTTGACGTTGACCAAGAGCCATTGGTGATTAAGCTGCCCAAAGACCTAAGAGCGTCTATACAAGACTATCAATTTCAGCCCGGAGACCAAATCCGTTGTATTGGTCGCAGTCAGGTTGATTTTACGACAGGGGTGATCAAACTCAGAGCCTATCAGGTTTTTCCCCTACGTCCCCCCACCGAAGAGACATCCCTGACGGCTCCCCCAAAAACTCCTATGTCGGCCATGGTTGATGTTTCTCAGATGTCAGCTTATCCCACAGATGCTGGGAGGCAAAACCCGACTAAGATTTTGATCTGTCGGAAGTCAGGCTGTCAGAAGCGAGGTGGACGCGAGCTAATCTCAAAATTAGAGAGCATCTTGCAAGAATATCAGCTCCATGACCAGGTAGACATTCAGTACACGGGGTGTCAAAAACGCTGTTCAAAGGCACCAACCCTGACTATTATGCCGGGCAACTATCGTTACGATCAGCTAAGTCTTCAAAGGCTACCTAACGTTGTAGAGAAGCATTTTTGCGCGTCTAAACCATGTTCATTTGAAAATTAACCATGAGGATAAGATATCGCCAACTGTTGTTTAAGCTATTTACCTGGTTCATAGCTGAGGTTACACTCACCTACGTAGGTCTAGATAACCTGGCTGACTATAGCGAATACCTGAAGGAACAAAGTGCTATCTCAATAACTGTAAGCTATGCCCAGAGCTGAGCGGACTAATTTTTTGCCGTTGCTGATTTAGAAGATGAACCGATCGGTTACATGTGGAATAAGACAGCATCGTGCAGATAAAATCATCCCGAGGATCAGCACCGCCAATTTTCTAAACAGAACGTTCATCAACTTGCATGTCAAACGGTTCTTCCGTCTCTGATGGGGGATGGACCCTGATTTTGGCACAGGAGCTAAACTGAGCAAGATACTCAGCTAGCTTGGTGATGCGATTCAACACTCGCCAATTTTTTTCTTGATCAGAACAGTAAATATGTAAGGTTACGACCTCAGCCGTATTGATAGTCCATCGACAGAGCATCAGCAGGGATTGAGTAGATCCATCACAGGCTTCAAAAAAGTATCGACAGATAGCCTTTTCAAACTGTCTTTTCAACTCTGTATCCAAGTCTGTTATTGACTCTGGTGGCAAATCTTCAGGCGAGAGTGAATGAATCATTATCAATCCCCAAAGTTAGCCACAAACAACTGGGCTAGGTTATACATTATATCCCGCTCGCTCCATCGATATCACCTGCGCAATGCGCTCAGGAAACTCTTCTAGATCGACATCTTCTCCCTTAGGCATCGGCGACACAAATGTATAACAAGGATCGCACTGACCCGTGTCAAACACTTGTAACACCCATTTGTCGGGGAGTCCTTCCACTCCAATTTCTACAGCATACCAATCACTACCCGTCTCACGGGCAGCAAGAATAGAGAAGAAATCTTGATCAATATCTGGAATTTCCAAATCTTGCATCAAAAAAATCATCGCATACATACTAGCATCAGTCGCTGATAAACCTAGCATTGTCAAAGGTCTCCTTTATATTTACGGGTAGCGTTGCTAAGACTCGGGAGGGTTTGATCTAAAAAAAGTCCAACTCCACCTCACCAGCCATAATTGTTAGAACCGTGGGCATGGGACTGCAATCGACTCATCCCCTCAATCAGCAACGGCAAACATCGAGCTAAAAGTCCACGCAGCCTGCTTAGGTTAACTTCCTAGATCTACATAACAAAATACAAACAAAATTAGACTTTTTTATTTTCAGTAACAGTCTCGCAACATCTTAAGCAGTTGACCATATTTCCCCGAAGAAACCGTTATTGCAGAAACAGAAAAACGACATCAACAGTCCATTCTGAACATAATGTCTGGTCAATTAGAAAGAAAAGCTTAAACCGTATCAGGTGACATAGAATACATTTTTTTGGGTTGTTATTTCTAATAGCGTGAACTTTCAATAAATTGTCCACCTACAATCTTTGCAATCCAGTCCTGATAGACTCGTCCTTCATTCTCCCTGTATAACGCTTCGGCGTTGCTGATCATCGATCGGTGTATCCTCTAAATCAGCAACGATTAAGCCTCTATTTATTTAAAGACCTGCCTATTGGTGGTCTTTAAGCCCATTTTTTAAGTTGTTCGTTTTTTCTTACCTATCAATTTATTGATAGGCTCAGATTGTTTATGGCTTACACTATCAAAGACGGTTGTATCTCTTGCGATAGCTGTCGGCCCCAATGTCCAAGGGGAGCAATTAAACCCCAAGCAAAATGGGAAGGCTATTGGATTGACCCCACACTGTGCAATAACTGCCAGGATGTGGAGGTTGCCCGATGTGTACAATCGTGCGATATCGGCTCCCTATCCCCTCTCGTTCCCAAAAAAGGACGTCGTAAGAGTACCCTGCTGCCAGCGGCAATTGCTGACATTTTTCTCAGTGGTAAAACCACTCCGTTTGCGTCTTCCATGGTAATTTGGGAGGCCTGTAATGTGTTAGCTCAGCGTCAGCATTTGCCTTGGCAAACCGATGTTGACGGAAAACTTTGTTACCGTCGACCTGTCCATCGGGGTCGAGGAGAAATACGCTTTCGATTAGCCAAAAATCCCGAACAGGACTATTCTGTCGCCATGGCTGAGCATGAAGCCACGGAAACCATCGCTAATTTTGATATTCGTGCCACCTGTCTTCATTTGATTTTTGCCGCCTATGCCATCACTATTAATTCTCCCTGGGAAGAATCATTTGTAATCAATGACCAGCACATTGAACAATATTTAGACCTCGATAAACGAAAGGATCTAAACAAGCTGGATAAACTCACCTTAATTAAGGATTTAGTCTACCAATCCTGCCAGTTACTGGTGGCGTTAGACTGGCCTCGCCAGGGAAAGGTTAAAGCCTTTTCCTTTGATGAGCAGCCGATTTGGCATTTAGTCAACACCGAGTATTACTTTGAAAAAGATGTTCAAGGAGGTCGTCACTTAATTGGGTTAAGCTTTACTATCCGGTCTGGCATCTGGGCCAAACACTTTCTTAACAAACAAGACTATCGTAATCAAACCGCCTTTTATCAGTATGGCACCCTGCCCAAGTCACTATTAACGGAAGTAATGAGCAACTGGCAACAGCACGAAGGAGAAGTCCGTCTGCTGCTGTGGCTCTTATTTAAGCTCAGGTTAGGGGGGGACCATCGGCTAACCATACGCACCCTATTGCGCATTGCCTATGGGGAAGAGCGCCTAACAGAGGCTACCACCGTGCGAGGGGCGCACAAACGTCTGCTTAAGACCTTTGAAAGCGATCTCGAAACAATTTACTACTATGGCCTCAAACCAATGTTTGATGCAGAAACATATCCCGCCGATATACAGCCGCTATGGGCTAAGGCTATTGATATTCCCAATGACGTCGACGAGGCCCTTGAGTTTTGGGTAAATGATGCCAATCAGAACCGTAGCTTAACCGATACGGCCCCCCGAGATAAATGGCAGCGGCTGATCAATGCTCGACTGACGGGCTTTGATTTATCTGAAGAATGGCAACAAACAGTCCGTCGTCGAGCCCCTAAACGACGGCGTAAACAGTCTCAAACAGCTCAGTTAAAACCATTGTCGGGGCATGTAATCAAGGCGGCACGCCAACGTCAGAACTTGACCCAGCGCTCTTTAGCTGAACGGTTAGGGAAAAGCCAGAGTTGGGTACGGGATGTGGAAAAAGGTCGATTTCGTGTTGGGACTGACGATTATGCTCGTATACAACAAACTCTAGATATTAAGTAAATAAAATTGTCGACATTTAGGAAAATACCCATGACAGACCAACCTATTTCCAATGAGGTTGCCTTAAGAATTGCCCTGGCCGCCAGGGTATTACCGGATGTCTCGGTTAGAGATTTAATCGCCGCTCTACAGACACAGCTCGATAATGACATCACAGAAGCGTCCCTGGGGACATTGACCGTCACCCAGCTCAAACGCTCCTTTGGCAATATTTATGATGTCGATGAGGGCGAATGGGAGGGAGAAGATGCCGATAATCAGGATATTGCGGCCTTTAAAGAAGCGGTGCGGGTTCTCTGGGGAGAACAGACAGCGTGTGAGCATCCGTTACCGATTGAGCCGGATCAAGGCGACATGCCTAACTCAATTCGCATCGCGGTTGCCTCCAATACCGGTGAACAATTAGACGGACACTTTGGTTCCTGTCATCGATATTTGATCTATCAGCTATCGGCGGACGACCTTAAGCTAATCGACGTGCGCTCAGCCCTAGAGGCCGATCTAAGCGATAACAAAAATCAGTTCCGAGTGAATTTAATTAGGGACTGTCCCGTGCTCTATGTTGCCTCCATTGGAGGCCCCGCAGCGGCAAAAGTGATTCAGGCAAATATTTACCCGATGAAGGTGGAGTCTGGAGGGGCTATTCGGGAGATTCTTGCCGATTTGCAACGGGCGATCACAATCTCACCCCCACCCTGGCTAGCCAAAATCTTAGGCATTGGGGTAGAGAAACGGGTGAAAAATTATCAGGCGGTTGGTTAGGTCCACTGTGTCGCTCCGCTGCTGGCTGAGCGAAGTTAGCAGCGGGATGATTGTGAATACTTGTGGAGTCGAGTATGGCCCTCGATGAACTAATTTATAATATTTCCGCATGACGCTACTTTATTGTTGTTTTTTGGCAAAACAATTAATTAAAGTTTTGCGATCGCAAGTATTTTTATTCGTCCATTAGGCCCTCCTAGCCTAGATGGCGTTGCTAAAACCTATGGGCAACAATCGTGACTCAGCGTTAACCGTGTTTGGATTGCCTGCAGAACGGGGCAGATGGCTGCTAATTCCGTTGGGTACCATTGTTTTAATGTGTCTAGGAAATGTTTATTCCTGGAGTATCTTTAGAAAATCCTTAGAAGTTGAGCTCAACCTTAGTGCCACCGAAAGTCTCCTACCCTATACGATAGCGCTGGTTTTCTATGCCACTCTCATGCCAATTACCGGTTTTTATATTCCCCGCATCGGCCCTCGTATGGTGACGGCACTTGGGGGAATTGTTCTGGGGGCAGGCTACATTCTCTCGAGCTTTGCGACTAATATTGGCACACTTGTCCTCACCTACGGAGTAATGGCTGGCACAGGGGTAGGCATTACCTATGGTGTGCCCATGCTGGTCGTGGCCCGCTGGTTTCCTGACAAAAAAGGATTAGCGGTAGGGTTAACCATTATCGGGTTTGGACTCTCTCCTTTAATTACCGCGCCGTTAGCCAATCGCTTAATTGACATCTACACCGTTAGACCAACACTGTGGATCCTGGGTGTCATCTTTATGGTAATTATTCTGGGTATTGCGACCACCCTGACATTACCGCCCAAGGGCTGGCATCCCCGCCAGGGTTATGGTGCGTCAATCGTTAAAGAGCCTCACACCTATCCCAAAAATATACTCAAAAGCCAGTCATTTTATGGCCTGTGGAGTTGCTATGCCATTGGCACCCTGATCGGCTTAAGTGCCATTGGCATCTCAGGTCCGGTGGGTGAAGAGATTATAAATGTTGAGCCAGGGACGGCGGCCATTAGTGTTTCTCTATTTGCCCTCTTTAATGGGCTGAGTCGTCCGTTATTTGGATGGTTAAGTGACCGCTTTAGGCCCCAATATGTGGCCATCTCGTCCTATACGCTGGTGCTGATTGCCTGTGTGCTAATGCTAAATGCCCAAGAGGGGCAGTTAGCCACCTATTTACTGGCTTTTTGTCTGCTTTGGTTTTGTTTAGGTGGTTGGTTGGCCATGGCTCCTATCATCACACTGCGCTTTTTTAACCCCGAGCAGTATGCTCAAAATTACGGCATTGTATTTACCGCCTATGGCGTTGGTGCCCTTGCCGGAACCCTTGCCATCGGGCAGCTTCGAGATTGGTTTGGCACCTATACCTATGCGTTTTATCCCATGGCTCTATGGGCCGTTATCGGTATTGTGGTTGCCAGCTGCATGCTTAAGCGTGAGCGCGCGACATAGTGTTAGCATTTGCGCCGCTGTCACCGTGTCGCTTCCCTGCATGTGATGCTCCACGGTGAATGTACTTCCTTGTTCTATCTCACTTGTTAAGGAAAGGGTAGTCCCCAACGTGTACAGATTTCAGTCGAACAGTAGATGCGCTGAAAACGTTCCATTACCACGCGACAAAACAAGATTAATCCCAGCAGCCTACAAATTCCGATATGCCCGCAGTTCTCCATAATCACGCTGGAGAGTAAACTCAAGTTTCTGACAGAGCCGTTGCATGGCCCCATTTTCTGGCAGAATATCGGCAGAAATCTGGGTTAGGGCTTCCGCTTTGGCAACCGCAACTAGCGATCGCAATAGTTCTGTTCCCAATCCTTGCCCCTGGTACTGATCGTTAATCAACATACCAAATTCTGCCTCATTCAGACCGTGGAGACGGCTGAGTCTGGCCACCCCTAAAATCGAACGTTCGCCTGTCTCAGGATCCTGATATTCAGCCACCAGGGCCATTTCCCGGTCGTAGTCAATAAAACAGATCCGAGTAAGACGCTCATGGGCTACCCTAGCCTGCAGCTTGATCAGATGAAAGTATCGAAAATAGATACTCTCCTCAGACAGCGTCTGATGAAAGGCAACAATCAGAGGTTCATCTTCAGGTCGAATCGGGCGAATCGTCACTGGCCTGCCATCAGATAGGGTCCAGGGTCTGACATATTGAGTCGGATAGGGTCGGATAGCAGGCTTGGGTAAACAGTCTGCTGCCACCTCAGTGCCATGGAGAACGACCCGTGCATCCAGGGCCACCAGCTGCTCAGCTGAGGCTAGCAAAGGATTTATTTCAATTTCCTTAATTTGTGGATAAGTAACCACCAGCTGACTAAATCTCACCAGCAACTGTTCGAGGGCAGCCAGGTCCACGCTGGTTCGTCCTCGCACCCCCTGTAACGCCTTATATATTTGGGTTTGTTCCATCAGCCGACGGGCCAGGGTGGTGTTGAGGGGGGGGAGCCCAAGGGCGCGATCGCGATAGACCTCCACCAGCTGACCGCCGCTGCCAAACAACAGCACCGGTCCTAACTGGGCATCGATGCTGCTGCCAATAATTAGCTCATAGCCGGTGAGCGACACCATGGGTTGTACCGTTACCCCTAAACAATCTCCCGGTTGGCCAATGGCCATAATCTCTGCATAGGCGGTTCTTACCGCTGCCTCATTTACCAGTTTTAGCTTGACACCCCCCACATCTGTTTTGTGGGTAATGGTATGGGAATGGAGCTTAAGCACCACCGGATAGCCAATGCCCTGGGCCAGTGACACCGCCTCATCAGCGGACGTCGCCAGTTCAGTCACCACCGTCGGAATACCATGGGCGGTCAATAACTGTTTGGACTCCCATTCACTCAGCAGCAGCCGATTTTCTGCCCTAGCACGGGTCAGCAGCTCGGTGATTGAACCATCTTCAATGGCTGAGGTGGCGGTGAGACTTGGCGTCTCATAAAGGGCATGGAGATTATCACTGTAGCGAGCCATCAGGGTAAACACCTGAGCCGCTGCATCGGGGTAGGGCAGGGTAAAGATACTGCTTTTATTAAGTTGAGCTTCCCCTGCGGCCACCCCCTCCGTGCCCATCCAGCTGGCCAACAGGGGTTTGTTTTTCCACTGATTCACCCGGGTTTGTAGCTGTGCCGCCGTTTCGGTGGGTTGGGTCATGGCCTGGGGCGTTAACACCACCAAAAGACCATCGCTGTTTTTCTCCTGGGCTAACACATCCAGCGCGGCTCCATAGCGCTCCGGTGTAGCATCGCCCAAAATATCGATGGGGTTTTGGCGACTCCAATGGTGAGGTAATAATTTATCTAGCTGGGTTACGGTCTCAGGGCTCAAGGTGGCCAACTCTCCGCCACTGCGAATCAGGGCATCCGTGGCCAACACCCCCGGCCCCCCGGCATTGGTGAGAATTGTCAGGCGTTTGCCGCAAGGACGAGGCTGTTTCCCCAATACTTCGGCTAAATTAAACAACTCATCAATGGTGTTTACCCGTAACACCCCGCAGCGACGAAATGCAGCATCTAGCACCTCATCGCTACCTGCCATCGCCCCGGTGTGGGACGCAGCAGCCTGGGCCGCCAGCTGGGTGCGCCCTGACTTAATGACAATGATAGGCTTACTCAAGGCCACTTCCCGAGCCGCCGAGAGAAATGACCGGGCATTGCCAATGGTTTCCATATAAATAACAATGCTGTGGGTGGCCGGATCATCCCCCAGGTAATAGATCAAATCTCCCCAATCAATATCCAACATGGAGCCAATGGAGATAAAAGCACTGAAGCCTACGTTTTCACGTAGGCTCCAGTCTAGAATTGAGGTACACAGGGCGCCGCTTTGACTAATAAACCCGACACTGCCGGGCCGGGCCATTGCCCCAGCAAAGGTGGCATTTAAACCACTGGTGGGGCACATCAGCCCCAAACAGTTAGGGCCCAGCACCCGTATTTGATACTGTCGCGCCGTGGCTAATACAGCCTCTTCTAACGCTACCCCAGCTGGCCCAATTTCCCTAAACCCAGCGGAGAGAATAATCACCCCTTTTACACCGGCTTTTCCGCACTGGTCAATTACATCTGGAACTCCCTGGGCCGGAATGGCAATGATGGCTAGATCAATAGTCGCAGGCACAACACCAATCGTAGGATACGCTTTGATCCCGAGCACATTAGTCCGGGTAGGGTGAACGGGAAAAACAGTCCCCCCAAATGAATTACTAATGAGATTCCACAGCAGGGTGCGACCGACACTACCGGGGCGCTCAGTTGCACCGATAACGGCTACAGTTTGCGGTGCAAAGAAGGGGGAAAGAGGCTGATAATCGTAGCGCAGAATATCGTGGGTGGGACAGTGACCTAGATTCTTAGAAGAATTTGTTGTTGCCCCATGGGATGTGACGTCATCCAAGGCGTTGTCTATAGATTTACTAACGTTAAACGCAGTCATAAATAATGCCCCAAATACATCTAAGTTTCAGATACGTGAAGGGTGAAACTTACTCGTTGTTTTTAGTTAACGTCTATTGACTAAAAATGGCACCTGTTGCTGGATCGCCTTAGTAGCTTATGGAAAACGTAAAATCTCTAAAATCTCTGATTCATCTTAGCTGCCGGAGATTAAGGTCGTCTATCTAAGTGCAACCCGATTACCTCTAAAGTGTATCTCGAAAGATTTGAATAGATAGCATTAATTTCCTATTCCTTTTGCAAAAGTAATTGCCAATACGTAAATCTCTTTGGCTTGGCAATGCATACGACGATTTAAGGCTTAGTTTAGGAGTTATGCAACCTTAAGGTTGCATAACTGTTGTGGCACTTATAATACTCATAATGGGCCATCCCATGGGCCATCCCAGCTTTTGGAGGTGCAGCCTAAGCTATGGGTCACAAATATTTCGATACGTGAGTGTGGTTTTAGAAACGTAACAGAACCGTATCAGATAGATCTCTGTCTTCAAAAATTTCTGCTATATTGAGCCCATAGGCAAGATTACTTAGTCAAGTTCTGTTGGAGGTTTCTAGGTTCTGTCAGGCGTTGGGGGCACTCATTGATGTGAGACTATACCCAAGATTCATAGACTCTATGATTTAAGCCTGCTTTTAGAATCAGTTCAGACGTGGATGTTCTTGCATATCGGCTGGGTGAGATTTGCAACATGCACAGGTATATTTTGGGTTGAGATTTTTGAAATTCAAAGACTCTACAAGAATTCATCTGGCGCTGCTGATACTTGGGATGACTTTAGCTACAAGATGCTGGCGTCTGGCATTTATAACAGGGCGGCACATCCCCTAAGTCAGCAACAGTATCCCCTTAGAAAAGACAGGATTTTAGCAGGCTGATTACAAAATTCTGCTTTTGGCGTCAGTTTTGCCGCTTTAGGTGGGCTGGATGTTGTTTATCGATATTTCACCAGCAATGGCAACGGGGTATTGGGGTTGCTATTGCGTAATTCTTTTGTCAGGAGAGTATGACTATGAACGTATCAAATGTAGTTGGCACAAGAACAAGTAATTCCATCTCCGCTCAGACTCCTCCGATTCAGGCTTGGCATCAGTTCTTGGCTGGCTCTTGGATCAATGAGATTAACGTTCGAGATTTTATTCAGAAAAACTATTCTCCCTATGAGGGCGACGGCGATTTTTTGGCCGGCATTAGCGATCGCACCCAGCAGCTATGGCATCAGGTTACTGAGCTTATGCAGCAAGAGCGGGAGCGCGGCATTTTGGATACTGACGACCGTCTGCCCACCGGCATTACGGCCCATGCCCCCGGCTATATAGATCATAGACTGGAGCAAATTGTTGGGCTACAAACCGATAAACCCCTAAAGCGGGCGATTATGCCCCTGGGCGGGATTCGGGTCGTCAAGAAGTCTTTAGAGGCCTATGGCTATCAGCTGGCCCCCCAAACATTAGAGATATTTACCAAGTATCGAAAAACTCACAATGACGGTGTGTTTGATGCCTACACCAGTGAAATGAAACGGGCGCGCCATTCAGGCATTATCACCGGACTGCCCGATGCCTATGGTCGGGGGCGCATTATTGGGGACTACCGTCGGGTGGCGCTGTATGGTTGCGATCGCTTAATTCTGGATAAACAACAGCAGCTGCAATCCCTGGAGCTAGATACCCTGGACGAGGCGGTCATTGGCCAGCGTGAAGAGATTGCCGAGCAGATTCGGGCCCTCCAGGAACTCAAACAAATGGCTGAGGCCTACGGCTGTGACATTGGGACACCGGCAGCTACGGCCCAAGAAGCGGTGCAGTGGACCTATTTTGGCTATCTTGGGGCCATTAAGGAACAGAATGGGGCTGCCATGTCCCTGGGGCGGGTGTCAACATTCTTAGACATCTATATTCAGCGGGATCTGGCCAACGGCACCCTGAGCGAATTAGATGCCCAGGAACTGATCGATCAGTTTGTCATGAAGCTGCGGATGGTGCGATTTCTGCGGGCTCCGGCTTACAATCAGCTGTTTTCTGGCGATCCGGTATGGGTGACCGAATCCATTGGCGGAATAGGGTTAGATGGTCGTCCACTGGTGACCAAAACCAGCTTCCGGTGTTTGCAGACCCTCTATAACTTAGGGCCAGCCCCAGAGCCCAATCTAACCGTGCTGTGGTCCGAGCAACTCCCCAGGGCGTTTAAACAGTTCTGTGCCAAAGTCTCTAAGGACACCAGCTCGATTCAATATGAAAATGATGACCTGATGCGTTCTGAGTATGGCGATGATTATGGTATCGCCTGCTGTGTGTCGGCCATGCCCATTGGCAAACAAATGCAGTTCTTTGGGGCACGGGTAAACCTGGCTAAGGCGCTGCTCTATGCCATCAATGGGGGTAAAGATGAGAAGTCAGGGGAACAGGTGGCTCCCGCCTATGCGCCGGTTACAGGAGACTGGCTGAACTACGATGAGGTGATGGTCAAGTTTGATATCCTGATGTCCTGGCTGGCCAAGCTCTATGTGAACACCCTCAACGTGATTCACTACATGCATGACAAATATTGCTATGAGCGTCTAGAGATGGCTCTCCACGACCGTGATGTCTATCGCACCATGGCCTGTGGGATTGCCGGTCTGTCAGTGGTGGCTGATTCTCTCTCGGCCATCAAGTATGGCCAGGTAAAGGTGATTCGTAATGACAGTGGGCTGGCGGTGGACTATAAGGTCTATGGCGACTATCCCGCATTTGGCAACAACGATCAGCGGGTAGATGAGATTGCCTCGGATCTGGTGAAACGCTTTATGAATCACATTCGGCAGCACAAAACCTACCGGAATGCGGTGCCCACCCAGTCGATTCTTACCATTACGTCCAACGTGGTCTATGGCAAAAAGACTGGCAGTACCCCCGATGGTCGCAAGGCCGGGGCTCCCTTTGCCCCCGGTGCTAACCCCATGCACGGTCGCGATACTAAGGGTGCGATCGCAGCCTGTGAATCCGTCGCCCAGCTGCCTTACCAGCACGCCCAGGATGGCATTTCCTACACTTTCTCCATCGTGCCAGATGCCCTGGGTAAATCCGAAGACGCTCAGGTCGACAACCTGGTGGGACTGTTGGATGGCTACTTCCACAACACAGGGCAGCACATCAATGTAAATGTGCTCAACCGAGAAACCTTGCTCGATGCCATAGATCATCCTGAAAAGTATCCTCAGCTGACCATTCGGGTTTCGGGCTATGCGGTGAACTTTATTAAGCTCACCCGTGAACAACAGATGGATGTGGTTAATCGCACCTTCCACAGTCGGTTCTAATGGTTCCAGGCGAGGACAGGCACGACACCTGCCCTTGCCTGGATGTCACTGACTGGATTCTCTAGTTAGGTTCTCTCTTATGCTGACACCTGCTTTAACCTCGCCCCTAACCACCACAGGCCGAATCCACTCTGTTGAGACCTGCGGTACCGTCGATGGGCCCGGTATTCGATATGTAGTCTTTACCCAGGGGTGCCCGCTGCGGTGTTTATATTGTCACAACCCTGACTGTCGCACAGTGGAGGGAGGGCGCGAGGTGACGGCGGCGGAAATAATGGCTGATATTCTGCGCTACCGGGCCTATTTGGAGGCCTCCCATGGCGGGGTGACCGTTACCGGGGGCGAGCCCCTGATGCAGCCCGAGTTTGTGGCAGAGTTGTTACGGTGTTGCCAGGCCGCAGGTCTGCACACCGCCCTAGATACCTCAGGATTCTCTGACCTGGGGGCCGCCCAACAGGTGTTGCCCCATACCGATCTGGTGTTGCTCGACATCAAATCCTTTGATCGAGACCTCTATCAGCGGGTAACCCATGTGTCTCAAGAACCCACCCTGAGGCTGGCCAACTATCTTAAAGAGATTCAAAAACCCGCCTGGATTCGGTTTGTTTTGGTCCCCGGACTCACCGATCCCGAAAACAATGTGGAAGGACTGGCACAGTTTGTTTCTACATTGACTAATGTGGAGTGGGTAGAGGTTTTACCCTTTCATCAAATGGGGGCTTATAAATGGGAAGCCCTGGGCTATGACTATCGGCTCAAAGACACAACACCTCCCAGCCAAGAGCAAATTAAACACGTTAAAGCGCTATTTCAACAGTACGGCTTGAATGTTCGCTAAAGGATTGTTGAATGATGACATTACTATCGTCTCCCACTGATGTTCGCGTCAATACACTGGAGAGCTTAGAGGAGCTAATTGCAAACGTAAAAAAATCTCAAGAGATCTACGCTGGCTTTGATCAGGCCCAGGTAGACGCTATTTTTAAGCAAGCTGCGATCGCAGCCAATAATGCCCGTCTCCCCCTGGCCAAACAGGCCGTTGCCGAAACCAGCATGGGGGTGATCGAAGACAAAGTGATTAAAAATCACTTTGCCTCAGAATATATTTACAACAAATATAAGCATGAAAAGACCTGCGGGATAATCTACTCCGATGTCCACTACGGCATCCAAAAAGTGGCCGAACCCATTGGCCTAATTGCGGGGATTGTGCCCACCACCAACCCCACCGCCACCGCTATTTTTAAGGCGTTGCTTTGTCTCAAGACTCGCAACGCCATTATTTTTTCTCCCCATCCCCGTGCCAAGGCCTGCACCATTGCCGCCGCCAAAGTCATCCGCGATGCGGCCGTCAAAGCCGGTGCGCCAGCCGGGCTAATTGGGTGGATCGATGAACCCACCCTGGAACTCTCCCAGGCTTTAATGCAGCACCCCGACATCAAGCTGATTCTCGCCACGGGCGGCCCTGGCATGGTCAAGGCCGCCTATTCCTCTGGCCATCCGTCGTTGGGGGTGGGGGCCGGCAATACCCCAGCCCTAATCGATGAGACCGCCGATATTCAAATGGCGGTGAGTTCGATCTTGCTGAGTAAAACCTTTGACAACGGCATGATCTGCGCGTCAGAACAGTCTGCCGTGGTGGCCGATGAGATCTACGATGACGTCAAACAAGAATTTATCAAGCGGGGAGCCTATTTTCTCACCCCAGACGAACAGACACGGGTGGCCCAACTCTTGCTCAAGAACGGACGTCTCAATGCGGAGATTGTGGGACAGTCCATTATCCAGCTAGCGCAGCTGGCCGACTTGAAAGTACCTGAGGGCACCAAACTGCTGATTGGGGAAGTGGACACCATTGGTGTAGAAGAGCCCTTCTCCTATGAAAAGCTCTCGCTAATTTTGGCCCTGTACCGGGCGTCGGACTTTGCCACGGGGGTGGAGCAGGCAAAACAGCTGGTAAATTTTGCCGGGCGGGGGCACACGTCGGTGCTGTATACCCACCCCGACAATCGCGATCGCATCGTTCAATTTGAAAATGAACTGGCCACCTCTCGGGTGTTAATCAATACCCCGTCTTCCCAGGGGGCCATTGGCGATCTGTATAACTTTAAGCTCGACCCGTCCCTCACCCTGGGCTGCGGCACCTGGGGTGGCAACTCCGTGTCTGAAAATGTCGGCGTGCACCATTTACTCAATGTCAAAACGGTGACCGAACGGCGAGAGAACATGCTGTGGTTCCGCGTGCCCCCCAAGGTTTATTTCAAATCGGGGTGTATTCCAGTAGCGCTTGGAGATCTCGCCCACAAAAAGCGCGCCTTTATTGTCACCGACCGCCCCCTGTTTGACATGGGCTTTACCAAGGAGATTACCGACACCCTGGAAACCCTGGGCATTGAGAACCACACCTTTTTTGATGTGGAGCCCGACCCGTCCCTCTCCACGGTGCAGCGCGGGTTAGCCGTCATCAACACCTTCCAGCCCGATGTGATTATTGCCCTGGGTGGCGGGTCCCCCATGGACGCCGCCAAGGTGATGTGGCTGATGTATGAGCACCCTGAGGTGGAGTTTGAAGGGCTGGCCATGCGGTTTATGGACATTCGCAAACGGGTGTATGAGCTGCCACCCCTGGGAGAAAAAGCCATCCTAGTCGCGATTCCCACCACCTCAGGCACCGGGTCTGAAGTGACGCCCTTTGCCGTGGTTACCGACGACAGAGAAGGCATCAAATACCCGCTGGCGGACTATGCCCTCACCCCCACCATGGCCATCATTGACCCAGAGCTGGTGCGGCACATGCCCAAAAGACTGACCGCCTATGGCGGTATCGATGCCCTCACCCACGCCCTGGAGGCCTATGTTTCCGTACTCGCCACCGAGTTTACCGATGGCTTAGCCCTAGAAGCCATTGGGCTATTGGTGAAGTATCTCCCCCGGGCCTATCAAAATGGTCCCAATGACCCGGAAGCCCGCGAAAAAGTCCACTATGCCGCCACCATCGCTGGCATGGCCTTTGCCAATGCCTTTCTCGGCATCTGTCATTCCCTGGCCCACAAGCTGGGGTCCACGTTCCATGTGCCCCATGGTCTGGCCAATGCCCTGATGATTTCCCATGTGATTCGCTACAATGCCACGGATGCCCCGTTTAAGCAGGCGATCTTCCCCCAGTATGAGTACCCCCAGGCGAAGGCGCGGTACGCTGCGATCGCAAATTCACTCCAGCTAGGGGGCAACACCGATGAAGAGAAAGTGGATCGGTTAATCGAAGCCATTGAATCCCTTAAACAACAGGTGGATATCCCCAGCAGTCTACGGGAAGTGCTAAGTGAGGATGAACATACATTCTTTGAACACCTGGATCTGATGGCCGAGCAAGCCTTTGACGACCAGTGTACCGGTGCTAATCCGCGCTATCCGCTGATTCAGGATCTCAAGGCGCTTTACATTGCCGCCTATCGTGACGGTCTGGTTGTTCCCCTATCAGCGGCAGCGATGGAGGAAGTCGCCCGCTAGACATGAGAACGCTGTAGGGCGCCGTACCGCAAGGGCCGTGCCCGGTGCCCGTACACCAGGGGATCTATCCGTCACTAACGCTCTTCCTACATCAGGGAGAGCGTTAGCCATTGGGCCAATCATGGCAAAAACCGATTGAATTATATAGCAAATGTCCTGATGCATTAGGACATTTGCGCATCCGGTTAGCCGTTGCAGGCTTTCAGGGACATCCGTTGGATTGACTTACCTGACAGATGCTATAGGAGGTCTCAAAATGCCATGGTATTAACAAACGCCACTGCCATAGCTGTGCAACCCGGTGATAGCTATCCCCTGGGTGCCATGGTCCGCGATGGTGGCGTTAACTTTTGTCTGTATACCCAGGGGGCCAGAAAAGTAGAGCTGCTGCTCTTTGAAACACCAGAGTCTCCTCAGCCCCATCTGGTAGTCCAGCTAGACCCCGATATCCACCACACATTTCACTACTGGCATGTGTTTGTGATGGGGTTGGGGGCTGGGCAGGTCTACGGATACCGCGTCGACGGTCCCTACAATCCAGGCAACGGTCAGTGGTTTAACCCTAATAAGGTGCTGCTCGATCCCTATGCCCGCGCCGTTGTCGGCTGGCAAACCTATGCTCGTCAGGCGGCCATTGACAGCTCCGACAACTGTGCCCAGGCCCTGCGCGGCGTTGTTGTCGACCCCCTGCAATACGATTGGGAAGGCGATAGCCATCCTAAAACACCCTATGCTGCCACAGTCATTTACGAACTGCACGTAGGCGGGTTTACCCAACATCCTAATTCTGGTGTTGCCGACAAAAAACGGGGCACCTACGCTGGCCTGATTGAAAAAATCCCATACCTGAAATCGTTAGGGATTACGGCAGTAGAGCTAATGCCGGTGCAACAGTTTGACCCTAACGATGCCCCATCGGGCAAAACCAACTACTGGGGCTATAGCCCGGTGGCCTTTTTTGCTCCCCACCGACAGTACAGTTCCAGACAAGACTGTATGGGGCCAGTGGATGAGTTTAGAGATTTAGTCAAAGCGCTACATCGAGCCGGTATTGAAGTGATTTTAGATGTGGTGTTTAACCATACGGCTGAAGGGAATCATGGCGGCCCAACCCTGTCGTTACGGGGGTTAAGTAATGAGTCGTACTATATTCTTGAAGATGACAAGCGCTATTACAAAAACTATAGCGGCTGCGGTAATACCCTTAAAACCAGCGCTATCACCGCCTATCTTGTCTTAGACTGTCTCCGCTACTGGGTCTCAGAGATGCATGTGGATGGCTTTCGGTTTGATTTAGCCTCTGTCTTGTCCCGCAGCACCACCGGAGAACCCCTCACCAATCCGCCCATTTTATGGATGATCAATACCGACCCGGCCCTAGCCGGGACAAAAATCATTGCTGAGGCCTGGGATGCCGCAGGTCTTTATCAGGTTGGACACTTTGCTGGGGAGCGTTTTGCTGAGTGGAATGGTCCCTATCGAGATCAGGTGAGACGGTTTGTCCGAGGCGATAACGGCATGGCCCGGAGCCTGGTCGATAGAATTGTCGGTAGCCCCGACCTCTATGCCCAATCACAGCGAGGGGCCAACTACAGCATTCATTTTGTCACCTGTCACGATGGCTTTACCCTTTATGACCTGGTTAGCTACAACGGCAAACATAACCTGGCCAATGGTGAAGATAACCGTGATGGTGCCGACACCAATTGGAGCTGGAACTGTGGTGTAGAAGGCGCTACCCATGACCCAGCGGTTCAGGCCCTACGGCTCCAGCAAGCCAAAAATCTATTTGTTGTGTGGGCCATGTCCCAGGGCACACCCATGATGCTGATGGGGGATGAGGTGTTGCGATCGCAACAGGGCAACAACAACGCCTACTGTCAAAATAACGAACTTAGCTGGTTCGACTGGGACGCCGTAACCACCCAAAACAAATTCCTCAGATTCATAAAAGAGATCATCACCTTTATCCAGTCCCTAGAGGTGTTTAAGCACGACTATCCGCTCATTGTTACCCCTCAACCAATCCTTGAGCCCGCCATTGTCTGGCACGGCGTTAGGCTAGGGACCCCCGACTGGAGCCACTATTCCCACAGTCTGGCTTACACATTGGCCTATCGAAAGTATGATGAATTGCTACACATCATGCTAAACGCCTTTCATAATCCCCTCACCTTTGAACTCCCCCCGCTGCCCGTAGGTCAATATTGGCGACGCATCGTCGATACCGCCTTAGAAGCGCCAGAAGATTTTTGCCCAATCGAGGTGGCCCCGAAAATCGACTCAAATGTCTACCAGGTCGAACCTCACGCTTCAGTCATTTTGATGGCTAGATAGCCAAACAGAGCCCGCACCCCTATTCTGGGAGCCCGCCGCACCTTCTTTACTTGCGCCAGGCATTAATAAACCTGGACTCTCTCCATACCAGCCGTCAGCGGGCAGGCACAACTATCTTGCT
>ERZ1740070.955-NODE-955-length-18715-cov-5.947964_pt1 | contig 18715 bp, 16 predicted proteins | sample MGYA00581734_ERZ1740070 | MGnify/ENA primary metagenome ERZ1740070 (study PRJEB43018, sample SAMN04849744) | marine metagenome | isolation source: floating plastic debris | place: Pacific Ocean | collected 2008-09-01 | study: EMG produced TPA metagenomics assembly...
CGTTTGAATTTCACGGGGTGAAGGGATCGTTGCACGGCTCCTTGGCCTTTACCGGGGTGGGGCATGCGACGGACCGGGCGACCATTCTGGGGCTCGCGGGGATGATGCCCGACACCTATGATCATGAGGCGGCCGAGGCGACCCTGACGAAAATTCGCGAGACGGATGTGGTCAGCCCGCCGGGCCTGGGTGACCTGCGGTTCAACCCGCGCGAAGACCTGAGTTTCGATTTCGGTCCGCGCCTGCCGGGTCATGCCAATGGGATGAGCCTGTCGGCCACGGATGCGCAGGGCGATGTCACGCTGCAAGAGACGTATTATTCCATCGGCGGCGGGTTCGTAATGACCGAGGCCGAGCTTGCGGCGGGTCGCAACACCGATCCCGGCGCGCCAGTGCCCTACCCGTTTCAAAACGCCGAAGAGATGCTGGAGATGGCGCAGCGATCGGGCAAGACCATTGCCGAGATGAAACGCGCCAATGAGATCAGCCGCAGTGGCGAAGACAATTTGCGCACCGGTGTGGCGCGGATCTGGGACGTGATGAACGCCTGTATTGAGCGCGGCCTTGACCGCGAGGGTGAGCTTCCGGGGGGCCTGATGGTGCGCCGCAGGGCCAAGGGGATCCATGACGCGCTGATCGCAGAACGCGGTGACAACATGAGCGCGCCGCACAAGATCAACGATTACATCGCCGTCTATGCCATGGCGGTGAACGAAGAGAACGCCGCCGGGGGCCAAGTGGTGACCGCGCCCACCAATGGCGCGGCGGGTGTGGTGCCAGCGGTGATCAAATATTGGCTGGAGCATGTGCCCGGCGCATCGCTGCGCCGCGTGGATGATTTCCTGCTGACGGCGGCGGCGATTGGTGGGCTGGTCAAGCACAACGCCTCTATTTCCGGGGCCGAGGCGGGCTGTCAGGCGGAAGTGGGCAGCGCGGCGGCCATGGGCGCGGCGGGACTGGCGGCCGTGATGGGCGGCACGCCGGAGCAGATTGAGAACGCTGCCGAGATCGCGTTGGAGCATCACCTGGGCATGACCTGCGACCCGGTGAAGGGGCTGGTGCAGGTGCCTTGTATTGAGCGCAACGGCTTGGGCGCGATGAAGGCCGTGACGGCGGCGAGCCTCGCCCTGCGCGGAGATGGATCGCATATCGTGTCGCTGGATGTGTGCATTGAGACGATGCGCCAGACCGGAGAAGACATGGCCGAACGCTACAAGGAAACATCGCTGGGCGGTCTGGCCGTGAATGTGCCCAACTGCTGATGGCGGGCCAAGAGAGCGACCGGGCCCGCACCGGGCTGGGCCTCGGGCTGATGGTGGCCTTCGCGCTCTTTGCACCTCTCATGGACGCGCTGGCCAAGCTGATCGGAGAGAGCGCCGCGGTCGGTCAGATCGCTGCCGTTCGGTTTGTCGCGCAAAGTGTCCTGCTGTTTCCTCTGGCGATCGTATTTGGCTGGCTGCACCGACCGGACCGTCACGAAATGGGCCTGCACCTTGCCCGGGCCGTACTTTTGCTTGTGGCGACCAGTTTCTTCTTTACCGCGCTGCGGTTCATGCCGATGGCGGACACGATCTCAATCTTCTTTGTCGGTCCGTTCTTTGTACTGCTGTTGGGGCGGCTGTTTTTGGGCGAGACGGTAAACGCGCGGGGCTATATCGCTTGCGCAGTGGGGTTTAGCGGGGCGCTGTTCATCATTCAGCCCAGCTTTGCCACGGTTGGGCCGGCCGCATTGTTCCCGCTGGTCACGGCGGTGACCTTTGCGATTTACCTCGTGCTGACGCGTCAGATGGCCACGCGGATGCACCCGATCACGATGCAGGTCTATACCGGTTTTGCCGCGCTTGTTTTGGCGGTGCCGGTGCTTTGGGCCTTTGACGGATCCGGGGTTGCGCCGCTTGATCCGATCTGGCCGGACGCGGACACCCTGATCCTTTTGCTGATCCTGGGGGTTGTGGCCACGATCAGCCACGTGATGATCAGTTTCGCCTTGTCGATGGCGCCGGCCTCTCTCGTGGCGCCGGTGCAGTATCTGGAGATCGTCAGCGCCACCGCGCTAGGGTTTTTTATCTTTGGCGATCTGCCCGGGCCGTGGACCTATCTGGGCGTCGCCCTGATCGTGAGTGCCGGGCTTTATGTCGTGGCGGGCGAGACCAAGCCCCGGCGCAGACGGGTCACAGGCCGGTAAATCACCCCTGCCAGTGGGACGCGGTGTTCAAGAGCGCCTCAACCATCTGGGGCAAAACCGCCCGGGGCAGCATCATGAGAAGTTTCGGCGCCGTGACCGCGATATCAATCGGCCCTGTGGCCATATTGGAGGTGCCCGACTGACCATCCGGGGCAAAGTGCAACCCGCCGATGGGCCATTTGAGCCCGTCTGACACCCCCTCTACCGCGCCCATTGGGAAGAGCGAAACGGTCGTGCCCGCTGCCACATCCAGGCGGAAAGATGGCGGGCATAGGGCCAAAACCTCATGCTCACCCAAAAGGATGCAGCGTTTTTCAGGATAGCGAACGAGGGTATTGAACACGGCCAGTTGATGATCCATCCGTGCCCCGGTAAACCCGATCCCGATGATCAAAGGCGCGGAAACCTCACGCAAAGCCTTCTCGAAATCGGTGCTGTCTTGCTCTGCCATGAGATGTTGCTGTTCTTTCGGAATGGCCGCGCGGGCCTTATCTGTAATGCTGTCGAAGTCCCCGATCACCGCCTGAGGGCTGTGGCCAAACGCAAGCGCCCGATCCGCGCCCCCATCAGCGGCCACAAGCCCGGGCGCCAATGGCAACGTAAGGTTAAAATCCGCCGCGCTCAGCAGACCGCCACCGACCAGCGTGATTGGTTCTGTTGAGGAAACAATCAAATTTTACTTGCCCTAATTGTCACGATTTTAAGAATAAGAACACATTCTGACCATGAAATGATACGCTAAAATTCCCAGAATCGCGCGGCTTTGGTCCTTTCCATCGTGGTAAACAAATCGTCGCAGAGGCACAAATGCGAGCAATAAAATGGTAAGTACTAGTAAAATTTTGACAGTCTCCTACGGCACGTTTTCGTGCACATTGGAAGGCTTTGACGACAGCTTTGATACAATGAAAGCGATTGCGGAATATTTCCGCGACCTCGCCGCAGATGACAGGTATTTCGGTGCCGAACCGCCCACCCCGGATGCGGATATGCTCGCACGGATCGCTGAAAAAGAGATCGCGCGCCGGGTGGAAGCCCATGAAGATGAAGGAAAAATTCATCTCCGCGCTGAGGGCACTCCGGCCCTGGCCGCAGCACCTGCACCTCAACCCGCGCCTGCTCCTGCTTCTGAACCCGCGCTTGAACCCGCAGCCGAAGCTGTTCGCCCCGTAGAGGAAACAGCGGCAGATGAGAGCGCGGAAGACACGGCTGACACGCAAGAGCCTGCAACCGATCAGGACGCCGATGACGCTGTAGCTGCATCGATTGAATCGGCGATGGCGGACGCAGCGGACAAAGAGGCTGATGCGGAGGTCGCTCAAGACGCCGGTGAAGAGGCCGAAAACGCCGCCTTCACTGAGGCGGAGGCCGAAGACGACGCCGAAGACCAAGACAGTGCGCCCGCCCCTGTGGCCGAGGCAGCAGCACAAGACCCCGAGGATGATGACAGTGTGGCCGCGCGTTTGCGCCGCATCCGCTCTGTCGTGGCGCGTGGTGACGCGGATTTCGAACCGACCGGGTTTTCCGAGGATGAACACGCGCAGGATTTCCTGGGCGATACCATCTCTGATCTCGACGCCGCCCTGATGGCCGACGCGCCTGAGGCCCAAGACATGCCAGAGCGCGTGACATCGCAGGTCATCGACGAGGACACGCATAACGACGCGCTTGAGGCTATTTCCGATCAGTTGACCGGCGACCAAGACGCGGAAGATGACGGGTTTGAGGACGACGCGTTTGAAAACGAAGCCGCTGACATCAAGAACCTGGCAGAAGACACTCTGTCCCAGCTTCTGGCGGATGCGATCCCCCATGACACAGACGATGAGGCGGATGAGAGCGCAGCCCTTGATGGCGACATCGAAGAGGATGACACAGCCGTGTCGACCCCACTTCGGGCCCGCGTGATCAAGATGAAGCGCAGCGACTTTGAAGCCGCGATCGCCGATGGCGCGCTGGAAGAGGCGTTTGACGTGCTCGAAGACGATGCGTTCGACGATGAGCCTGCGGAAGCCATTCTGAGCCCCGAAGACGAGGCCGATCTGCAAAGCGAGCTGGACGCCGTCACGGCAGAGCTTGAGGCCGATGCGGAGCCCGTGTCACAGGATCAGGATGATCTGTCCGATACGTATCTCGCAGCCGAGGAAGACGCGTTTGAAGATGACTTTGCGGAGCATGCTGAGGACAGCGCGGTCGAGACTGCGGATGACGACACGGAGTTCGAAGAAGACGTACCCGCCAAAAGCCGCCTTCTGAGCGAAACAGACCGTCCGATCTCCCGTCTTTTTGATGAGACGGACAGCCATCTGGACACGCCCGAGGCGAGCCGCCGTCGCAGCGCTATTCAACACTTGCGCGCCGCGGTTGAGGCCAATGAGGCCGAGGCGGATGCCGGCAGTGAGCTGCGCCGCGGGGCCGATGAAGGGATCTATCGGTCTGATATTGCCGACGTGATGCGCAACAATGAGGCCGAGGACACCGTCGAAGCCCAGCAAAGCGAAGGCACCAACGTGACGCGCCCGCGCCGCCCGATTGAAAGCCGGCCTGCGCCGCTCAAACTGGTGGCGGAACAGCGCGTGGACACCGACAACGGCCCCGTCCGCCCGCGCCGTGTGTCTGCCGCCTCAAGCGCCGAGTCGGTGGAACTTCCTCAGGACGCCGACAGCTTCAGCGAATTTGCCGAAGATATCGGTGCCAACAACCTTTCCGAGCTGTTGGAAGCTGCGGCCGCCTATATGGCCGATGTGGAAGGCCGGGTGCAGTTTTCGCGCCCCATGCTGATGGGCAAACTGAAACAGGCAACAGCGCAGGATTTCTCCCGCGAGGACAGCCTCAAGAGCTTTGGCCAACTGCTCCGCAACGGGAAGCTGAAAAAGCTGAAAGGCGGGCGGTTCACCGTCACAGATGAGACCGATTTCCGCGCCGCCAAACGCGACGCGAGCTGATCCGGCCAACATCATTTTGATCCTAAGGGCGCCAACACGAGGGCGCCCTTTTGCTTGTGGCTTGAGCGTTGCACTCCATGAGCGAGACTGCCCGAAAGGGCGGACGAGCGGACCCCTAGAGCACGTTCTTGATCGATGTTTCGAGCATGTGCAGGAAGGAGCCAGCCGACGAACTGGCCGACAGCAACAGATAACGATCCTCGCCCGTGCGGATGATCAGCACGCCCAGATGCTCCATCACCGTGCGCGCGGCATCGCCCACGGCAAACCCCGCCGGGTGCAGGTCAATCGGGCAGACGCGTTCCAACGCAGCGATCGACCCTGCGCCACTGATCTCAAGACCCGCCCACACGTCGGTCTGGTCGGTCAGGTAGAGCGCGGTTTTCACATGTTTGGCCACCACCTCTTCGGCGTCCGGCGTGGGCAAGGTGAACACCACAAAGGCCTGGTCCGGCGCAAGCCGCACCAACCGCGCAGCGCCCTTTTTGGTTTCAACGGATGTGCCGGGGTCCGGCATATCCACGCCGTAGCCGGATTTGACCGCCTTGAGCGCCTTGGCATCTGCGCCCAAAGGGATCGCCATATTCACAACCGCCAGATCCTTGGGCGCGCTGAGCGTGACCGTGCCGAACCGCTCTGAATAGCCCGCGAGCGGCGGGGCGGAGACAAGTGTAAATTCAACCACGAAGCCGCTCCCCTTCTGGATCCACGAAATGGGCTGAGACAATCTCAACATCCATTTCCTTGCCATGCACAGGGCTGACAGCGCGCAAGATCTCTCCCATGCGGGTATCCCCTGATTTCACAAAGCCCAGACCAATGGAGTGGCCCAGATTGGGCGACCACGCCACCGATGTCATCCAGCCCTGATCGTTGGTCATATTCACCTTGTCGCCCTTGGTGATGAAATGCGACCCGGCAATCAGGCCCAGGCTGCGATCCACCGGGCGCAGGCCCACAAGCTTCACATCATCGTCGCGGATCATCTCTTCGCGCTGCGACAAGACATTGCCGATGCATTCCTTTTTCCGGCTGACCATACGGCCGAGCCCGATATTGTGCGCCGTGGTCTGACCGGTCAGCTCATTGGCCGTGCAATGGCCCTTTTCGATCCGCATCACGCCCAGCGCCTCGGTGCCGTAGGGGATCGCGTCAAACTCTTCGCCTGCTTTCATCAACCCTTCGATCATCGAATTGCCAAAGCGGGCGGGTACGGCGATTTCATAAGCCAGCTCCCCGGAAAACGAGATCCGAAAAAGCCGCGCAGGAGTGCCACCAAAGACCGTGACCTTGCCACAGGCCATGAAGGGAAACGCCTCATTCGAGAGGTCGAAATCCTCATCCACGACCTTGCGCAGCAGGTTGCGCGCGTTGGGGCCAGCCACGGCAAATTGCGCCCAGCCATCGGTGGTGGAGATGACATGCACATCAAGCCCCGGCCACAGACATTGCCGCGCAAATTCGAGGTTGCGATAGACCAGAACGGCATTCGCCGTAGTCGTGGTCATCACGTAGTGGTTTTCATCCATGCGCGCGGTGGTGCCATCATCATAGCAAATCCCATCCTCGCGCAGCATAAGGCCATAGCGGACTTTGCCCACTTTGAGCGTGGAGAAGGTGTTGGAATAGACCTTATCAAGGAAGGCACCCGCATCCTTGCCCTTGATGTCGATCTTGCCCAGCGTGGTCACGTCGCAAATGCCCACGGAGCTGCGCGTCGCAAGCGCCTCCCGATCGACACTGTCGCGCCAGCCCTTTTCGCCGGGTTTGGTGTACCATTCCGCGCGCAGCCAGTTGCCGACATTGACGAAACTCGCGCCTTGGGACTCCGCCCATTTATGGCTGGGTGTCAGGCGCGTTGGGCGGAAATCTTTGCCCCGCGACCGACCCCCGAAAGCGCCGATGGGCACAGGTGTGTAAGGCGGGCGGAAAATCGTGGTGCCGGTGTCCTGAATGGGCCGCCCGGTCAGGTCCGACATGATCGCAAGTGCGGGGATATTGGCCGTCTTGCCTTGGTCCGTGGCCATGCCCAGCGTGGTGTAGCGCTTGAGATGTTCGACGGAGCGGAACCCCTCCTGATAGGACTGTTTCACATCCTTGACGGTCACGTCGTTTTGCTGATCGAGCCACGCCCGCGTCCGGCTTTCCTTCACATACCAGAACGCAGCACCCTTGCTCGGCTCGTCAGAGGCCTCGGGGATGTCCGCCGCCACGGGTTTGAAGCCAAGATCGCTCAGCTGAGCATCGGCCACCGCTTGCCCCTCGGCCACGGCCGCCGCGAGTGTCATCGCACCATTGGCGGCCCCTGCCACAGTCATGCCCACGGGCATCACGCCGCCGGGCACGAAGGCGTTGATGTCTTCGCGCCACACGGGTCGTCCGCGCTGGTGACAGGTGAGATGCACATTGGGGTTCCAGCCGCCAGAGACAGCGACCGCGTCGACGGGAAGGGTGACGCCGTTCGTCGTCTCAATCGCTTTGACGCCTTTGCGCCCGATGGTGTTGACGATCCCCTCACCGCGCAGGTGCCGCACGCCCGGAAGGCTGATCGGCGCATCCACGTCGCGACTGTCGATCACAGCCATGAGTTCGACCCCGGCCTTTTGCAGGTCCAACGCGGTTTGCCAGCCGTCATCATTGTTGGTGAAGACCGCCATCTGCTGACCCGGCACCACGCCGAACCGGTTGAGATAAGTCCGCACAGCACCGGCCAGCATGATGCCGGGGCGGTCATTGTTGCCGAATGCGATGGGCCGCTCGGTCGAGCCTGCGGCCAGCACGGCGCGCTTTGAATAGATGCGCCACAGCACCTGCCGCGGCTTGCCATTGCTGTTTGCCAGATGATCGGTGCAGCGTTCCAGCGCGCCATAGACACCGTGATCATAGGCGCCATAGACGGTGGTGCGGGTCATCAGGCGCACATTGTCCATGGAGGACAGTTCCGCCACCGCGTTTGCCGCCCATTGACTGCCCGCCTGGCCGCCGACCTCTAGCGCTTCGGCATTGAGCCGTCCACCGGGCAGAAAATCCTCATCCGCAAGTATAACCCGCGCGCCAGATCGCGCCGCCGCAAGTGCGGCCACCAAACCGGATGGGCCCGCGCCGATGATCAACAGATCACAATGCAAGAACCCTTTGTCATAGCTGTCGGGGTCTTCTTTCATCGACAGGCTGCCAAGCCCTGCGGCCTTGCGAATGATCGGCTCGTAAAGCTTTTCCCAGAACGCCTTGGGCCACATGAAGGTCTTGTAATAGAAGCCCGCCGTCAGGAAGGGCGAGGCGAAATCAGTTGCCGCCATCAGATCGAAATTGAGCGATCCGCGATGGTTCTGGCTTTTGGCCTCTAGCCCATTGAACAGCTCCGTCACCGTGGCGCGGGTGTTGGGCTCTTGCGCGGCACCGCTGCGCAGCTCGACCAAGGCATTGGGCTCTTCGGAGCCAGCGGTCAGGATGCCGCGCGGGCGGTGGTATTTGAACGACCGGCCCACGAGCAGCTGACCATTGGCCAAAAGGGCGGAAGCCAGCGTATCGCCCGCAAAGCCAGACATCTGTTTGCCATTGAAGGTGAATTTCAGCTTTTGCCCGGGATTGATCAGGCCGGTGCCGACCCGGTTGGCCTGACCCGCAATGGTGAGAGGCGTGGTGCTGCTGTCATCACCGGAGACAAAGTTGAGCGTGGTATCTGCCTGGGTCATGCGCCGCGTCCCCGTGCTTTGGCCACATCGCGGGCCAGTTCCACCTTGGTGATCTCATGGCTGACCGTGTGGCGGGTCACCACGAGCCAGGAGCGATCGCCCTGTTCGTGATACCAAAGCTCTTGGTGTTCGCCTGCGGGGTTGTCGCGCAGGTAACCGTATTCGTAGAACCGCTCAGCGGCATCCTCGGCTTGCCAATCAGGGCGGTCGATGAGCGAGGCATCGCCCAGATAGACAAACTCTGCGGCGTCACGGGGGCCGAGAAGAGGGTGATTGATAATCATGAGCGCACCGCGCCCCGGACTTGATCCGGGGCCTCTTTTGACAATTGAGGGAGATCCCGGATCAAGTCCGGGACGTGTGTTTTGATGTTGTAAGGTTCGCGATCCATGGCCGAACTCAGTGCAAGTTGGGCTGATTGCCCATGCCTTTTTCGTCGATCATATGACCGCGCTTGAACCGGTCGAGGCGCAGCTCTGTCGCGACCTCATGAGGTGCGTCCGTGGCCAGCAGATGGGCATAACAATAGCCGGAGGCGGGCGTCGCCTTGAATCCGCCATAGCACCAGCCTCCGTTGATAAAGAGCCCGTCAATATGCGTCTTGTCGATGATGGGCGAGCCGTCCATCGACATGTCCATGATCCCGCCCCAGGACCGCAGAAGCCGCGCGCGACCGATCATCGGCATGATCGCCATACCGCCTTCGCAGACGTCTTCGACCACGGGCAGATTGCCCCGCTGCGCATAGCTGTTATAGCCGTCAATATCGCCGCCAAAGACCAGCCCGCCCTTGTCGGACTGGCTGACGTAAAAATGCCCTGCGCCAAAGGTGATCACGCCCGGTAGCACGGGTTTGAGACCCTCGGACACGAAGGCCTGCAACACGTGGCTTTCAATCGGCAGGCGCATCCCCGCCATGGCCATCACACGGCTGGAGGAGCCGGCGACGCACACCGCCACCTTCTTGGCTTTGATCGCGCCGCGCGTCGTCTGCACGCCTTTGCACACCCCGTTTTCAATGTCGAACCCGGTGACCTCGCAATTCTGGATCAGGTCGACGCCTTGCATATCCGCGCCGCGCGCATAGCCCCAAGCGACCGCATCGTGCCGCGCTGTGCCACCGCGCCGCTGATAGAGCCCGCCTTTGATCGGAAAGCGGGCATTGTCGAAATCGAGGAACGGCAACTCGCGGCGCAGCTGCGCCTGATCGGCAAGCTCCGCATCGGCGCCTGCGAGGAACATGGAATTGGCGCGGCGCACAAAGGCGTCCCGCTGCCCATCCGAATGAAACAGGTTCAGGATTGAGCGCTGCGAGACCATGGAGTTGTAATTGGTGTCCTGTTCCAACCCTTCCCACAGTTTCATCGACATCTCGTAGAAAGGCTCATTGCCCGGCAGCATGTAGTTGGAGCGAATGATCGTCGTGTTGCGCCCGATATTGCCGCCGCCCAGCCAGCCCTTTTCGACCACCGCGACGTTGCGCACGCCGAACTTGTTGGACAGGTAATAGGCGGTCGACAGACCATGCCCGCCGCCGCCGACAACCACCACATCGTAGCCCTCTTGCGGGTCCGGGTCGCGCCAGGCGGGTGTCCACCCTTTGTTGCCGGTCAGACCTTCTTTGAGGAGACGAAACGCGGAGTATGTCATGACGATTCCCTATGCGTTGGTTTGATCAAGCATCGCAGAGCGCGGCGCCGTAGACTTTTCCAAAACAGTCACGTAGATGCCGTTTATGGACAAAAGCGGACAATTGACCACAAATCGGCGGCGCATCGGCATTCTTCCGCTGGATGGGTTTGCCGCCATGTCCTTTGCCGCGCTGACCGAACCGATGCGGGCGGCGAACCTTTTGGCGCGGCGGGTGCTTTATGACATGGTGGTGTATTCCGTCACAGGCCACCCAGTGCAAAGCTCGGGTGCGACGCTGGTCATGCCACAGGCGCGGATCGGGGAAGATGACCCGCTGGACTACTTGTTTGTGGTCGCGGGCGGGGATCCGATGACGTTTCAGGGTGGCGCGGTTACGGCGTGGCTGACGCGGTTGTCGCGCGCGGGCGTGCCGCTTGGCGGTGTGTCGGGTGGGCCTGTGATCCTGGCGCGAGCGGGATTGATGCAGAACCGGCGCATGACCGTCCACTGGGAGCATGCAGCAGCGCTCGCGGAGGTCTCACCGCATTTGGTGATCGAACGGTCCCTTTACGTGATCGATCGCGACCGGGTCACCTGTGCCGGGGGGTCCGCGCCGATGGATTTGATGCATGCGCTGATCACCCAGCACCATGGTGCGGAGTTTGCCCGGGAGGTGAGCGATTGGTTCATGCACACTGACATTCGCCCCTCAGGCGGGCCGCAACGGGCGGGCCTGCTGGACCGGGTGGGCAGCACAAACCCCGCCATTCTGGACGCCGTGGAGACGATGGAGGCGCACGTGGCCGAGCCTGTCACGCTGGAGCGATTGGCGGAAACGGCAGGCGTATCATCCCGTCAGCTGAACCGGCTTTTCACCGAAAAACTGGGCCGGCCGACGATGCGGTACTATCGTGAGTTGCGGCTTGACAAGGCGCAGAGCCTGGTGCGCAATTCACCTCTGAGCCTGACGGAGATTGCACTGGCCACCGGGTTTGCCAATTCATCCCATTTTTCCCGCGCCTATGCCGCGCAGTTTGGGCAGCCACCTTCGGCGTATCGATAGCCTTGATTGAAAGGAAAACCCTTATGCACATCCTCGTCCTGCAACATGCGCGTGTCGAACATCCCGGCATTTTCCGCAACTTTCTGACCCGTGATGGCCATAGCTGGGACGCCGTGGAGCTGGATGAAGGGGAGGGGTTGCCCGGGCTGGATGGGTATGACGCGCTTTGGGTGATGGGCGGGCCGATGGATGTCTGGCAGGAGGATCAGCATCCCTGGCTCAAGGCCGAGAAAGCGATCATTCGAGAGGCCGTTGTCGACCGTGAGATGCCGTATCTGGGGCTTTGCCTGGGGCATCAATTGCTGGCCGAGGCGCTTGGCGGCACAGTGGGGCCGTCCAAGACGCCAGAGATTGGCGTGATGGATGTAAATGTCATCGATGACGGCGCGCTGTTTGAGGGGATGCCACGCAGGATCGCGTGTCTGCAATGGCATTCCGCCGAGGTGACGGAGGTGCCGACCGGTGCGCGGGTTTTGGCGTCATCGCCCGCATGTGCGGTACAGGCCATGGCGTGGAAAACCCATGCCTACGCCTTGCAATTTCACATGGAGATTGAGGCGGACACGGTCGCGAATTGGGCGGATATCCCGGAATATGCAGGCGCGTTGGACAAAGCGATGGGCGCGGGCGCTGTGGCGCGCCTTGAGGCGGAATGTGCCGCGCGGATGGGCACATTCAACGCGATGGCGGAGCAGCTTTATGGCAATTGGATCAAAGCCACGTCGCGCCCCGGGTGAAGGCGGGATTTGAGTATTTTTGGAAAGATGAAACCGGAGAGCGGGTCAGTCTTGGGCCCACGCCTCTGACTGCATTTCACGCAGGCGGCTGGCCGTGCGTTCAAATTCGAAACTGCCCGCGCCTTCGACATAGAGGAATTCCGGCTCGGCGGCGGCCGAGCAGATCAGGCGCACGCGGGCCTCATAGAGGGCGTCAATCAGCGTGACAAAGCGTTTGGCCTCATTGAAATTGTTGCGCGTGAGTTGCGGGATGTCTTCGAGGACGAGCACGCGGGCGGCCTTGGACAGGGCGAGGTAATCGGCGGGGCCAAGAGGTTTGCCGCAGAGGTCATAGAAACTCGCGCGGGCCACACCGTTGTGAAAGGCGGGGATCTCCACCTTTCGTTTGTTGACGATGAGTGTGTGAGGTCTTGCATCACTGCCTGTCAGATCCGCCCACATCGCATTGATCGCGTCCCGCGCGGCCTGATTGCTGGGTGAAAAATAGCTTTGTTCGCCAGCCAGCCGGTTTTGGCGGTAATCCGTGGGGCTGACCATTTCGTGCACGACCATCTGATCCTTTAGAAGCTGAATGAAGGGCAGAAAGAGAGCGCGATTGAGCCCGTCCTTATAGAGGTCATCGGGGATGCGGTTGGAGGTGGTGACGACGACCACACCGGCGGCAAACAGCGCCTCAAAGAGCCGGCCCACGATCATCGCATCGGTGATGTCGGTGATCTGCATTTCATCGAACGCAAGCAGGCGCACGCTGTTGGCGACCTCGCGGGCGACGGGGGCCAGCGCGTCCACCTCATTGCGTTGCCGCGCGGCGTGCATGCCGGCGTGCATTTCCTGCATGAAAGCGTGGAAATGGACGCGGCGATTGGGCACCTCAAGGGTGTCGACAAACATGTCCATCAGCATGGATTTGCCGCGCCCCACCCCGCCCCAAAGATAAAGCCCTTTGGGCGCGGCCTTGTCCGCCCCTTTGCGAAACCATCCGGTTTTGGCGGGTTGGCTGAGCGCGGTGGCGATGCGATCAAATTCCGGCAGAACAGCCGCCTGCGCGCTGTCACGGGTCAGCGTGCCATCGGCCACAAGGGCGTCATATCGCGCAGTGGGCAAAACCATCCGCCCGCCATAGCGCGACTCGTGGTCCGAGAAAAGCAGGCTGACGCGTTTCAGATCAGGCCCGTTTACGTGACGCATCACAAAATCAAGTTTGACGCCTATGCCGGGTCGCGTAGGCTACGCCCAGTTTGCGAAAGGCACCACGTGCAAAAATCCCAATCCATGTTCACGCCGGTTTTGATTGCCGGTTGCGTGATCTTGATCGTGTCCTTTGGGATCCGGTCGACCTTTGGTCTGTTCCAGATCCCCATTGGGGAGGGATTTGGCTGGCTCAGGGTCGAATTTTCCATGGCGATTGCGATCCAGAACCTGGCCTGGGGCATTGGCCAGCCGATCTTTGGCGCGATTGCCGAAAAGATCGGGGACCGCAAGGCGATTGTCATGGGCGCGTTGCTGTATGCGGTGGGGCTTGTGCTGTCATCCTATGCCGTGACGCCAGGTGCGCACCAGGCGCTAGCGGTTTTGGTGGGATTTGGCATTGCAGGCACGGGCTTTGGTGTGATCCTTGCGATTGTGGGGCGCGCAAGCTCGGATGAGAACCGCTCCATGAGCCTTGCCATCGCGTCGGCCTCGGGTTCCGGCGGGCAAATCCTGGGCCCGCCGATTGCCGAGGCCATGCTGGCCGCGATGCCCTGGCAAACTGTGTTTTTGATCTTTGCGCTGGCGATCTTGGCGGTGATTTTCCTGATGCCGTTCATGCGGTCACCACAGATGGCCAGCAAGGCAGAGCTGGACGAGAGCATGGGCGCGATCCTGACAAAGGCGTTTCGCGACCCGACATATACGCTGATCTTCCTGGGTTTTTTCTCTTGCGGGTATCAGGTGGCGTTTATCACCGCGCATTTCCCGGCCTTTGTGACCGAGGTGTGCGGCCCGATTGCGCCTGGCGGGTTTCTGGATGGGATGGGGGTGTCGACGACCTCGGCCCTTGGCGCGCTGTCGATCGCGCTGATCGGGTTTGCCAATATCGGGGGGACGTTGCTGGCCGGGTATTTGGGCAAGACTTATTCCAAAAAATACCTGCTGGCGGGGATTTACACCGCGCGCACGGTTGTGGCCTCGATCTTTATCCTACTGCCGATGACACCAACGAGCGTGATCATCTTTGCCATCGCGATGGGGTCTTTGTGGTTGGCGACGATCCCGCTGACCTCTGGCCTCATCGCGCATATCTATGGGCTGCGCTATATGGGCACGCTTTATGGGATCGTGTTTTTCAGCCATCAGGTGGGCAGTTTTCTGGGTGTGTGGCTGGGCGGGCGGCTTTACGATCTCTATGGCAACTACACGGCGGTGTGGTGGATCGGGGTCGCAGTGGGCGCGTTTTCTGCGATCATCCATCTGCCCATTCGGGAACGACCTTTGACGGCTCACGCGTCCCGGGCTTGATCCGGGACCTCTGGGTTCTGAAGGATGAGGCCCCGGATCACGTCCGGGGCGGGATTTAACCGGTGACCTACGCGTTTAACCCGTCTTCTGACAAACCGTCCAGTTTCGGCATCAGGCCCAACAGCTCTTGCGTATAGGGATGGGCGGGCGCGGCAAAGAGCGCCTCGGTCTCTTGCACCTCGACCAGTTGGCCCTGTTTCATCACGCCCACGCGGTTGCACATCTGGCGCACCACGGGCAGGTCGTGTGAAATAAAGAGCATGGTCAGGCCCAGATGCTCTTGCAGGTCTTTGAGGATGTTCAGAATTTGCGCCTGGATCGACACGTCGAGCGCGCTGGTGGGTTCATCACAAATGAGAAAGCGCGGCTGCGTGGCCAGCGCGCGGGCGATCGAGATGCGTTGCCGTTGACCGCCTGAGAACTCATGCGGGAACTTGGCAAAGGCATCTGAGGCGAGGCCCACACGGTCGAGCAATTCGCGCACGCGCGGCGCAACCTCAGCGGAGGGCAGAAGGTTGTGATGGCGCAGGGGTTCGGCCACGATATCGCCCACCTTCATGCGCGGGTTGAGCGACGAAAACGGGTCTTGGAAAATCATCTGGATTTGACGGCGGTAGCGATCAAGGCCAGCGCGGTCCATCTGGGTGACATCTTCTCCGTCGAACAGGATCGAACCGCCATCCACCTTGTAGAGCGTGCCGATCATGCGGGCGACGGTGGATTTGCCGGAGCCGCTTTCGCCGACAAGGCCGAAGACTTCCCCATCCTTGATATCGATGGAAAGGTCATTGACGGCGGTGAAATAGGTGCGCTTGGAGGGGATAAGAGAGGACGTCTCAAGAAACTTTTTGGTGATGCCTTTCACCTCTAGCAGGGTGCCCTCTTTGGACGGGGCGGGCTTTTGCCAGGAGCGGGCCAGATCGGCGATCTTGAACTCGGTCACGCGGCCGCCATAGCCGATGAGCGGGAAGCGCTTGAGCTTGAGCGTGGGGCGCGGGACGGCGGCGATGAGGGACCGGGTGTATTCATGGCTGGGCGCGCCGAGGATCTTGTCCGTCGGGCCGCTTTCCACCACCCGGCCATTATACATGACCGTGACCTGATCGGTGGTGTCGGCAATGACGCCCATGTCGTGGGTGATCAGGATCACGCCCACCTGACGTTCATCGGCCAGTTCCTTGATCAGGTCGAGCACCTGCGCCTGCACGGACACATCCAAGGCGGTGGTCGGCTCATCAGCGACAATCACCGAGGGCTCTGAACACAGCGCGAGTGCGATCACGACGCGTTGGCGCATGCCGCCTGAGAACTGATGCGGGTATTGGTCAAAGCGGACAGAGGGGTTGGGGATGGCCACACGATCGAGAAGCGCGATGGCGCGATCCTTGGCATCCGCAGCAGAGAGGCCAAGATGCAGCTGGATCGTTTCGACCAGTTGTTCGCCCACCGTAAAGAGCGGGTTGAGCGAGGTCAGCGGATCCTGGAAGATCATCCCGATCTCTTTACACCGGATGCGGCGCTTTTCCTCATCAGTCAGCTGATCGATGCGACGGCCGTTGAGATGCACCTCACCGATGTGAATGCGCGCAGGCGGGTCGAGCAGGCCGATCACGGCGTTGCCGGTCATGGATTTGCCCGCGCCACTTTCGCCCACAACGCCGCGGATTTCACCCGGGCGGATGTCATAACTGACCTCTTCGACCGGGCGGAACACACCGCGACGCGTCGGGATTTCAACGGTCAGATTTCGGATGGACAGAACCGGTTGGGTCATACGCGCGCCTTTGAACTCACCGATCCAGTTATTTTCGATCGAGGGTGAAGTTACAAGCGGGGGCGCATTCTTTAAAAGAATGCGGGCCGAAATCTTTTTAAGATTTCGGATACTGCCTTACAAAACGCGGATCACGTCCTTGTCGATGGCCAGCATGTAACCGCGCCGGGCGATGTTTTTGACCAAAAGTTCCGAGATCATCTGATTGCCCAGCGTATCGCGCAGGCGTTTGATCCGCGTGGCCCCTGCCGCCTCTTCGCAATCTTCTTTCGTGCGGCCTGAAATCACCGCCTCAATTTCCGCCCCGGTGAGCACCTCATCATCCATGCGCGCCTCGGCCAGAACGGCCAGCGTTTCCATCGCCGCATCGGTCAGCTTGAAGCCCATATCGTTGAGGTAGACGGTTTTTTCATCCCGGCTGATCAAAAGTGAACTGACTTGAATGCCCGAGCGTTCGATCTGTGCCATGCGCCGGTTCAGCACCACCAGCATGGTCAAAAACACCAGCGTCGCGATCAGCAGGGCCGTGGCAAACACCAAAAGCACGAAAATCGCGATCCGGTAACTGACCAAGGTTTCGGCAAAGGCCGTTCCCGACAGGGCGAGGATCTCAAGCAGCTTGATCTCCGCATCTGTGGTCAGCGCATCGTTTTCAATGAAAATCCGCTCCACCCGCATGTTGAACGCGTTGGCATCCGGCAGCTTTAGAAACAGGAAAATCGCGGTCAGCGTCAGGATCGCAACAATCCCCATCACACCGAAAATCACGACACGGTTGCCCGATTTGCGGGCGTCTGCGGCGCTTCCGTCAAACATAGGAGCCGCCCCTTTCGTCTTCCTTCACCCCTGCACCGAGAGGATTTTGAGTAATGTCAGCCCCTGCGCGGCCAATTGCGCGCGCAGTTGCCTTTGCACCGTGCCACGATCGCACGGACCCGGCACAACCGCCACATTGTGGAACAGTTTCAGCGGATTGTCGCGCTTGGCCTTATACTCAACAGTACAGGCCGCATGGGCGCCGCTGGCCATGATAGATAGTCCGACCGCGAGGGCCATTATGGGGAGCATTCGTTTCATGCCACCAAGATGCTCTGAGCCATCACGCTATTCAATATCCCGCTCGCGACAAACCGCTTGTGTAACCCTGTTATCAGATAACAGTGAGCCGTTATTGCCTGACAGTGTATAAGGAGCCATGTAATTGTCCACGATCTGTTGACAGTTCTGCCTGTCGCAGAAGCCCCCTAGTAACCCCGAAAGGAAGCTCACATGTTGTTCAAAGGCTTCACAATGACCCTGGCCGCGATCGCTGTGTCGTTTGCCAGTTTCTCTGCCACGCCGGCCAAGGCTGACAATGACACCGCGAAAATCATCGCCGGTGTCGCGGCTCTGGCCATCATTGGCGCGGCCATTGCCGATAACCGCAATGACCGTCGCTATGTGACGCGGTACCACAACAACTACTACAACCCCTACTACCGCCATCAGCGCAAAGTGTACCGAAAGCATCACTACAATCATGGTCACGGCCACTATCACGGCAAACACCATCACAAGCACAGCCAGCACAAACGCTGGTAAGCTGCCACTTTCGCAAAACGACCTGTCAGAGGGGCCATCTCGTGTGGCCCTTCTTTCGTTTCGGGCCCATTCATGATTTGAACTGAAGCATGGATGGCCCTGATTTTTCCCTGGAACTGGCAGCAAAGGCGCGTGGCTTTGCCCGTGTGGCCGGTGTGGATGAGGTTGGGCGTGGCCCGCTGGCCGGGCCGGGCACCGCGGCGGCGGTGGGTCTTGATCCCGCGCGCATTCCAGACGGTCTGAACGATTCCAAAAAGCTCAGCCCCCGCAAGCGTGAGGCGCTGCATGATCTGCTGGTGGAGGTGGCGGAGGTGTCTGTCGCCCATGCCAGCGTCGAAGAGATTGACGAGCTCAACATCCTGCGCGCCGCCCATCTGGCGATGCAGCGCGCTATCGATGGTCTGCCCCACCCGCCGGATTACGCGCTGATTGACGGCAATATGATCCCCAAAGGCCTGACCCTTGCGTCTGAGGCTGTGATCAAGGGCGACGGCCTGTCAGCCTCCATCGCGGCGGCCTCAATTGTGGCCAAAATTAGGCGCGATCGCATCATGATGGATTTGGCGCAACAGTACCCCGGCTACGGCTGGGAAACCAACGCGGG
>ERZ1740070.958-NODE-958-length-18647-cov-9.048731_pt1 | contig 18647 bp, 15 predicted proteins | sample MGYA00581734_ERZ1740070 | MGnify/ENA primary metagenome ERZ1740070 (study PRJEB43018, sample SAMN04849744) | marine metagenome | isolation source: floating plastic debris | place: Pacific Ocean | collected 2008-09-01 | study: EMG produced TPA metagenomics assembly...
CAGACCTGAGCGAGGTTCCTTTCCGGGGGCCGCCTCAACAAGACGCGAACGAACCGAGACCCCAAGCCAAGCACCGAACTCGACCAATCCAAAGGCAAGCACAATGACCACAGTCCCAACACAACCCGAGAGCGTCGCCGGCCACGGCCATCACGACGAGGGCTCGTACCTCACGCCCAAGGGCGGGTTCATCACGACCATCTGGCAGTGGTGCACCACCATCGATCACAAGAAGATCGGCGTGATGTACCTCTTCGCCGTGCTCTTCCTCTTCTTCATCGGCGGCGTCGCCGCGCTCGCAGTCCGCATGGAGCTGCTCGAGCCCGTCCGCGTCCTCGAGAACGGCACCGTCACCGGCCAGCTCTTCGCGCCGACCGAGGGCGACATCGCCGGCAACAACAATCTCTACAACCGCCTCTTCACCCTGCACGGCGCGATCATGGTCTTCATGGTCATCATCCCGTCGATCCCCGCAGCGCTCGGCAACTTCATCCTGCCGCTCATGCTCGGCGCGAAGGACGTCGCATTCCCGCGACTGAACCTGCTGTCGTGGTGGATCTACGTCGCCGGTTCGATCCTCGCGGTCGGCTCGATCCTGATGGGAGGTGTGGACACCGGCTGGACGTTCTACACCCCATACTCAACAACAACAGACGGCTACTTCCAGGTGCTCTTAATGATTGGTGGCGCGTTCGTGCTGGGCTTCAGCTCGATCCTCACCGGCCTGAACTTCATCGTCACCACCCACAAGCTCCGCGCACCCGGCATGGGCTGGTTCGACATGCCCCTCATGATCTGGGCGCTCTACGCCACCAGCATTATCCAGGTGCTCGCCACGCCCGTCATCGGCATCACGCTGCTGCTGCTCATCTTCGAGCGCGTCTTCAGCGTCGGCATCTTCGATCCTGCGCTCGGCGGCGACCCCGTGCTCTATCAGCACTTCTTCTGGTTCTACTCCCACCCCGTCGTCTACGTGATGATCCTGCCCGCGATGGGCATCATCTCCGAGCTGATCTCGGTGCACAGCCGCAAGAAGATCTTCGGCTACCGCGCCATCGCGTTCAGCTCGCTCGGCATCGCGGCCGTGGCCTTCCTCGTGTGGGGCCACCACATGTTCACCAGCCAGGGCGAGCTGACCGCCGCGATCTTCTCGGCGCTCACCTTCCTCGTCGCCATCCCGACCGCCATCAAGGTCTTCAACTGGATCGCGACGCTCTACAAGGGCTCGATCGCGCTGAACACCCCCATGCTCTACGTGCTCAGCTTCCTCTTCCTCTTCTCCATCGGAGGCCTCACGGGCCTGCCCCTCGGCGCACTCGCCACCGACCTCCACCTCCACGATTCCTACTTCGTCGTCGCACACTTCCACTACGTCATGATGGGCGGCACCATCATCGCGTTCGTCGGCGGCATGCACCACTGGTGGCCCAAGATGTTCGGCCGCATGTACAGCGAACGCTGGGGCATGATCGGCTGCGTCACCGTCTTCATCGGCTTCAACATCACCTTCTTCAGCCAGTTCATCCTCGGCACGCAGGGCATGCCCCGCCGATATGCCTCCTACGTCGATGAGTTCCAGCTCCTGCACGTGGTCTCGACCATCGGGTCTTGGGTCCTGCTGCTGGGCTTCCTCATCCACCTCTTCAACTTCGTGCACTCGCTCGTCGCGGGCGAGAAGGCCCCGGCCGACCCCTGGGGTGCCCTCACCCTTGAGTGGGAGACCGAGAGCCCACCCATCGAGCACAACTTCCACCACGAGCCGATCGTGACCCACGGCCCGTACGACTTCGACACCGTCCGACCGCCGAACTACGAGGGCGACTTCCCGATGCCCGATGACTATCAAGGCCCCACCGGCCCGGGCTCATCCGAGCCGGCCAAGGCCTAAACCGTTTGGACATCCACCACTCGCGAGCCGGGGAACGCCCGGCTCGCGGGTTTCGCTTCAAGACAGGCACTGCTCGCGTACGCTGCGCGGGCAAGGAGCAGCGACAATGACAACTCTTCCCGCAGGCCAACCCAGCGCGCCGGGCACCGAAGCCCATGAACAGACCGAGCCGCTCTGGAAGCGCACCAAGGCCGCCTCCCACTTCCGCAACAAGGACGACGAGTTCGACGCGTGCAAGCTCGGCATGTGGCTCTTCCTCACCACAGAAGTCCTGCTCTTCGCCGGCATCTTCGTTGCCTATGGCGTCTTCCGCATGCTCTACCCCGAGGCGTGGGCCGCAGGCTCCAAGTCCCTCGGCGTCGGCTTCGGACTCGCCAACACGATCATCCTCCTCATCTCCTCCTTCACCGTCGCCGCCGCTATCCGCGACGCCCAGCTCAACCGCCAGTTCTGGCTCAAGGTCAACCTGCTCATCACGATCGCCTGCGGCTTCGCCTTTCTCTTCATCAAGTTCTTCTTTGAATACTCGCCCAAGTGGGCCGACGGCAAGCGCCCCGGCGCGTGGTTCGACTACCCCTACACCACCAGCGCCTACGAGCCCCTCTGGTGGGGTGTGTACTACGTTGGCACCGGCATCCACGCCGCACACGTCATCATCGGCATGGGCGTGCTCTTCTTCATGTACCTCAAGGCCCGCAAGAAGGCCTTCGGCCCGACGCACTACACGGGCGTCGAGATCGCCGGCCTCTATTGGCACCTCGTCGACGTCATCTGGATCTTCCTTTTCCCGCTGCTCTACCTCGTCCACTAATCACGCTCGCGCTGTTCAGCAGACCACGCCCGCCATTCCACGGAGCCAACCCAAATGGCCGCACACAAAGTCACCGATCTCAACGACCCGCACGGCAACCACAGCGCCGGACATGGTGACGACCACCACGACCACCACGGCCACACCATCCTGCCGATGTGGCTGCTGCTCGTCACCATCTCTGCTCTGATGTTTCTCACCGTCGCCACCGTCGCGGTCGCCCAGGGCGAGGTCTGGTTCATGGAGATCACCGGCTATGTCTTGCCCCACTGGGTGAACGTCGTCGTCGCGCTCTCGATCGCAACGGTCAAGGCCATCATCGTGCTCGCGATCTTCATGCAGCTCTACTTCGATAAGCCCCTCAACACCGCCGTCTTCACCTCGTGCATCCTCTGCGTCGCCCTCTTCCTGGGCTTCTCCATGCTCGACCTCGGCACCCGCGACTTCATGCACACCCGCAACGACGGCCACATCACCACCGGCGGCAACGGCTACGGCCTCGAACTCCGCGGCGCCGTCGACGCCGACGGCAATCCCGTCACACTCTCCGGGCTCAACGTCGTCCAAGCAGCTCGCCAGCGCGCGATCCTCTCGGTCTACGGCACCGAGGAAGCCCTCGACAAAGCAACCGCCAAGAAGAAGGGCAAGGACTATGACGCCCTCTCGACCCCCGACCGCCACGTCGCCCGCACCGGCCTGACGCCGGGCCTCTTCGACGACGAAGCGCCCGCCAGCGACACCAGCTCCGACCACTAACAGACCCACTCCGGAAGCCCATGTCCCGCAACCGACTCCTCGCGTGGCTGATCGCGGCCTTCTCACTCGTCACGATGATCGTCGCCCTCCGCGCCCTCATCGCACACGCCGAGAGCTACAACGCGCGATCCTCCCGCCCCGTCTTCGCCTTCGAGCTCATCGACGAGGCCGAGTTCACCTACGCCGACCGCCCCGTGACCTTCACGCCCGGTGAGCCCACCGCCGACGGCGTCGGCACCGTCCTCGCGACCTACGGCGACGTCAAGCTCTCTCTCCGCGACACCATCCCCGGCACCGCCGAGCTCCCGGGCCTGCTCCCCTACGAGAACTGGCTCCGCGTCCTCCGCTTCGTCGACGCGACCGGCGTTACGCAAGAAGAAGCAATGCGCCGTCTCGACGCCGGCGAAGACCGCCTCGTCATCGTCACCCGCACGCTCAACCCGGGTGTCGACCCACGCACATGGGGCAGCGTCTGGAAGAGCGACTGGCGATTCGAGTTCCACGAGTTCCTGCCAGCCGGCGGCTTCGAGACCTCACGCAAACGCTTCCCCGAGTCCGAACGATCGCTCAAGCGAAGGCAAGCGTCGGCCAAACGCGCCGGCGAGCCGATCCCCGACCGCAGCCCCGACGACCTCTCCCCCGAAGACTGGCGCTACGACGCAGCCCTGCAAGTCATGCCCCCCGGGCAAGGCCCCAAGATGGTCTTCGACGCCGACGCACTCAGCGGCGCGGGCTGGGCCTGGCCCGGCGCGGTCTTCAGCGCACTGGCGCTGATCGTTTCAATCGGATTTGCCGCGGCACCGCGCAAAACGACATCGCCGGCCGCGTCGGAAACGCGGCCGGCGACAAAGTCCGAATCTGGTTAACTCAGGTCGACCGGTTTGGTCCGTCTCAGCGCGCGCGCCGGCGCAGCATCGCCGCGCCGAACACCATCGGCAGCGCCGCGGCGGGTGCGGGGATCACGAGGCCCGAGTAGATCATGTCGGAGTACCCGACCTGCCGCGTGCCGCTGAGCATCTCGCCGTCCATCACGATTCGCTTGACCCACGTCGACGCGTCTTCGTCATCGGCGACATACCCGACGAACTCGTTGTTCACCGTGTTCTGGTGCTGACTGAGCAGCGCACCAGAGTCCGAGTAGAACGCGGTCGTCGCGGCCGTGTTCCACACCCGCATCAGCCCAGCGCGGCGCTGCGGCTCATCGAACACGATCTCGTACCCAACCCGTCCGTCGTCCGTGCACGAGCTGCACGGCGAGCCGACGATCGTGTTACCGAAACTGCTCGGGATGTGCTGATTCGACACCTCGACGTGGAAGGGCCCGAAGGCGGTGCCGGTGGTCGACACGATGGAGGCGAACCGCATGCCCGCGCCGAGCAGGTCGGCGCCTGGGTTGAGATTGGTGCCGGCCGGCGTGCTTTCAAAGTCGACGAACTCGCCGCCGAGCGTCGCGTGCCAACCCTCGAAGGCTGTCAGCGCGTCCGGGCCGAACATGAGCCCGCCCGAGGCCTGTCCCGCGAAGGTGCCCGCCAGTGCGCACGAAATCGAAGCGATGCGATGCATACGAAAATCCCTCTCTGCAGCCCGGTTGTTCTCGAAGTGCGTGAGCTGCCGTCGAGCCATCCGGGCGGGCCCAACCTCACCACTGCCCTAGCTGGGCACCTAAATGTCGCACGAAACAAAGGGTTTGCCACCCATCACGGGGGGAATTCTCGGACGCCTCGATCCGCGTACGCCAAGTAAAAACACGGGCCTGGAGGCCCGTGTTGATCGAAAATCTTGATTGAGCGAAGCGGTCGCCTCAGCCGTCGGTCAGCCACGTGCGCGGAGTAGGTAGATCTCAACGCGGCGGTTCGCGGGCGTGTTGCCGGTGGACGTGTTCGCAACCAGCGGGCGGAACTCGCCCCAGCCGGCCGCCTGCATCTTCTCGTTGGCAACGCCGAGCTTCGCGAGTTCGCCCCGCACCGCGATCGCGCGGTGGCAGGAAAGGTGCATGTTCGTGGGGTGCCGTCGAGCCGTGCCCGAAGAGATGCGCTGCGCGTCGGTGTGCCCGACAACCACGATCTCGTAGCCCGACGCGGACGTCGAGTTGAGCACCTGCGCGAGCGCACGAAGCGAGTCCATCGCGCCGCTCTTGACCTCGGCCCGGCCCGAGTCGAATGTCAGGTCGCTCGCGAACCGCAGGCGACCCTCCTCGGCGTCGTACCGGATCAGGTTCGGGTAGCGATCGGCAAGCTCCGCCAGCGCCCGGTCGGTCGTCGGGTCGAGCGGCGCGACCGCGAGGCCCGCGATCTGCGACTCAAGGGCACGCAGGTCCGCGAGCAGCTGCGCGTTTGTCGCTTGCAGGTCGCCGTTCTGCTGCTGGAGGTCGTTGAGCATCTGGTCGCGGGTCATGCCGCGCTGACCGAACTGCCCAGCCCGCGCCTCAGCCCCGTCGAGCATCCGGCGGAGCTCCTCGTTGCGGTCGGTCAGCGCGAGGTTCGTCTCAAAGAGGTCGTCGTACTTCTCCTGGCTCACGCAACCGGTCGTGCCAACCGCAACAAAGGTCGCGGCAGCAAGCGTGGTGAGGCGGACAAGCGTGGTTCTGCGGGGGGCGGTCATCGTTGCGGGCTCCTGGTGCCAAGCGCCTCGGCAGCACGCCGACGCGGAGTAGGGAATCGGCAGATACTACCGGCGAGCACCAATGACAGCGCCCCCAGACCATGACGAGCACCCGCACGTGACACGCCGCATCGACGCCGCGGGCCTCGCCGACGCCGCCCAATCCATCGCCCCCGCCTCCATCCTGCTCTCGGGCCCCACCCAAGCGACGCCCTCGGGCCACATCTGGGGAGAGGGCAAAGTCCTGGCGGTGGGCACCCCCGCCGAGATCGACGCCCATCCGGCCGCCGCCGGCGCGCACCGGATTTCCAGGCCGCGCGCCGTCCTGATCCCCGCCCTCGCCAACGCCCACACGCACCTGGACCTCACGCACATCGGCCCGGTGCCGCACGACCCCGCCGCGGGCTTCGTCTCCTGGGTCAACCGCCTCCGCGCCGCCCGCCGAAGCGATGCCGAGGGCGTCGCCGACTCGGTCGCGCTCGGCGCCGCGCTCGCCCGCCGGGCGGGCGTGATGGCAGTGGGGGACATCGCGGGCGCACTGAACGCGCAGGCAAGCCTCTTCGCAGCGCAAGGCCTCGCCGAGACCAAGCTCGCCGGTACCCCACACCTCGAAGCATTCGCCCTGGGCACTCGCACCGAGCAGAGCCTCGCTGCACTCGAAACCGCCATCGCCGAAGCGCTCGACCAAGACGCTACGCGCTCGATCGTCGGCATCTCGCCGCACGCGCCGTACTCGGTCTCGATCCCGTCCTACCTGCGCATGCTCGACCTCGCCGCCGAGCACGACCTCCGCGTCCACACGCACCTCGCCGAGACGCCCGAGGAGCGCCAGTTCATCTCCACGGGCACCGGCCCCAACCGCGACATGCTCGAGTCCCTCGGCATCTGGTCCGACAACGAGCTCGCCCACCTCGGCCGAACCACCGACCCGGTGCTCCACCTCGAGCCCGTGCTCCGCCGCGCCGCAGAGCTCGGCGTGCCGATGGCGTGCGCACACGTCAACGACTGCTCCGACGCGGCGATCGAGCTACTCGCCGAGACCAGCGCCCACGTCGTCTACTGCCCCCGAGCCAGCGCCTATTTCGCCGCCGAGTCACACTTCGGCCCGCACCGCTATCGCGACATGCTCGCCGCGGGCGTCCGCGTCTCGCTCGGCACCGACTCGATCCTGAATCTCCCCGCCGACACGCCCAGCCGAGGCATGTCCACGCTCGACGAGGCCCGCCTGCTCTTTGGGCGCGCCGGCTCCGCAACGCCCCACGCGCAGGCGCTCCTCGCGATGGCAACATCCAGCGCCGCCGATGCGATCGGGCTCGATCCTCGCGCATTCACGCTCGCCCAGGGCACTGCGCCCGCCGGCGTCCTCGCGGTCGATATCACCAGCGACGCGAGTAAACCGCCAGCCGCCGCGGCAAACCCCGCAGCCGCGGTGCTCGCCGCGTCGGCGATTCCCGAGGTTCTCTTCGCCCGCCAAAATCACGACCTGCCATCGCCGATCTGACGACCCCGTGACGCGACTCAACCAACGCTGATTCCTAGACTTCCCGAAGCGTTTCGGTGCGGGCGAGGCTGCCGGGGCAGCACGCGCCGCACCCCACCGGGGCACAAGACACATGAGCGCCAAGTGGCGGCGAAGCCAGGCATGGGACGACGCGTTCTTCCCGCGTTGGGCGTGGCCCGCGAAGTTCATCCTCCGCTCGTTCTCCTCGATCGCCCTCGCGTCGATCACGCTCACGCTCGTCGCGATCTATTGCGTGCTCGCGTCCGTGCCGATCGGCATGCTCGCGCTCATCCCCTCGTACCTCATCTACGGCATCTCGCTGCTTGCAACGATCATCGTCGTCGCCGGGCTCGGCCTCGTCGTCGTGCACTACGCGACCAAGTCCGCATCCAAGCCGCTCCGCCTCGGCATCGAGATCCTCGCCGGCCTCGCGCTCATCACGCTCGCCGGCTGGCTCTGGGTCAACATCGACACACCCGCGACCTGGCCCGGCCTGCGCTACGACGCGGTCCAGAACACCGGCGTTCGTCCGCTCGCCGACTTCGCCGCACAGTACGAAGCGATCACCCTCCGCCGGCTGCCCGGCATCGAGATGACCGAGGTCGAGTTCTACGCGTGGTGGCCGCTCCGCCTGCTGCTCGGCATCTTCGTGGTCAACATGACCGTCGCGACGCTCCGCCGCATCGAGCTGAACTTCAAGAACATCGGCGTGCTCACCGTGCACACCGGCATCATCACCATCGTGCTCGGCAGCCTCTACTACAGCGCCCTCAAGAAAGAGGGCGACCTGAGACTTGTTTCGGGCCCGATCAACGAAGCCGGCATGCCCACCGAAGGCCCGCCCGCCGCCGCGTTCTATGACCTCATCGACGTCGCGTTCTACGCCAGCCAGTTCCGCGGCTGGGAGCAGCGCCCACTCCGCGGCGTGCCGCGCTACAACGAGTACGCACTCGGCATCGCCGACGTGCCCACCGCCTCCGAAGCCGCCGCGATGGCAACCCCGTGGAACGACGGCGGCCAGCGCCCGCTCGCCGTCAAAGTCCCCACGCCCCCGCAACGCGCCCAACGCGTCGACCCCGACATCCAGTTCAAGATCGTCGGCTACGCGCCGTACGCCGAGAGCCAACGCGACTACCGCAAGGTCGATCCCGCAAGCGTCGCCGTGCGCGCCGGCGCATCGCTCAACCCGCTCCGCATCGTCCAGCTCGAGAGCAACCTGCCCACCGACGGCAGCGCAACGACCGACCCCTCCATATCGCCCGACGCACTCCGCGCCGCGTTCAGCTTCATGCTCCTCCCGCGCGACCCCTCGCACCGCATCGCCGAGAACGACGCGATCGGCGTCGAGTACGCCATCGCAATGCCCGCCGACCGCATCGACGCGCTCCGCCGGCCCGTGTCCGCCACACCCACACGCCCCGAGACCGAGCACGCCCTCGCCATCCGCATCCCAGCAGCCGGCATCGACGAGATCGTCGGCGTCGCGGCCGGCGACGTCATCGAGCGCGCCGGTTACCGCATCGAAGTCAGCGAGCTCCTCCCCGAGCCCCCCTTCCCGATCATCACCGAGGGCTATCAGGGCTCGACGAGCTCCGTCGCGGTGGTGCGCGTCACCACGCCGCCGACAACAAACGACGACGGCACCCCCGGCGAGCCCGAGGTCTTCACCCGCTACCTCTACCACCGCTTCCCCGAGATCGCCCAAGACATGCTCGAGGGCGTCCAAGCCGACGGCCGCCCATCCCGCCGTGACCCCACCAAGGACATCAACCTCTACTACCTCGACGACACGCGCTTGCAGGTCTACTTCAACGAGCCCGAGCCCGGCGGCCCCATCGAGACAATCGTCCGCCTCCCCGGCGAGCCGCCCCGCGTCGAAACGCTCGCCGGTGAAGGCGCAAGCCCGCGCCTGACCGACCTGCTCGGCCACGTGCGCAGCGAGTCATCCGACCCGACGCGCCTCGACCTCGTCGTCGCCGAGCGCTGGGCGCACGCCGAGCCCTTCGACCGCCCCGCGCCCGTCGCCGAGGCCGACCGCGAACGCGACTTCGTCGGCAACCACCGCAAGGCGATGGCCGCCGTTCGCGCGTGGCTGCCGGACGAAACAGGCGACCCGATCTGGTCGACGCTCGTCTGGGTCCCATTCACGAGCTTCCCCGTCGAAGACCGCGACTCGCAGCGCGAGATCGCCCTGCCCGACGGCCGAGAGGTCAAGATCGCGTTCGGCCCCGTCCGCCACCCGCTCCGCGCGTTCACCGTCTCGCTCGTCGATTTCCAGATGCTCAGCTACGACCACCGCGGCGCGCCGCGCGACTATCAGTCCATGCTGCACGTCCGCCCCGTCGAGCAGACGAGCCTCACCGACTACACGCACGTCACCAAGCTCAACGCGCCGCTGCGTGCCCCGTTCCACTGGAACGACGACAAGCCGTGGGCGATCAACTTCATCCGCCGCCTCGCCGCGGGCTTCGATCCAAACCAATACAAGCTCTCCCAAGCCGGCTGGGACGCCCAGCACTGGGAAGAGTCCATGGCCCAGGCCGACGCGGGCCTGGTCACGCGCCCCTGGGCGCGCTTCACCGACCTGCGCGTCGGCAACAACCCGGGCATCCACGTCATCGCGCTCGGCTCGGTGCTCATGGGCGTCGGCATCCCCTGGGCGTTCTACGTGAAGCCCTGGCTCATCCGCCGAGAGAAGGCCCGTTACGTCGCCGCGGCAAAGCAACGCGCCGCACAGCCGATAGCACCAATCGCCCCCTCCGCAACCAAAGACCTCCCCGACCCCAAACGCGAACCAAAGCCGGCCGCCGAACACGCAGGATCAACGACATGAACAGCCCCGATCGCCCGTTCAGCCCGCTCGTCGCCCTGCTCGGGCTTGTCGCCCTGCTCGCGCACGCCGCGATCGCGCCGAGCGCCATCGCTCAATACGGCGGCCCCGCCGGCAACGCCCACCCCGAGAGCGAGATGGTCTCCGGTGACAGCGACGACATCTCCAACCCATTCGGCGAGCGACCCTTCGGCACCGAGCGCCCGAGCCCCGCCGCCAAGGCCGCCTTCGAGCGCGCGCTCGATCTCGAGCTCTTCCGCGAACTGCCCGTCTTTCACAACGGCCGCGTCAAGGTCCTCGACACGCTCGCCCGCGAGACCGTCTCCGCCATCACCGGCCGCACGCAATACGTCGAGTACGTGCGGAGCTCCGATGATTCGGCCGAGCCGGGCGAGCTCGAGAAGGTCACCCACGACCACCTCTTCACGCTGCTCGATCTCATGATCGATCCCGCGTACTACGTCGACAAGCCGCTCGTGCACATCAACTACTTCCCCCTGCGCGAAGAGCTCGTCGAGGCCGCTATCGAAGATCGCGCGATGAGCCAGCGCTACCTCAAGCTCACCCGCGTCAGCCCCCTCATGCTCCGCGAGTTCGCCGGCCCCATCGCCGCGCGCTACGCCTTCGATGAGCCCTACGTCACCGCCTTCAACCGCGTCGACCGCGCGCTCGGCCTGTGGGACAACACCTGGCGCAATATGGCCGTCGTCCCCCCCGACTCGCGCGACCTGCCCTGGAAGCACCTCTCGCGGCTCGACCCCTACACCCCCGCCCGCGAAGCCGCCACGGCCCTCGGCGAAGCATGGCGCGCCGGCGACGCCCAGGCCGCCAACACCCACGCCGCCGAGCTGGCAACCGCACTCAACGCGATCAACCCCGACACCTTCGACGACACGCGCGCGAAACTCGAACTCGCCTACAACCGCTCGAACGCCTTCGAGTGGGGCCTCTGGGCCTACCTCGCATCGTTCGTCAGCCTGCTGCTCGCCTTCGGCACGCACCGCCGCTGGCTCGTCATCACGGGCATCGGCCTGCTCGTCGCCGCGATCGGCCTGCACAGCTTCGGCTTCGCCGCCCGCTGCTTCATCGCCGAGCGCTTCGCGATCCAAAACCAGTTCGAGTCCATGGCCGGGCTCTCCCTCTTCGCCACGCTCGTCGGCACCGGGCTCATGCTCGCCCGCCGCCAATGGCTCTTCGGCGCCGCCGCCGCCGCGGTCGGCTTCATGGTCCTCGTCACCGCAACCCAAACGCCCATCCCCGGCAAGACCATCGAGCGCGAGGCCGCCATCCTCAACACCTCAGTCCTCCTCAAGTACCACGTCACGACCGTCCTCGTGTCCTACGGCCTCATCGCGCTGGGCTTCGTCACCAGCGCCTTCTTCCTCGCCGTCCACTATCTCAAGCAGTCCGCCGCCCCGCACCTCGCCGCCGCCGCAACCGCCGACATCGCCGAACCCATCGCAAAGGTCGGCACGGTTTCAGCAGGACCAGGCTCCGCGGGTAGTTCCGCGAAGGGCGCCGCCCCGGTCAAAACCAAGGCCCGCCTGCTCGCCGATCTCGACACCGCCCAGATGACCGTCCTCCAACTCGCCTTCTGGACACTCGGCGTCGGCATCCTCCTCGGCGCCTGGTGGGCCGACCATTCCTGGGGCCGATGGTGGGCCTTCGATCCGAAGGAAACCTGGGCACTCATCACGTGGATCGTCTACCTCATCGCCATCCACGCCCGCTTCGGCGGCATGAAGAACAAGGGCCTCGTTACCGCCTGGCTCAGCGTCGTCGGCTTCTTCGTCATGCTCTTCACCTACTTCGGCGTCAACCTCCTCCTGCCGGGCCTGCACGCGTACGCGTGAGTGCGTGCTGACCGGCCACTGACTTCAACTAGAATCCACCGCATGTGCAGCGATTTCCGAACGCTGGTGATGCAGTCCCCTGCGAGCAGTCGGCCGATCACGCGCTATCACGTGATCGGATGGTCTCTCATCGCAGTCTCGGCGATCGCGGCCTACGCGAGCGCACTTCGTTACATCCATCACTACAGCATCCCTCTCGCTGACGTGTGGCTCGTGTTCGCGGCGTTGCCCGCAATTGCACTGTTCGGTTCTTTAGGCGTTCTTCCAACTCACCTCATGCGTAGGCGACGCGTCGCGCGATGGAACGAGAACCCGCCGCGTCTCGATCATCAGTCTGACTCAAACCAACTCGTCGCCACATGGCCGATCGACCGCGGCCGCCGCGGGGAGTCAGTCACGCTGGGCATTGCCGAGACCGTCGCCGTTCTGCAGGCGAGCGAGCCTGCCCGCAAGACCTGGCGCGAGCAAGACTACGCCGTCCGCTCTGAAGAACGTCTCGACGTGTGGCTTTTCGTAGTCGGTGGCGAGGTCGAGGCCCGACTCGTCGCGCGGTCCGGCCAACGGGGAGACATCGTCGAGTTTCTTGTCAACACCGGCATCCGCCTCGGGCTCAGCCACTGCCCCGAGTGCGGCTACAACTTCGGCGGCGTACCGACGCAGCATTGTCCAGAGTGTGGACTCCAGACCCCGATCGACCGTGCCAGGTAGGGCATTGATCACCGCGTCGATTGACAGGCGCACTCCGGTGCGGTTTGCTTGCGGTCCATGGGTCTGGGCTCTCGATTTCGGGATGTTGCTCCATTTGCCATCGCAGCGATCGTCCTATTCACCTGCGCACTCGGCGGGCTCTGGTACATGTGGACGCACCACCCGTTCACCGAGGCGGCGCGGAGCGCCAAAACCGTGCGCGACCGACTGGCGAGCCCCGATATCGCGTTCGTTCCGAAGCTGCCGAGCGGGCAACACCAGCCCGTCGACCTTGGCCTCTTCACCCTCGAACTATCGACGCCAGTCATCGTCGCTGGGTTGGATGGCGACGATGTCTATCTGGGCGTGTCAGCCGACAGCGGGATTTTCATTGAGCCCGTTCAGTTTGATGCCTTATACAACCCCACCGTGCCCGCGAGCAAAACGGTTGACGCGCTACGAGCACGACTTGTCGCCAGGCCGCGTATCCGTCTCAACAGCGAAGACCGAGCTCTCATCGCAGCGATGACGATCTCTGAGTCGGACCTGCGGTCGGAAGCGAGGTCTCGTCGAGGAGCCGACGTGCACGCGAATGCGGGGATGGGTTGGTTCGAAGACGACAGACTCAGCGCGCTGTACGGATGCTCCGGCGGACACTTCTCGACTCTCTACATCTACTCGGCGCGGAGCCAAGTGGCCGCCTTCATCAACATCGGTTCACCATCTTCAGAGCTACGGCTGCAACTCGCACGCGAAGTGGTTGGCAGCTTCGCTGTCCCGTCCGCTTCAACCGCTTGGTCACCCGCCGAGATAGACCAAGTCTGGGAGACAACACTCGAGCGCTTTGCGGCGGACGACTAGTCGGCAATCAGTTCCCGACATGCCATGATGCCCCGGTCCCTCTACGCTCCCGCGTGCCCCTCACCCGCCGCTTCTTCGCCACCGACGCCGCCACCTGCGCCCGCGCGCTCCTCGGCCACCACCTCGTCCGCACCGAGCGCGATCTCACGCTCACCGCCCGCATCGTCGAGACCGAGGCCTACCTCGGCCCCGAGGACCACGCATCCCACGCCGTCGGCAAGCGACGCACCGCCCGCAACGCCTCCATGTGGGCACGCCCCGGCACCGCGTACGTCTACATGTCCCACGGCCTGCACGCCTGCTTCAACATCGCAACCCTCCGCGAAGACCACCCCGCCGCCGTGCTCATCCGAGCCGCCGAAGCAATCGGTGACGACGCCCACCTCGCCCGCGCCCTCGATCTCATGCGCAGCCGCCGACCCAAAGCCCGCCGCGACATCGACCTGACCAACGGCCCCGGCAAGCTCTCCCAAGCCCTTGCGATCACCATCGACGACGACGGCCTCGACGTCACTGACCCCGCCTCAACCATCCGCATCGAACGCGGCCGAACCCGGGCCATCCCCGACAATCGGGTGGTCACAACCGCGCGCATCGGCCTCGGCAAGGGGGCCGGCGAGTGGGCCTCGGCCCCGCTCCGGTACCGCCTCGCCGACACCCGGTGGGCCTCGCGCGATCCCAGGGTCACTACCGGTTGGCCCTCGGGATTCCACGGGGTTGCGCACGATCCGTGACGCCGGCGTGGCGCCGCAACGCACGAACGCCCACCGATCGCCCGCTCGTATCTGTCGCGATCCGCACGGCTTGACCGACGAAACACCAACCCCGGCCACTCCTCATCACCTGCCGAGAACCGCCCGCGTTAGAATCCGTATCAGATTGCGAGCGAACCGCATTCGGCAGCAGCCGACGCGGCCGCGAATGGGAGCAAACGAGTGAGCACGCCCGCGACAATCGATTGGAGAAGCGTCGTGCGAGAGGCGGGCCCATACCCGCCCGACGCCTACGACTTCCTCCGCACAGGCCTCGCACACACCGTCGAGATGATCCACGGCGACGACGTCCCCGCCACCGACGCCGCACGCCACGTCTCCGGCCACCAGCTCAGCCTCGGCCTCCGCGACTACGCCATCCAGCAGTTCGGCCTCCTCGCCGGGCCCGTCCTCCGCCGATGGAACGTCCGCGGCACCGAAGACTTCGGCCGAATGGTCTTCAACCTCGTCGACGCCGGCCTCATGCGCACAAGCGACGAGGACCAACTCGACGACTTCGTCGACGTCTACGACTTCGAAGAGGCATTCCCGCTCCCCGCCGCGGTGTAATCCATTCGCAGTATTCTCCGGCCTATGCCGGACGACCACGAAACCAACACCGACCCAACGCCCAGCACCGCCCAAGCATCAGACGGTGCCAAGTCGCCGCGTGCTATCACCTGGCGCGACGTGCACCTCTGGCAGATCCAGCCCGTCCGCGACGTGCTGCTTGCCGCGCTCGTCTTCTTCGTGCTCTACATGGGCTACGTGCTCTCGGTCGTCACCGTCCCGCTGCTGCTCGCCCTGACGCTCGCGTACCTCTTCGAGCCGGTCGTCACCTGGATGAGCAGCCGATGGAACCGCATCACCCGCCCGATCGCGGCCGGCATCCTCATCGGCGCGGCCGTGGTCGTCGTGCTCATCGCGTCATTGGTCGCAACACTCGCCGCCGCGCAGGCCGTGGGCGCAGCACGCTCGGTCGTTGCCAATGCAAGCCAAGTCGAGCAAGCGCTCGAGCAGGTCGCCGCCGAGCCCGAGCGCCGCGACGAGATCCGCGCTGCTCTCCCCGGCGGCTTCTGGCCCGAGATCTACGACCGCCTCGAAGCCGCGCGCGAAGCCGCGGGCGACGCCGGCACCGAGCCCGCCGAGGTCGTCGTCAACTGGCTCCGCGCGAACGCCGAGACCATCGCGACCCGCGCCGCCCGCACCGGCGCGGGCGTCGTCGAGGCGCTCATCGGCGCCGTCATGGGCGTCTTCCTCTTCTTCATGGGCGCCTTCTTCACCGCGTTTTTCTTCTTCTTCATCAGCGTCGGCTACCCCAAAGTCATCGACTTCCTCAAGTCCCTCGTGCCAGATGATCACAACGAGCGCGTGGTCGACCTCGCCAGCCAGTTCGACAGCGTCGTCGCCGGCTTCGTCCGAGGCCGCCTCACCATCGCGTTCCTCCAAGGCATCTTCTTCTCGGTCGGCTACTGGATCATCGGCGTGCCGGCCGCGTTCATCATCGGGCCCGTCGTCGCCGTCCTCTCCATCGTGCCCTACCTCGCGATGATCGGCATCCCGATCTCGGTCGTGCTCATGCTCCTCGACCCCGGCGGCTTCTTCGCCTTCCAATCCCACTGGCTCTGGGCACTCGCCGCACCCGCAGGCATCTACTTCCTCGGGCAAGCCCTCGACGACTACGTCCTCACCCCAACGATCCAAGGCAAAGCAACCAACCTCGACACGCCCGCCATCCTCTTCGCCACCATCGCCGGCGGCACCTTGGCTGGCGTCTACGGCATGCTCCTGGCAATCCCCGTCGCCGCCTGCCTCAAAATCGCACTGCGTGAGCTGTTCTGGCCGAAGTTCCAAGCATGGGCCAAGGGCGAACGCGCAGACTTCCTGCCGCTGAGTAAAGAGTGAACTACGTTCCGTTCTCGCCTCCGGCTTCAATCGGTTGGGCCCTTGCCCTCTTTGGTTTTCAGATGCATCGCAACAAGCGGTCATCTACAGCTCACGCGCTTCGAGATGAAAGCACGCTTTGGCACGGGCTCGCGGATGGGTCACCGTTAACGGCGGCACTGCGAGGCCACGCATACGGCATTCGATCTGAAAGATGGCCCGGTGGGTCGTCGTACTTGTCTATCTCGATTGCCGGATGTGGTGTTTGTGCCGTCTTCGCCGGTGTTGTGGTCGGGTTGCCAACACCAAGACCGGTTTCTTTGATCTTCCTCTGTGCGTTGGCGAGCATCGTCCCAGCAATCATCATGATCGCGTCGGCGGTCAGGTTCTCGAAGCAGTCGGTGACGATACAACTGCTAGTGGATGCGAACGGTGAGTGTCCGCTGGCCGTGTGGAATGGGTACGGTCGAGTGTTCGTCGCAGATCAGACTCGCACGTTGCTGCGCCCAGACACTTGTCGAGCGCGAAGAACATGGGTTGATAGTCCAGGTCCTGTGAATCTGCGATGGAAGGTCAAAGACGCCAACCGCGTGACGCCGTATCTAGTTTGGGGGGATGTCGCGCGGGCGCTCACGCTCAACCCAGTGGATGTGGTCCAGCCCGCAGAAGGTGACGCGGGCTGGGCAGATCTATTCCGGCGCACTCCGTACGCACGCGAGCACGCGGAGGTAGCGACTCCGGAGTAAGAGAAGAACTCCCACCTACCGCCGCTTCTTCCCCCGGCTCTTAAACCGCTTCGGCCCCGCCGCCTTCGTCGACTTCTTCCCGCCCAGCCCAGGCATCCCGCTGAAGCCCGGCATGCCGCCCGCCGAGAGCTGACGCGCCGCGTCCACCTTCGCGCTCCCGCTCATCCCCGCCATCTGCTTCGTCAGCGTGCTCAGCGCGTCGAACTGCTTCACGAGCTGGCCCACCGCCTGCTGCTCCGTGCCGCTGCCCTGCGCGATGCGCTTCCGGCGTGAGTTGTTGATCAGCTTCGGCGCCGTCCGCTCCTCGGCCGTCATCGAGTTGATGCTCGCCTCGATCGTGTCGAGCTGCTTCTCGTCGACCTGCACGTCCTTGAGCATGCCCCCCACGCCCGGCAACATCCCCATCACCTGCTTGAGCGGCCCCATCCGGCGCAGCGTCCGAAGCTGCTTCAAAAAATCATCCATCGTCAGCTCGCCCTTGGCCATCTTCTCTTCGAGCTTCTTCGCCTCTTCCTCGGAGACCTCTTCCTGCGCCTTCTCAACCAGGCTCACCACATCGCCCATGCCGAGGATCCGCCCCGCCATGCGCTCGGCGTGAAACTCCTCGAGCGCGTCGTGCCGTTCGCCCGTGCCGATGAACCGGATCGGTGCGCCCGTGACCTTCTTCACCGAGAGCGCAGCCCCGCCGCGCGTGTCCGAGTCAAACTTGGTCAGGATGATCCCGTCGACCTCGAGCCGCTCGTGGAACGCCTTGGCCGAGTTCACCGCGTCCTGCCCCGTCATCGCATCGACAACCAGGAACACCTGGTGCGGCGTCAGCCGCGTGTTGATCTTCGCGAGCTCGCCCATCAGCTCGTCGTTCACATGCAACCGCCCGGCCGTGTCGAGAATCACAGTGTCGATGCCGCGCTTTCGCGCCTCCGCAACGCCCCGCGCGCACACATCCACCGCCACGCCCACAGCCTCGCCATACGCCGCGCACTTATCCGGCTCGCCATAAAACTCAACCAGCGCGCCGCCGCCCGCCTGCTCGTTAACCGTCTCGGCCACGATCTGCAACTGCTCCACAGCCGCCGGCCGCTGCAAGTCCGCCGCGACGAGCAACACCGACCGCCCGCGCTTCTTGAGATACGCCGCCAGCTTGCCGCACGTGGTCGTCTTCCCCGACCCCTGCAACCCCGCCATCATCACCACCGTCGGCCCGGGCGCAACCTTCATGATCCCTGGCGAGCTTCCGCCGCCCCACCCCCCCCCCCACCCACCCCCCAACCCCCCGGCAACCCCCCCCCACCACAGAACACCCCCCAAAAAAAAAAACAAGAGAAAACACACCCCCCGAAGAGCAAAAAGAAGGATAGAGTTTAAGGCATTGGCGACGTGAGGGGGGAGGGAGGCCCGGGAGGTAAAGGGGGGGATAGGCCCATGCAGGTTGGCGAGGGGGGGGGGTGGGGGGGGGTTTTTGGGGTTTTCATGTCGG
>ERZ1740070.959-NODE-959-length-18623-cov-3.723072_pt1 | contig 18623 bp, 10 predicted proteins | sample MGYA00581734_ERZ1740070 | MGnify/ENA primary metagenome ERZ1740070 (study PRJEB43018, sample SAMN04849744) | marine metagenome | isolation source: floating plastic debris | place: Pacific Ocean | collected 2008-09-01 | study: EMG produced TPA metagenomics assembly...
CCAAACTGCAGGATGTGCTCGACCGCATTCAGGCTTGGGCGCTGTTTTGGGACGGCTTCCCGTTCAAGATGGCGGATAAGGAAGACTTCCTATCCCTCATTCCCGTACTCGAAATCATTTATGACGAAGATGCAGGCAGCGGCGGCTTCTTCCGCCGCACGACGGTTTCAACGCAATTTGAGCGCTACAGCGCCGACGCACGGAAAGTGTCTGAGTTCAATCGAGGCTTCTCGAATATTGAAATTAAGTTCCTCGAGCGGTTCGACAAAATCACGGCCAGCTGCGTCGATGAATGGATGGATGATGATTTGAGATTGTTCTCTCACTTGAACGATCTCGGCAAACGCGACTTGCGAGATGAAATAGAAGCCAAGCTGGGCGGCATAAACGAACTGCCGATGAAGTCCTGGTCAGAACAAGCTGCCGCCGTGCTGGAAGCGCGCGGGATTGGCATTGAAGGGAAGTAAGCATGATGGATTTCTATAGCGGCACCGGGGCCGCGCCGGATGGCGAGAAAGAGGTCAAATCCCCAATCCTCACCGATGCTGTGTTCGCGGCCCAAACCTCGCCGGACAAATACCGTCTGGTCGGCATGGACGATGATGACGACCAAGCGGGCGAACGGGTCGTGCGCGCGATCAATACCGCGCTTGCTCTGCAGATGCCGCTCTTGGTCTCCGGCGAGCCAGGCTCTGGCAAGACCCAACTCGGCTATGCCATCGCGCACGAACTCGGCAAGCCAGCGCCGATGAAGTTCGTGACCAAGTCGATCAGCACGGCGCAGGATCTGTTTTATACCTATGACGCGGTCCGCCATTTCCAGGTCACACAAACCCTGAGCGAGACGGAAGCGGCGAGCGAAAACGTCACCGATGTGCGCAATTTCCTGGACCTGGCGCCACTTGGGCTCGCGATCTTATTGGCGCTGCCGCTCGATCAGCGCAGGGCTTTCCTGCCGCCGGGCTTTGAGACCGTTGAGCCCGCCAATCCGCAACAGGCTGAGCGCTTGGAGAAACTGAAGAATCCAGAGCCGCGCCAAAGCGTTGTCATCATTGACGAGATTGACAAAGCCCCGCGCGATTTCCCGAATGATTTGCTGCACGAAATGGAGAACTTGCGCTTCCGTGTTCCAGAGCTTGGCGGCTTAGAAACACCCGCAATTGAAAGCGGTTTGCAGCCGATCATTGTCATCACGACGAATTCCGAGCGCCAACTCCCAGACGCGTTCCTTCGCCGCTGTGCTTATGTTCATATTGAGTATCCGCGCGGCAAAGCGCTGGAGAGCATTCTCGCCTCGCGCTTGGCCGGCGTGTTTGAAGCAAGCGCGCCCTTCCTCGCCGACGCGCAAAAATTCTATGAGGATCTCCGCGCGAAGCAGATCATCGACAAACCGCCCGGCACCGCCGAGCTCCTCCAATTCATGCAAGCCATGGCGGCCAATGGTGTCGATCATACCCAGCCGATCGCCGCGCAAGTCGAGCTCGTCCAGCAAGGTGTCGCGCTACTCGGCAAAATCAAAACCGATCAGGAGCGCATTCTGACCGCGCTCGCAGATTGGGCCAAGACAGCAAACTGAGGCAGCTATGGTCAGCGCGGTTCGTCTGAACGCTCTTTTAGATGACCTCGACCGCGCCGGTCTCGATGCGGGCCCGGCTGCACGTCAGCAAGCGCATATGCTCTATATGTTGCTCGCCTCAGACCCGAACTTTGACACATCGAATGCCGAGCGCCGTCTCGTCGATCATTTGCGCCCCTTGATCATTCGCAGCCGCGAGCAAAGCGCCGATTTTGAGCGCGTGGTCTTGCAATGGGGCGTCAGCGCTCCGGGAATGGAGACGCTGAGTTCTGGCGCGGCAGAGGCGATGAAGGATGGCGCCGCATCCACCGCGACTTTGCCAAAACCAGCCCGGGCTTTTCCGATACCGGTCCCCTGGATTGTCGGCGCTTTCGCGGCCCTCCTCTTAGCGTTCTGGGGCCTGCCGCGGCTAACCGAACCGGCACCCGTTACCACACCGCCCGCCCTAAGCTCTGAGGTGAACACGCCATCGCAAGGCGGTCTCGGCGGAACAAACACCTTGGTGGAGGCACCAGAGACAACGGACCGCCAACCGAGCGTCGAAGCAAATGATACGGCTATTCTCGAAGGCGAAAATCTTGAGATCGTCCTCGCCTATTATCTCACGCAGTATGATTTCGCCCCAACTCTGAGAGAGCTGCAATCGACCAATCTGTTTGGCGATATTCCTCTGGAGGAACTGCGTCAGCGAACCGGGTTCGAGGTGGACCGTCCATTGCCGGTGAATGAGAGCGTAATAATGCGCATCTTCGCGGCCGCGTTTTTGCGCGGGCCGGCTCCAGATGATATCTGGGAGAACTTGTCCCGGCCCAATTCTATGGTCGATGATAGTTGGCCACTGACGGCAGACGATCGCGCAAATGCGGTCGACAACTTAGACTCTGTCGGAGTCGAATTCTATGATCTCTACGGATTGGCGCGGCCAACGGAACGAATGCTAGGCAATGCGGGGGATGCCGCTCGAGCATTCGACGCCATCGAAGATCTGGCGCGCGCATATGCTCCTCCCCGTCCATTTATCGAAGATGCTATCGGTCGGGTGGCCGCTCTCTCACGCGACGGGACACGATTGGCGATCAATCAGACCGTGACGCAAATTGAGATTAGAGACTTACCGACGGGTGATCTCATTTCCACCCTCGAGACAGGTTTGGGCGCGAGTTGGATACTCGAATTCTCTGAAGATAACCGTTTCTTGTTAACGACCGGAAGTTCTGCCGCCGCAGTCATCGAATTAGAAACGGGGCGGCGCGTTTTTTATTGGAATCCGGGTGATGAATGGATCAACTCTGCGGCGTTCTCCAGCATCGCAGACCGCGTGGTTTTAGTGACTGGAGAAGCCGACGACCCAGACTCTCGCAAGCTCCAGCTTTGGTCACTCTCTGATGGTCTTGAAGTGGCAACATATACAAGTGACACGGCAGCACCGAGCGTCACCGATTTCGCTCCTCGAGGCGATGAGTTTCTCACATCCATGCTTGATGGAAGTATACTATTTTGGGATCCGGAAACGGGCGAACTCAAGGAAACTTGGGATCAAGGCCTTGAGAGCGGACGCACGGCCTCCTATTCGCACGATGGCCAACGCGTAATTCGCGGTGAGACCGACTTTTCACCTCAGACATTCTCACGCGAAACTGGCGAGCTTTTGGTGGTTCACGAACGCACCAGTGGCCCTGCTCTCGGTCCCGACGGCCCCAATGGATTCCGCTTTTCCCCAGATGGATCGCGGGTCCTGACAATCATATTAGACACCGCCGTCAACGTTTGGGACGCGCAAGATGGAAGCATGGTTCAACGTTTTGTCGATCCTTCACTGAACTACACCTGGGCAGACTTTTCGGTAGATGGCTCCAAGATCTACATGATGCGATCAGATCAAGTCGTCCGAGTTTCTGAACAACTCCCATCTCGCGCTTGGCCCCCCAACCATGATCGCGTCTGGACCACGGCGGCGCTTGCCAGGGCCACCCGAGAACAACTTCAAGAGCAGTTCCAAACCACCCTTCCCGACAGCGTCTCGGACGCGCAAGTCGTTCGCCAAGTCGCGGCGCTCGCGTATCAACGCGGCGAGACTCTGCTCCTGCGCGATCCACCCTGGGGAGGAACGCCGCTGGCCGGCATGCACGAAGCGCCCATCATTCAGCGCAATGCGCCGCTCTTCGCGGCCCTGACATTTGCGCTGATCGGCATTGGCATTTGGCTTTGGTCGGCCTTCAATATGCGCGCTTATTTGCAGCGCCGTCGCCCGGGCGACCCGGGCCGCGTGATTGAGCTGTTCTCCGACACGCGCCACCAGGCCGACAAAGTCCAGAACGCGATCCGCCGCGCTGCTAAAGCGCTGCTGCAGCGCCAACCCGGCCATGAGCGGCTCGATATTAAAGCCTCGATCAAAGCGACTGCCAAAGCGCGCGGCCTGTTTACGCCGGTGGAAAAACGCGACACGCGGATGCCGGAATACATCTTCCTGATCGATGCCCGTTCGCGCGCCGACCATGAGACGCAGCGCACGCTCGACTATCTCGATCGCCTCCGTAAAGAGCATGTGCCGATCACGCATTACTTCTATGAGCGTGCCCCAGACCGCGTTCGCGCCAGCATGGGCGCGCCCTCGCAATCGCTTGACCTCATAGCTTCTGAACACTCCGACAAAAGACTGGTCTTAGTCGGTGATGCGGCCTCCATGTATGCCTCCAACCGTACCGGCACTGGCGCCTGGAAAAAGACTTTGGAGTCGTGGCAATCAAAATCCTTCGTCACCACAGTCCCGGTCGACGAGTGGGGCATTGAAGAAGAAAAATTCACCCAAGAGACCGGGCTTTACACCAATGTCCTCTCTGCCGAAGGCTTGGAGGCGCTGCCGACGACCATGTTTGCGAAAGGCTATACGGGCGTCGTTCCGCTTGCCCCGGCGGGCGCGCTAGATGTGCCACCGCTGCCCTCTTTGATGCGCCGTGATCCAGAACGTTGGGTGATAGAGTCAGCGCCAGACGAAGAAGACTGGCTGGACCTTCAATCCGCATTGGTTGGCTATTTGAGCATTCCAGGCTGGCGATGGCTGTGTGCTTGCGCCGTCTATCCGGTAATTGAATGGGACCTCACGGTGGCTTTGGGTCAAGTTTTGACCGGCGCGGATGACGAGCCTCTGTTCTCAGAGTCGCTCGCCGCCCGGCTGTCTGAACTGCCATGGATGCGCGCAGGCGAAATGCCAGACTGGCTGAGGTCCCGCCTGATTGATGAAATCGATCATATTGACCGCGAGGCCGTACGCGACCTTATCGCTAAGATTCTCGAGGCGGTCGATAGCGAGCAGAAAACCGGCGGGGATTCGATCAGTTTGAAGTTCGGCTATCTGCAAGGCCGCGAACCGGATTCAGATGAGCGCTTTGTTGACTTCGTCACCCGCGCGCCAGAAAGCATGGATGAGAACGCGCTCCTCGCAACGCGCAAATTACGCGAGCTCTTGCGACCCAACATTCTGAAACGGCTGATTGATCCAGGCGCCCTCGGATGGGCGGTGATTGGCCTTATAGCCGCGGGCATCGCATGGCTGATCGCGCCGCGCTATCTCGGCGCGCCAAGCCATACCGGAGCTTGGGGCCCATTGGTCGCCATGTTGGTTGGCCCCGTCCTCGCCTGGTTTGCTTGGCGAGGCGGCAAACGCGCATGGCGCGGCCGTCCAAGGGGCACCAGAGGGGTCATCGCGTTCCCCGAGAAAGCCTTACTTTGGCTCATGACCTTGTTTGGTCTGTCCGGTCTCGCCGCGCGGTGGATCAACACACGCGGAGGGACGAACCTAGCGGGCACTGCAAAGCTGCTGAGACGCCGGGTCGAGGTGTGGGCGATGGCACCGATGATCCTGCTCAGCATATTGGTTGGCTTTATCGCTGGATTCTTCGTCAGCCTAATTTGGCGTGGGCTTTATTCGCTTAATGATGGTTGGCTTACGGCGGTTCGAAACTCGCTGATCGGCGAGACTGTGCTGAGTGCCCTCCTCATCGCAGCGCTCTATTTTGGCGCGCGTCTCATTTGGCGCGGCCTGCGGCGGCTCTATGACGTGCCGGTACGCATCGCTGTTCGCGCGTTCTTGCGTCCGCACGATCTCTCGCATCAACCCGGGGGTCGTTTCTCGCGATCAGTCTTTGTCTTCTTCGTCTACTATGTGGCCTTAGGCCTAGCGGCGCTATTCAGCGGGCTTATTAACATCGTGTCGCTGCAGTTTTTGGGCGGCGTCGTCTTTGCGGATAGTTTCGACGTCGCCGTATCCACGATGTTTTTCGTCGCGCTGATCGCGATACCGGCCTGGCATGTTTGGACCTTAAGGCGTTTTGCGAATGCCCTCACCCGGCTTGAGCAAGGCGAAGCGGCCCCAGCGCCTGGCCCCGAGATGAAGGTGGCGGCATGAATTGGGTGCGCGAGATCTGGGCCCAGTCGGGCAAGCAGCTGCAGCGGCTCGGCGGCTTCCTTCTTGCCGCGCTTGTGATCGGCTTTGGCGTTGAGTGGATCGCCACGTCGAACGCCCGCATGATCCAGGTGGAGCCTTCGTCGATCAATGATCTCGCGCTCTCGCCGGATGGCAGCGTCCTCGCCGTCGCTTATGCGAACGGGATGGTCGAACTGCGCGAGACCGGTCACGCCCGCCGCCTCATCCGCCGTTTCGGATCGGCGCAAAAGCCCGTCATGGACCTGCATCTTGATGATGCGACAGAGGCGGGTCTACGACTGACCATGGCGCGCGCCGATGGGCGATTGTTGGTCGAAACCGCGCGCGAGGGACAAAGCCTCAGCGATGACCTGACCTTCACGCCGTCCTTGCTCACCCCGCAATTCAAAGTCGCTGATGACGGCGCCATCTGGGCACATGGAATCAATGAGCGCGGGCCTTGGATGGGGCGCCTGGAACCTGGCGGAAACTATGCGCAGCCTATGATTATTGGTAGTTCCAGCACTGCGAGGATGACTCTTCTCAGCGCGACCTCTAAGCGCGCTCACCTATTGACCGGCGACCAACACACGATTTGGGAAACCTACGACCCCAACTTGGATAGCGCGATCGAACGCCAGATCGTCATCCGCGAGCGCCTGCCGCTGAGTGAGGGCTATGTCGAGCTCCAAACCGGCGAGCTGATGACCGCCGTCAATGGCGCGTGGCGCACGGCAACCGAGAATTTCATCTCCGAGGAACGCGGCGGGATCGTCATGTATGGCGGCGGCGCACAAGGCGAAGGGACGACCGCGAGTGGCGAACCGTTTAACTCCAATGCCCTGACGGCGGCGCACCGGACCCTGCCCTTCGGCAGCGTGCTCGAAGTCACGAACGAAGCGAACGGACAAACCGCCACGGTCCGAGTGAATGATCGCGGCCCGTTTGAAGACAATGCCGTGATCGGCGTCACCTCGCTCGGCGCAATGCAGCTCGGGCTTTTGACCTCTACGGTTGAGAGCGGCGCGCCGACGGTCAGTTTGAAGTATCTCGGCACCCGCAATCAGGCGATCGGCGGAGACCTACTCGAAACCCGCCAGTTAGAGACCAGTGCGCGAGACCTGGTCGCGCGATCAGAGACCCGGCTGACGACCGCGTCTATCTCCCCAAACGGTCAACTGATCGCGCTTGGCGATGAGGCCGGTAACGTCCTTATCTCATTCCTCGAAACCGGCGCTTCGATCACCTCATTCCAGGCCCAATCAGGCGCGGTTTCGATCATCAAATTCTCACAAGACGGCAGCCGACTTCTAACGACAGGGGCCGACTCGGTTCTACGCGTTTGGGAGACCTCAAATTGGACCCGGGTCAGCGAAAGAGTCCTCGAAACACGGCAAATCTATTCCGCAAACGTCTCTCCGGACGGATCTCTCATCGCTACGCTGACAGTCGATGGCGACATCACTGTTTGGAATACGGACACACTGACTGAAGCCTACACGCTGGATCAACCGGGACCTGGAGTGATGTTCATTGACTTCTCGCCGAATGGAACACGTGTCAGAACGGGAGACGCGGATGGCTTGTTCAGAACGTGGAGCGCGGAAAACGGTACGCCGCTCAGCTCATCAACTTCTTCGAGCCTTTCACAGGCGAGCCTCATGTCGGGCGAGTATAGCGCGGATGGAGCCACATTAGTCGTTACCCGTTATCCTGACACAGTGGTTGTGCTCAATGCTGAAACGCTCGACGTCGTGTCAGCGTTTTCAACACAGTTTGACGGTATGAGACGCAACGAAGGCTCGCTCATCAATGCTGTGCCTTCCCCGGACGGTTCGAAAATCCTAACGACGAATTTGGGCAACAGGCTCGCGCTTTGGAATCGTGACTTTGGCGCCCTGCTCTCAACATTGGAAACAGGCACAGAGCTAACGCAGGCGGCTGTATTCTCCCCCGATGGCTCTAAAATTCTAACCGCAAATGCGGACGGCACGGCAATTGTCTGGACCGAGGTGTCTCCGGACGTTTGGGTGCCCGCCCGAGCGGGCTATCAATGCGAATCCGATAATGGACAAGCCTTCCTTGAAACATCTATTGGAGACAACCCGCGCAGCCTTTGGATGTGGTCGAACAGGAATGGCCTATGTGAAGATGGTTTCGACGATTTGCGCCTGACCTGGGCATCTTCACCACAGGAAGAGACGACCGTGGTTAAGTTCCTACCCGACTTTTTCGGGCAGAAAATTGACTCGATCCTGCTCGGGCGCACTGACGGTACCGTCGAACACCGGAACGCGAGCGCGAATACCGTCTATGCGCGCTATCAAGGCCATGGCGGCGCGATCACGCACATAGAAGTCTCTGACAATCGCGATGACATGCGCGTCGCCATCGGCGCGGCAGACGGATCCATTCAAATCATTGAACTGCCCGGTCAACAATCGTCCGTCTTTGCGATGACGAACACGAATGTGGCCAGCATGTTAAGAGGAGTGAATGCGCTCCGGACTGAGCTCATCGATACTGTGCTGCCTGCGCCGGGCTCCGATCCAGGAGGCTCGCCAACCAGTCTCGGGCTAGATGACCCCCTCGCGCCACAGCAGTGGAGCCTGCAATCGGCAAGCACCCTTCGCGGCGGTGCGGGATTCCTCGAATATTGGGAAAAGACTGGCAATTTTGGATCGCCGGACGTGGTGGTCGCGCATATCGACGGAGGATACGATCCAAGCGTACCGGACTTAGCGAATATAAGCGTTCTTCCCGGGGTCGATATGGTGGCCAACCTAGAGACGGCAAACGACGGCGATGCACGCGACTTTGATCCAACCGATCCAGGGGATGAGTGTCCGGAGCGCGGCGTTTTAGAGGATAGTTATCACGGCTCTCACAATTTGGCTGCGATCGCGGCGCCGCATGACGGGGTTGGAATTGCTGGCATTGCGCCCGGTGTTTCCTATGTTCCGGTTCGTGCTATGGGGAAATGCGGAGGACGGCTCTCCGCAATTAATGACGGCATCCGCTGGGCCGCCGGAACAATTCCGGAGTTCAATGAGCTTGGCGAAGAAGTCTGGAACGAAAATCCCGCTGACATTATTGTTCTACCCTTAGGTCTATTCCGGACCTGCGCGCCCTCAATGCAGGATGCGATCAATAGTGTCACAGAACGCGGCGTTGTCGTAGTCAGCGCGGCTGGCAATGCAGCCGTGCAAGCAGAATTCTATATGCCCGGAGGTTGTGAAAATGTGATTTCCGTCGCCTCCAGCGATGCGCGCGGCATGATTACTCCCTATTCAAATTATGGACCGGGCATCGACTTGATGGCGCCCGGCGGTGACTTGTCACGGGATGACAATATGGACGGTGCGCCAGACGGTGTCCTCTCAGCCAAACGAGCCACGAACTGCGCCGATCCCGTCACCGGGCCTGATGTCGACGCGTGTTTCTATGCCTATGAGCAGGGAACCAGCATGGCGGCCATGCATGTTGCCGGCGCGCTCGCCCTTATCAAGTCTCAATCTCCTGACCTCACTGCAGAGGAGTTGACGGCGACTTTGCTCGACCGCGCCACGCGCCCGACTGTAGATGGCGATGTGGCGGTGCCGGTGGAGTCGACGGCCGGATGCGAAGAGATCACAGATGATGGCGCGACCTGTCTGCGCTCAGTTGGGGGACGCATTCTGGATTTGAGCATGTTGGTCAATGGAGGGCCACCTGCACCGATTGTCGATGATACGCCCTCTGTGCCGGCCACTCCAAGAGAGGGGTCGCTTAAAAGAGACGGCATTGAACGAGACGCCGAGAGCGAAGCGGACACTGATCTCCTGATCGAAGAATAGCGGCACCTTTCTCTAAGAGAGCGCCACGACAATCGCGCAGACGAGCGTGTCTTTCTTTTTCTCAAATTCCGGCAAGTCCTCAAATGGCACCAGCATAGGATGATGCTTCAGTTCATCGTCGCGGGTTGCGCCATAGATCCAGCCATCCGATAGGCGCTGCGCCATCCATTGCTCGTGCTGCGCGCCCGCACCTGCTTCTGGATGGGTCTGCACAAAGCGAACGCTCTCTTCGGTGGAGGATTTCATCCAATCTGGAGCCTCGTCCCAGGCCGGAATATCGTCCTGACCGTGCGCGGCGGACCAGGCTCGGACCGCCTCGTGCACTGCACGAGAAATCGCTTCTAAATCCCTGATCATAGACTGAAATTGCTCCTGAAACTCGGACCTTATCAACCAAGTAAACCCTTGAAAACTCATCGCGCTCCGATAGGCTCAGACCAAGGCTGTGGAGAGAGGGACGTAAAATGCTCAACTTGACGTCTAGACGCACATTTCTGGCTTCCTCCGCCTCAGTTCTGGCTTTGGCTGGCGGCTGCAGCGGTAGCGAGGACACAAGCCCAGAGGTTAGCGACACATCAGCAACGCCGACCCTCACCCCGATGCCGGAGATCACCGAGGAAGACATTGCCGACGCCGAATTGATGGCGGCTGAGTTTGGCTTAGACCCTGTCAATTCTGCTGTTGTCGGAGCCGTCGCGCCGATCACGGGCGGCGAAGAATCGAAAGCCGGAAAGATTCGCCGCGCCCGCCAACAATTGCGCACGCAACCCGACAAGACCTGGTTCTATTGGTCGGATGATGACACCAATTCGTTTGACTATCGCCACCTTGTTGCAATGGGGGAAACCGCCGGCGAGTCCGAAGTTTCGACCGGGCTAGAGACAGAGCCATTCGATCTCACGCCAGAGCTGTTGCAGACCCTCGTCGATGCCAACTATTTTGAGCATTCCATCGCCACCACATTGGCTGAGAATGAAAATGCCAATGGCCGTGTGATCGTCGCCTTGCGCGGCGCGGAGATCGTCAATGCGGGATCCGACGAAGATCCAACCGTTCGCTTGCGAGATCGCCGTCCCAGCCACCGCGACCCGCATTGTGTTTACATCGCATGGCACCGCCAAGCAGATGCCCCGGACACGCTTGGCGTTTTCGAAGGCGCGACGGTGCCATCGGAGCTTTATCTTTCGATCTTCCAAGCCTTGCGGACGCCAAACCTCAAGTCGAGCATGATGCCGCAAGGGTTCCATTTGCGGCGGCTGGACAATATGCGGCTCAGCGAAACGAACACGCATTCCAATACGCTGCGGCAAGCCTCACCCTGCCCTGTGATCCGCGAACCGGATCCAGAGCGGGATGTCTTTTCGATCGAACACTCCGTGTGGGATCCGAGCTCTTCGAACGCTTCTCCGCGCTCTGTGGGCGCCCATATTCATGCGGGATACTGGGATGTGCGAGACGGTGATCGCTGGCGCGATTGGCGCTGGAAATTCTCATCCGCAGGCTGTCAAACCGTCTGTGGGTCGGTGACCAACGAAACTTCGAGGCGCGATATTAGCGACTTCTACACCGCGATGGATATTCCAGAGGCTGAACTTGTGGATGGGGTGTTCACCAGCGACAAGTATGGCACCGTCTATCCCATGGTGCTGTTATCCGGACGCGAAGCGCGCATGCATGCCGAAGGCGCGCCAATGAGCGCCATGCGGCGCATCCGGTTTGGTTCGAGCGTGGATGCGGAGGCCGATCCCGAGCATCCAATTGTCCAAATTCAAGAAGCCCTCGGCGTCACCGCGGACGGGCAGTTTGGCGGCGGCAGTATGCTGAAACTGATCGAAGTCCAACGCGATGGCTCTTGGATGATCGGCTCCGCAGCAGATGGGATCATGACGCCAGATCTCGCCGCCACCCAGCTCATCGAGCTGACTTAGCAAACCGAGCTGATCCGTGTCGTGTGAGATCTCCGTCATCTATCCTGGCCTTGAAGGCGAGGAGAAGATTCTGGAAATTCCAGAAACCCGGCGCGCATTCGGCATTGTCAGCTTTGGCTCAGACCCGACCGTTTGTTTTGGCAGCGCGCCTGGCATGGGCGGCTTTGTCTTAGACCGATGGGAGGCAGAAGAGTACGGCATCCTCCCGCGCCATTGCGCCTTGTTGTGGGCGGGCGGCAAGTTTCGCTTGGAGTTTGATCGCCACGCGGGCGTCTATCTCAACGGGTCAGAAACCTGCGCCCGCAGTTTCTGCAACCCGTTTGAGGATGGCCCAGAGTTTGAGATGCGCTTGGGCCTACCAAATGCGAATGCGAACGGCGATGATCTCGGTATCGCCCCCGTGTTTCGCATTCGTCGCACGGACCGGGCGCGGCGCAAGTCGAGCTGGCTGAGCGATCTCGCCATGCGTATGACTTGGTTCCGCAAAGTCGCGATGGTGCCTTTTTTGATCAGCCTGCCTGCGATCGTCACGTTCGTTGCGATCCTGACTGCGGGCCTTGTGGGGTGGAACGCTTTGCAAAGCCGACAGATTACCGAGGCCTTGATTCGCGGGGATATCCCGCAAACTGTCAGCGATCAATTTGCGCAAAGCGTCGCCTCGATCGGGGTGACATGTGACGACGCATTCACACCGTACGGAACCGCGTGGTTGTATGAGCACCATCGCGCCAGCGCGCGAGGCAACACGAAATGGCTGGTCACGAACCTCCACGTCATACGACAGATGAAGCAGCACATTTGTGAGGATCAACAGCAGGCCGAACGCACCATCGCGAAGTTTCCGAATAGGGGTGGCGACGCAACCGAAGCACATATCGTCAGTATTGACGGCCCTGCCTATAAGCACCCGTTGCACGATCCCTTTGAAGTCTATCGCATGCGGTTTTCTGTGTCGGAGAGTGGGCAAGAGGCCGTCGCGAATGTCTACGATCTGGCCGCTTTCGAACTCGATGATGCAGCCTTCCCGGCAGAGGTTTCGAGGCGTGACTTCCTGAAGCTTCAAGGCGACAAGCCAGAGACCGTCTCGGTCTTCGAGACGAACGCAAACTTCACACAGAACCTGGAACCTGGGCGCCCCGTCTTGATCTTGTCTTATCCGACCGAAAACCAGCCCTTTTTGGCGGCCGGCGTGTCTTCGGAACCGTTTCAGTTCCGGGCGACCTTGCAGTCGAAGTCGAATGCTATGTCACGAGGCATTCCAGGCGCATCTAGCAATCGCACCCCTGCTCTTTATTCCTTCTCCGCAAAAAGCGCAGGCGGCATGAGCGGCAGCCCGGTTATCGCAATCGATCGCAATCAAAACGCGTATGTGAGCGCCATCGTTTTTTCCGCAAGTTTTGTCCGCGGTCCCGCTGACGCGAGCGGCGGTCCTGTCACGCGGCTCGCATCTGGCGATGGAACCTATGCGCTCGATGCGGCAAGCCTCATTGCGCTTCACGATTGGCCAGAAGAGTCGGACGTGATCGACGAACAAGAGTTAGAAGATATTGAGCAAGTCTGGGGTGGTTGGTCCGATGGTTTAACGCCCATGGATGAAAAGCTTTTGCTCTTCTCCAAGTTTAGCCAGAAGAACGAGCTGGAAGTCTGTTCCACGTCCCAGCGTTTGATTTTGAACCGCCGCCTGCGAGACGAACCCGGTGAACGCGGAGAAACACCGCGGCCTATCCCATTCGCCTCATCGCCGCGCTCGCAAAGAACCTTGATCGTAGCTGAGGTCCGGTCGAGCCGTGACACCGATGAATTGATACAACTCACTTTGAGAACGGACAAAAACGCGTTGAGCGCACACCGGGAAATCGGTTTGAATCAGGCCTCGTATCTCTACTCCGCCAAAGCCCCATTAGACGTCGACTTAACCGTCGCGGGGCCGTTTAAATCGAACGTGGTGCTAACCGCCTATGAAGCCGTCGAGGACATCGCAAATTGCCCCAGAAGAGAGGGATGGGAATGACCGATCAACCGCTCATCAAAGCCCCGCAAGGTTGGCTGGCTTATGCCGCTGGCAGCCATTTTGCGGCCGAACCCGCGACAGCCCTCTCTGCGCAGGACGATCCTTATATCGGGTTCCTCAAGCAATTGGACCTGGGGCTGATTGAGGCGAGCCCGATTGCAGAGGGTGCGCCCTTCTCCTGGGAAATAGCAGAACAAGCGGCGATCCAAAAGGCCGATGACGGCGTCCACTGGCGCGCGCGTTACGCCGCACTCGAGGCTCTGCAAAATCAGGTCATCGACCGTCAACCCGGTGAGGCAGACGGATCAGCCCTGTGGACCGAGCGCGTGGCTGAAGGCCGCTATTATTTGAACCTTGCCGAGGCGACGCAGCGCGAAGGCAAAACCGACATCTATCAGCGCGCGTCAGATTATCTGGCTAAAGCTGATCGCGCCTTTACCGGTATTGAAGGCGAAGATTTTTTTCGAGCCCTGGGCGAAGTCAGTCGCGGCCGCCTCCGCGCCTGGTGCAATGATGTGATCGGCGCCACGGCCAGCCAGGCAAGTGCCCTCTCCGTTTTCCAAAAGTATGGGAACAAAACACGCGAAGCCGCCGCTGCCTACGAAATGGCGATTGCCAATCTTGACGCAAACCTACCCGATCCAGCGGTCCGCCTGTTTGATCTCTCTATCAATGCCCATCGCGCGTTGAATGTCGATGGTGCCGCGCTCGCAAGAAGCTTGCAGTCTCAGGCTCGAGCGCTGCTCGCAAAGGCACGCTCCGAAACGGGCACCGATGACGCCGCTCAGTTGATCGAGAACGCCAAGAGTCATGCTTTAGAAGCTTTGCTCCTCAGCGCCCCTAAAAGCCCGTCAGATCAAATCCTGAGCTTGGCGCAGGCCTCGCCGGCAGCGCCCTCGAACGCGCTAATCAATCGCGACTCCTTTCGGGCCGGGAGGGCGGCAAGAGATCTCGGCGCCGCGGCATTGAAGGAGGCGGAACTCGGGATAAACACCCGCGCCAGCGCGCTTGATCGGGCCCGCGCCTGGTTAAAAATCGTCGCGACAGAGATCGGGCATGCTGAGGTGTTTTCTGAAAACGGCCGCCAATCCCTGCGGCAGTTAATATCGGGAAAAGACGCAGTCCGATTTGGCGTCCTGCGAGCAGCGCAGCTTGAATTTGAAATCCTCGCTCAAACCGACCCGATTGAAGCGGCGCCTCTATTGATTGAAACGGGCAAGCGCTTCGGCAATCAAACTTACACCATCGAATGCTTCAACGCGGCGAGCCGGTGTTTCGAAGCAGAAGCACAACGATCAAGCGACGCCCGGCTCGCGAACGAAGCCGCTTATTGGCGTCACCGCTCAGCCCGATTGGCTTTGTCCATTGGCGTGCGCGCCGAACATGATGCACCACCTCCCGAGACACTGCCGAGCGAACTCGGCGATGCCCTAAACCAGGTGCGCGGGCAGCGGGACATGCAAATCACGCGATATGACGCCGCAAACGAAGACGGGATCTTCGCGGAAGTCGTATTGCCTGGCCGGCAGAATGTCAGTCGCTTGGTCGTATTGTCAGAAAAGGCAGCGAAATCGATCAATCTCGATGTGCTGAATGCCCTGTCGGAGAGAGGCGATATTCCGCAAATCATCGACACAGGACGATCCAGCAATGAGGCGCTCTTCATCCTTCAAGAGATCCCGATTGGACGCAGACTGTCCGAATCCATGGCGAGCGAGCTTTCCGATGAGATGCGCCTACGGCTGAGCGCTCGCCTCTGTCGAACACTGGCCAGTCTCATTCGCGCCCATGGCGAGAATGGTGGGGCAATCCAGCCGCTCTATGTCACGATGGAAGACATTATGATTGAGCCGGGCAATCGGTCGGTGATCACGAGTTTCGGTCCGGTTGGAGGAAAGCGCGCGCCATCGCTTGGATGGTCTTTCCTCTACCCGACGGCGGATCCGGATTCTTCCACGCTTAAAGACGGGCTGGACGCGCGGGCGCTGGCGAAGATGCTGATCATTTTGCTCGGTGTTGAGAAGATCAATCATCGCCATCTTTCTTTCCCCTCTTATCTGCGCCGGGCGCTGGGCTGGTTCACCGCCAAGACGCCAATGGAGCGCTTATCCTTTGAAGCAACGAATGCGCTCTCGAAACTGGCGAAGGGTGATCTCAAAGTTTCGCGGAGCTATGAGAAGTCGCTGCGCAAAGATGAGCAGATTTCGAAGCGCGAATTGAGAGGCGTCGCGGAACTTCTCTTTCTCGCTTCCTTGCTAGATTCAGCTGCCAGCCACAACTAAGCAAGGCTTCAGTCTTTTGGGATTTCAAACTCCGGCAACCCATCGAGAGCGTTTTTCAGCGCTTCGCTCCAGCCATCAGAAATCACAGCGAAGCCTTCGTCACCACTCTCTATACGGAACTGCCGGCCGACTTGCAGGCTGTCCTCCTCATAGATGTGCACATCGAGCGGCATCCCAACCGAGAGGTTCGCGCGTAAGGTGGAATCGAATGACACACACAAGAGCCGCATTGCTTGTTCGACACTCATGGCCGGATCGAAGGCGCGCAAAATGATCGGGCGCCCATACTAGGTTTCACCGATTTGAAAGAACGGAGTCTCAGCGCTCGCTTCGATGAAATTCCCCGCCGCGTAAATCATAAAAAGTCGCGGTTCTTGGCCTGCAATCTGTCCCCCCATAATCAGGGTCGCCCCGAAAGAGGTTTCAGCATCTTGACCCTCTTCATCATGGACGTTGACGACTTCATTCAACGTCTCAGCAATCAGGCGCGCAGCCTGAAACAAGGTCGGGACTAGCAGCAAAGTCGGATCACGTTCCTCCGGCGCTTTCGAGCGCTCGTCGAGCAAGCTCACCACGGCCTGCGTTGTCGCGAGATTACCCGCTGTCATCAGCGTGATCACGCGCTCGCCCGGGACCGACCAGGTGAACATCTTTCGGAACTTAGAAATGTTATCGACGCCAGCATTGGTGCGCGTGTCGGACATGAAGATCAAATGCTTGTCCATTTTTAGCGCGGCGCAATAGGTCATTTAAAAGCTTGTCCCTTATCCGATCGGCCTGATCTATTGCTGAACCTGGATGGAGACAATCAAATTTTCCCGTTGCGCGCCGAGCGTCACCCCTCTGGTCGGGGCCGCATCATTATAGTCCAAACCATAGGCAAGTTGCACATAACGCCCGTCTGGGCTGATGCCGTTCGAGATGTCGAAACCGACCCAACCTAAGTCTTTGACATAGACTTCCGCCCAGGCGTGGCTCGCCTCTTGCTGCGTGCGATCGTCCATCAAAAGGTAGCCGCTGACATAGCGCGCCGGAAATCCTTGCTCGCGAACGATGCTCAAGAAGATATGCGCGTGGTCTTGGCAGACCCCCTTTCCACGCGCGAGGGCATCGGTAGCGCGGGTCGTCACGTCCGTCTCGCCCGTCGTGTAAGTCACGCGATCAAGGATGGACTGGCTGAGCGCATGCAGCCCGGCTAAAGCGTCATCTGGATCAATCTTCGTACGCGCTGAGAGCTGTTTGAGCGGCGCCGTCACTTCGGTCAATGCGGTCTGTCGTGTGTAGAACCAGAGCGGCATGGCCTGATTGTGTCGCCCAATCACGCCCGTCTCACTCAGCGTCTCGAGCGAGCCGCTGACTTGAATGCTCACCCGATCTGAGCCCGGCAAAAGCTCAATGAGTTCGACGATATTCCCGAACTGATCGAAGAACCGGCTCTGGGCTCGAGCGCCTTCAAGCGCGATGTCCCAAGCGAACACGCTTTGCCCCGGTGAGGATTGCGGGGTCATCCGCAATTGAAGCAGGCCATAGGAAGGCGCGACCGCATAGTCGAAGCTGGTCTGGTGTTGGATATCTAAGCGCATATTACTCAGAGAACCTGTAATCGGCCTCGATTTGGCTGGAAAGAGCCGCATTACGGGCGATGAAATCGATCAGGAATTCATGCAAGCCCGACCCGATAATCGCATCGCTGGTCGAATTGGTGATGTGCAATTCATGGCTGGCGGCCAAATCGTGCGCTTTGGTTCGACGGCCATATTCAGTTTCCAGCGCGGTGAGATTGGTGATGATCTCATCATAGCAAAACGCAATCGACCGCGGCAAACGTACGTCGTGGATGAGAAATTCCACGATCGCTGCGGGGCTAATATCGCCGCCATAGAGCCAATGGAACGACCGTTCTGCCGAAGCCGAACGTAAGATCATTTCCCATTGCACTTGATCGAGCGACGAGCCGACCGAAGCGCTTGACGGCAGCAGCACATAATACTTCGTGTCGAGAATTCGCGCCGTGTTGTCCGCGCGTTCCAGCAACACGCCAAGTAAGACGAAACGGAAAATGTCATTGCGCAGCATGGTGCCATTGATCGCGCCGCGGACCAGGCCGGCCTGCTGGCGCACCGTCGACAAGAGGTCAGGCAAACTGGTTTCTGAGCGTCGCAATGTGATATCGCGCTTGAACTGGATCCAAGTTGAGTTGATCGCTTCCCAAACATCACGGGTGAGCGCGGTCCGGGTCATGCGGGCTTTCTCGCGGGCTGCCGTCAGAGAGCTAACGAGACTGCGCGGATTGTCGGGATTGACGATGAGAATATCGACGACATCGCGCGTTTTGTAAGTCTCATGACCCGACGCGTAGAGCTCTCGCGTTCCGGCCGTTGTCAAAACCGATTCCCATTCGCTTTGCGTGGTCCGAGACCGTGTCAATGACATGCGATATCCCGCATCGATGAGGCGCGCGGTGTTCTCGAACCGCTCCAAGTAACGCATCATCCAGAACAGGCCCGAAGCGGTGCGGCCGAGCATTTTACTCATCGCTGAGCACCCATGTGTCCTTGGTGCCGCCG
>ERZ1740070.960-NODE-960-length-18620-cov-13.109884_pt1 | contig 18620 bp, 19 predicted proteins | sample MGYA00581734_ERZ1740070 | MGnify/ENA primary metagenome ERZ1740070 (study PRJEB43018, sample SAMN04849744) | marine metagenome | isolation source: floating plastic debris | place: Pacific Ocean | collected 2008-09-01 | study: EMG produced TPA metagenomics...
AACGTCCGCCAAAGCGGACCTTGACGTACTTGCAGCCAACGTCGGTTTCGTCCGCGACTCGGTCGTACGTGGACCAAGCCATTAATGTCCGCTGTCGGACAGATCCGTTTCATGAAGACTGGTGACTAACTTCGTGACCGTCGCCAGTCTGCGGCAGAGCCACGACAAAAAAGCGTGGAACAAAGAAAGAACATGTGCAATTTGGCAGTATGCCATACGAACCTGTCACCCTCGGCTTCAAGTTTGCGATCCGCCTGAAACAGCTTACGGCTCGTGACGTTTTGGTCGTCACCTGCCCATCCTGCCATAAATCCTACTTCGTAGCACCGCACATTCTTTTGGAACGATATCATGAACATCGGCCGATCGAGAGCTTCGCGAGCGACTTCGTATGCAAACGATGCGGAAATCGTCACGACATGTCGTGGCGCATCGATCGCGCTGTCGGGCCTGAGTTTCCACGCTCCGCCTAGCAGTCCGAGACTGCATGCCCTTTAGCAATCTCAGATGCCGGCCAAAGGATGTCGCCGTTCTCATCGCTTATCAGTTTGATCCCCAAAAACGGTAACATCGGCGTCTGTTCGAGCCGCGTGATGCCATAGAGCACAGCTGATTTGTGTTCTCCGGAAAACATCTCTTCGCGTCCGTCCTCAAAGATAACCTTAAAGCGGTTCATGACGTCGGCTGCGCTGGAAATGTTCGGATCTTGCTTTTCTTGGCCCATGAGAACTTCAGACGTGCCTCGAACTGCACTTGTCTGGCACTTCTCAAGATCCTCGTTGAAATGTCGTCAATTGTTTCAGTCCGCCGCAAACGAAACCATTCGGTTCCTCGGCGATCGCGGCGCCCAAGCCAGCGCCCGGCCAAGCCCTTAAGGGTCCTCTGCTCAGTGACGTAGGCGTGTGGCATTGAAACAGTAAACACAATTCGCAGACCTCCGTCCACAAGGCGCTTGAGCTCGTTTCTACGCGTATTCGTCTTCCGCTTCGTGAATCCGACTTTGAACAACTCAGGCTCGGAGCGAGATTGAACTAAGTAGATTGTTCCCCACCCTCTTGTCTTGAACCAGGGGACATAGTTTTGCCGGTGCCGTCGCCGCTTTCTCATCGCACTAAGCCCACGCCGGCGGTTTGGATAGTTCATCCACAATTAGCCCTGATATGCTTGCGAACGACAGTGTTCCGTCATGGTTTTCTTTGCGCGCCAACGATTTTGCCACATCGTCCGGCGCCATCCCATGCTGGAGCAAAAGCGAAAACAAAACGCAGAAGTCCTGCACCTGAAACTCAAGCATCGACCCGGACTTGAAACCTGAGGAATAGAAGACCTCTCTCGGCTGATCTGGTTGGTCCGGGTCGTATCCGACTGACAGGAACACCGTTTGGCCGAGGTCCGTCTCAACCTTGCGCGTTTCTGTCAATCTCCGATCTGGCAGTTTTTTGCGTACCTTCTTTGGCCCCATCTTCTTAGATCCGTTGTTGTTGAGGTGGACGTCAGAGCGTCGCTTTCGCTCTTTGGTTCATGATCAAGTATAGCCAGAACGCTTCCTGCTTGGCCGTTGCCGGGTCCTGCTCCACCAACTCTGCTACAGATCTCTTTATCCAGTCGGAGGCATGTTCCGACGCGAGCACCTGCTCCACTGATGGCACTTCAAATGGACCCAACACCGTTAGCAGCCCTTTTCGACGTAGGCGCGCTGCAGTTCAGCTGAGCGCTGTAGTAGCGCCAAGGAGTCCGTCACACTTGCGATGGACCCTTGGCCCTGCTCCGCCCTACGCACTGCATCTACTCCCTGCGCGGTGGCAGACGCCGCTCGTATACCGTTGAGCCCGCCTTGTGCGCCTGCGCCAAGAACGGCTGTAAGCCCAACACCAACAACGGCATCGGTTAGCGCATTGGCCCGTGCTGCACGTTGCTGTTCTGCTTCAAGCTCCCTTACTCTGACGGTGATATTGTTGTTCCTTGTCGCCAGCTCGTTGCAGCTGAGTGCCAGTGTAGATGCATCACTTGTTCGTTGGCCGACCGTAGGCAATGCCTGAACAGATGGCTGTTGGGTGTTCATGCATCCGGCCAACGTCGAGGCGGAAATCAATACAATTGTAAGTCTCATCAGGATTCGTCCTTTTCTGTGTCGAGAATTTCCACAAGCTCTTCGGGGTTCAGCAAACCGTCGTAGATCTGATCCCGCCCAACGAACGTTGGTGTGCCTCTGATCCCTAGGGTTGCTGCAAGCCTCTGGTTTCGAAGTATCTCGGCAGCCACGTCGTTGGATTGCGCTTCAAGGGTGATGGCGCCAGCGTCGTATCCAAGGCTCTCTGCAAGCCTTATGGCGCTTGCTGTATCCCCTACCCTGCCCGCCGCATCGAACACCGCATAGTGGAAACGATGGTATGCTGTTTCGCCTTCAACGTTGCGGACAGCGATCGATACCTTCGCTATGTCGTTCGATTCTTGTCCCAAGATTGGGAACTCGATCAATCGAACGCCTTTCGTTAACTCATGAGGCAGTGTCTGCATGTGCGATGCGCTCTGCGCACAGTACCCACAGCGGTAGTCAAAGAATTCCACAAGCCGGATCTCCGGGTCGTCCGCAAACAGCTGGTCAGCTACCTCCGCGATCTGACGCCTTTCAACCTCCGTTGCTGCCAATTCTCTCTCAGCCTCCAACCTTTGGATCGCAAGCAATACTACCTCTGGGTTATTCAGTATTGCCTCGATGACCCGTTGATCAAAGTCATCTTCTGCCGCAAGTGGCGAAGCGGCCAGCAATACACTTGCAAAAACCAAAGCACGCATTTTTTCATCCCTTAATAGTGTAAAGTCTTTTATCTAACACTTTTATGGACTAGTCTAGCCACAAATGCATCAATTTTTTGGGGATTTGATGATGGCCAAGACAGTAAGCTCAGCTTCAACACTCATCCGCGGCGGCCAAACGGCACAGCATTGGTGGCGGATGGGATGGCAAGTCCTTCGGTTTGCGACTGTTGTCGGCGCATTGATCTACGTCTTTAGCTTCGTCTTCTTGGTCGCTCGCGCATACAACCCAAGCGAGATGCGTATCGCTTTCTACTATGAAATGGCCGAACGCGGTGTCGTAGGACAAAACGGCTTCGACCAGCTCTACACCTTCAAAGATCTGACGGGAGACACCGTCACCGTTCCAGCCGTGCAGATTTATCGAAACACTGAATATCGACGCATCCGTGATGGGTTCTTTTACACATTTCATAGCTCGGCCAGACTTGCCGGCCTCCCTGCCGTCCTCTTGGGTCTGCTTTCCTTGCTTATCTTCATCAAAACGGGAAACCGCATTCAGGAAGATGAGTTTGTTCGCGGCGCGCGCCTAGTCTCTGCCTCTCAGCTCAAAGGCTGGAGTGCTCTCAAATGGCGGAAATACAAGAAAAAGCACAAGGGACGGAAGACAGCGAAACCCTTGACGATAGCTGGCATTCCATTTCCTCCAGACGCCGTCGAAGCCCAGACGATGCTGAATGGTACAGTCGGTGTCGGTAAAACCAATGCCATGATTGAGATGCTTTCCATCATCCGCGAAAATGGTGGGAAGGCCATTATCTATGATCGGATGGGTGGCTTTGTTTCTCGCTTCTACGACGAAAGAACAGACTATCTCATCAACCCGTTTGATGATCGGTCATCATCCTGGAACCCGTTCGATGATGTTCTCGACGCGGCGTCTTTCACCCAACTCGGCGAAGTCATGATCCCGGAACATCGCGGCGCTGCAAGCGACCCTTTTTGGTCTCAGGCGGCACGTATCGTCTTCGATTACGCTGCGCGGGAACTGTACAAAACCAAGCGTCGTACTGTTAAATCGTTGATCCAACATTTGTTGCATCTCGATTCAGACGCTCTGGCCAAACTCATTGCCGGCACACCTGGGTCCCACTTCTTCAACGAAGATATCGTTAAGACGGCCCAGAGCATTCGCGCGAACCTGATTTCTGAACTGCGTTTCCTTGAATATCTCCGCGACGATGCTGAGGCCTTTTCGATCCGAGAATGGATGAAATCGGATGAGCCATCCTTATTGTTTCTAACTGGTGACGCCGAACACGCTGCAGCGACGCGCAACATCATTTCCACCATGTTAGAGATCTCCGCCAACGCTTTGATGGGGATGGGGCCTGCAAGCGAGCCGCGCTGTTACTTCTTTATGGATGAAGTTCCTACCCTCAATCGTCTCCCCTTCCTGATCAGCTCACTCGCTGAAATCCGTCAGTTTGGTGGTGCTTTCGTCCTTGGCTATCAGGTGTACAGCCAGCTGGAAGACATTTACGGACGTGAAGCCGCCCAGACGATTTCCGGCACAGTCAACAACCGGATTGTCTTCAACACCCCCGACTTTCGGACGGCAAAGCTGTGTTCTGAAATGCTTGGCAACCAGGACAAATGGGAGTCGAACACAAATATCAGCGTTGGTGCGCATGAGGCACGCGACGGTGTCGGCTTCACGCAACAGCGTGTCGAACGCGCAATCATCACACCTGCAGAGATACAAAGCCTTCCTCAACACCGGGCCGCAGTCAAATTCGCCTACGACTCTCCAACTGCAGTTGTCGATATGAAACAGGTCTTTGTGGATGAAACACAACCGCGGTTCTTGCCCTACATGGGGAACGCAGCTGGCTTTGCGGAATATGTTGAACCAAAGGCCAAGACTCAAAAAGAAGATCCGGCAAAGGCTGTTGAGATTGTTCGCGCGTTCCACCAATGGTGCGGTTGGCGTTTTCACTGCGATGCCAGTGAATTTCCCCCAGATGCAACTGAACCCTGCTCCGAGTACAGAGTCTACTTCGATCACTTTAAGAGTTGCTTCAACGCAGGGACCCACCCCGAAAACATCCATCCTGTCGTGGCATTGGGTGATGGGTTGGCGAGGAACGCACCCATTTGTCCCCAAGTTGATGACGAAGAGGCATCAGGGACGGCCGATACCGGCTCGGAAGTGGTTATCAGAACTGAAGGTCCAATTCCTCCTCGCTATGAAGGCCCTGAACCTGATCAGCCCCCAGTTCAGATCAACTTGTTTAATCACTCCAAGCACAGTGATGATGAACCCCCTGCCGTTGAAGGCGAACCAGGCGACCTTGATACCAAAGCTGCAACCCAAACCGAGCCGCCCCAACGCAATCTTCCACTGCCAAGCGGCTGGTCCCCAGATGCGCCGTCGGGTGCCTGATCGATGCTGTCAATGTCGAACGTATCGTCTGGCCATGCCTCCAGTGGATACTACAAGGCCGAAGGCTATTATTTGGAAGGCAGTAATGACGCCGAGAAGTCATCGCAGTTTTATGGCAAGGCAGCTGAAGAAGCTGGCCTGACTGACTCTTTCTCTGATGATCGCTTTACCGCCATACTGGATGGCCAAACACCCGACGGAAGGATGCTTGGCCGCTACCGCGATGGCGAACGTGAACATAGACCTGGCATAGATCTCACATTCTCTGCACCGAAGGCGGTCTCAATCGCAGCTCTGGTTGGCGACGACACGCGGATCCTCAAAGCGCATACTGATGCCGTGAAAGTTGCCTTGGACTATGCGGAGGCACATCTTGTTCAAACCCGTAAGTACGTCAATGGACAGGTCCAGACGGAGAAAGGCGGCAAGATCATCGCTGGCTTGTTTCAGCATGACACGTCCCGTGCCCTTGATCCCCAGCTGCACACGCACGCAGTCATTGCCAATATGGTCAAAGATAGCACCGGCACGTTTCGATCCCTTTCGAATGAAGCGCTCTACAACGGAAAGATGCTCCTTGGTCAGATTTATCGCTCGGAATTGGCCAGCAATCTGCAGGACCTCGGTTACGAGACCAAAGCGTTAGACAAGGGTCTTTTTGACATTAATGGTGTTCCGCAGAAGCTGGTCGACACCTTCTCAAAACGGCGGGAAGAGATCGAACAAGCTCTCAAGGACAAGAGCTACGAACCCACGGCTGTTGCCAGCTCCCTCGCGGCACTAGCAACCCGATCGGCAAAGAAACCGGTTCAACGCTCTGAACTTCGCGCCGCCTGGGCCGCCGAAGTCAAGTCTCTGAACATTGATCTTCAGCAATCTCTTCGTGATGCGTCCAAGCACGAGCAACCCTCATTTACCGTGAGAGAGAAATCCGCAGCTGATGCAGTCGATTTTGCCATTGCGCATCACTCTGAGCGAGAGGCCGTCTATTCGGAAAAAGATCTTCTGATGACGGCCATGAAGTTTGCACCAGGCGTTACGGAAAAGTCGGCCGCAACAGAGCTCAAAGGATACGTCAAAGACCGCATCCTTCACCCCGTCGATCTTAAAGAAGGCCGTTTCTACACCGATGTCGAGAACATCCGCTTGGAAACGGAAAACAAGGACCTGATGCGCGGCCGTATTGGTGAAACAGTTCTGGACCTCCGAACGAAGATGCAGGTTCTTGCCCAGCGTTCTTCTGACTCTTCGATCGCCAAGAAGCTGTCAGAGACGACCTTAACCGCCGGCCAAAGGGATGCCGCCGGCATGGTTCTCTCATCCACATCGTATGTCACGGCCGTCCAAGGATATGCCGGCACCGGGAAGACCTACATGCTGGAAACCGCTCTTCGGATGGCGCAGGCACGTGGATACGAGATTGAAGGCTTGGCCCCATCGCATAAAGCCGTCACAGCACTCAACGACGCCTTGCCTGTGGCCTCTACTGTAGAGAGCGCATTGGTGCGTCATGAGAACGGCGCAAACCTCGGTGACAAATCCAAAACCATCCTCGCCGTTGATGAAGCCTCGATGCTCTCATCGGATTCAATGAACCGCGTGCTCAAGATGGCCGCCGCACAAGGCTATGCCAAAGTCGTCCTCATCGGTGACGTCAAACAACTCGAAGCCGTTGGCGCCGGTTCATCCTTCCGCGCACTCCAGGATGCCGGTATGCCAACCGCTTTGATGACTGACATTCAACGGCAACGGACGGACGAAGGTCGATCAGTCGTCCTTTCGGCAATCGCGGGCGACATCAAAACGGCCATGGCCGGCGTCAATCAACTGACAGAGGTAGGCGGCGGCAAACTCACCGAAGTTCGCGATCAAATCGCGGCGACGATGGCTGACACCTATATGGCCATGACACCAGATCAACGCGCCGCTACCGGCCTGATCGTTCTTACCAACGCACTGCGGAAGGATGTGAATGAACAGATCCAGGGACAGCTTCGCAGTGCCAACCTCATCGGTGAAGACGCGGTGAATGTCACGTCGCTTGTTCCCCGCAATTTCAGCCAGGCAGAAGCGAGAGAGGTGGGGAGTTACAAGGTTGGCGATATCGTCGTTTCCCCTGTCGCCTCGTCCAAATCTCAGATGACGGCGAACGTTCTTTATACCGTGACCAGTGTCTCTCGTGATGATCAAAAACTGACCCTTCAGTCCCCCGACAATGAGACGGTCTCACTCAGTCTTGCGCATGGCAGCTCGGACGCCCGAAAGCTGGCCGTGTTCTCTGCCGACAAGCAGGACTTCCATGTTGGTGACGCGGTCAAGTTCAAGATCACGGACCGCGAGAATGGCATCTTCAACTCAGCTGAAGGACACATCAAATCCGTCAGTAGAGACTCGTTCTCTATTGTCACCAAGGACCGTGATGAACGGGCTATTCCTACGGACAGCTTGGCCGCCCGCGGCATGCAATTGGCCTACGCATCCACAGCCCATGACTTCCAGGGAAGTACCGTGGATCGCGTTCTCCTGGCGATGTCGTCAGCTGAACAACTCACCACTCAGAAGAGCTTCTATGTCTCGCTGTCCCGCATGCGCGACACGATCCACTTGGTGACCGATCGTGTCGACAAACTGGCGGCCACAATTGCTGATCAAACCGGCGAACGCATGAACGCATTGGAGGCCTTGGCCGCCCAACGCGACCAAGCAAAACCGGACGCCAAAACGCCCCACAAAGAGCGAGACGAAACCGGCCAAAACGAACGCGATATTCAGGTCGGAAAAGCCAACAAAAAGCAGTCCGAGAAACACTCGGAAAAAGACCCCAAAGATCAGGATCCGGATGACAAGTCGAAGGACGCTCAAATGAGCTTCGCAGACCGCCTGATCGCCAGCATGACCCAGGACCAAAAACAGCGTGACGAACGCTCAAGATAGGAGAATGACAAATGCCAAACGATACGAAGCAAGGCCCCCGTCCTCGACTTGGTCCCATCGCATCAGAACTTTTTGAGAATTTGAGTGAGCAAACGAGTGCCAAGCTCGATCTCGAAATTGCACGCCTCCTCCAAAAATCCGCCCGTTGCGAACAACTCGAAACACAAGCAGTCGCAAACGCAGAAGCTGTATCTCGCCTTGTCGAGATCAACAGCAACTTGTCCGCCGCCCTGGGTTCAACGTCTCAGTCCGTCAATCATCTCACAGACATGATCGATCATCGCACCCGCGAGTTCGAGAAGCTGCTCATTCATATCAGCACCATGGTCGGCAGTCACCTCAGCGATGGCGACGAACGCGATCGCCTCCATACCCGGCTACAAGAAATTGAAAAAGATTTGGGCAAACAGATGTCCGCCCTTTCGTCGCTCGTCCAGGACCAAAACAAGTCCCGTCAGGTTCAAGTTCAAAATGCAATCGGCCGCGCCGAAGAGGAAAGGCTGACCATCACAGAACAAGAAGCGACCCTTACAAAACCGCAAATGGAACGCGCAGGAACGGAGCGATAGGACATGTTTATGCTTGGAAATAACTATACATTTTGTGGACCGGAGATGGCATTTTCGTGGACCGAGACTGACAGTAGTTGGACCAAGTCTGGACCACAAAAACATAAGCCATTGAAACCAAATAAGAAACCTAAGGTCGTACAGTCAAAACCACCATTCCGGACTACAAACCCCCTTATTTTATTGAGCGAAACGCCCGTGCAGCTCCAGCTGCGTCAGGTGTGCCCTCCTGATCGGTCCGAAGGGCCGAAACCCTATCTCCTCCCGCTTCTCATCCACAACCTCTGCGCCGCTGCTTCCAAAATCGCAAAACGGTTTGGGGCTGCCGCTCAGCTGGTCGTCATCACCTCGGCCGTTGCCTCACCTCTGGCGGCTGAAGGCTGGGCACCTGTTTCCAGCGGTGCGGGCTGGTCATCAGCTGATCGGTTCTCAGCTGCATCAGCTGCGGCGACTCAGACGGCTTCATCCCCTGAAGCAATGCGCCGGGTTGTCCCTTTCGTGCGTGCTGTCCAGCAAAGCCAAGGTCCACAGATGGATCGGCTGCTGACGCTGATCAGCCAAGCGGAAAGCCCGGTCCATGGATATGACAGTGTCCATCACGGCGCGACGATCCGTCCGCCGAAGCGACCCAGTCAGATGACCATCGCCGAGATTGTCGCATGGGTCCGTGCCACGCCTGGACAGCCCCATGCCATCGGTCGCAACCAGATCATCCCTGCGACATTCAATCGGGTGGTCCGCGCATTGGGTCTCTCAGGCGGAACGCTTTATGATCGCCGGACACAAGACATGATGGGGCGCTACCTGGTCGAAGAGGCCGGCTACTCCGACTTCATCAACGGACGCATCACCCGTGATCGGTTCATGGACCAGCTGGCAAAAGTCTGGGCTGGTCTACCGCTGGCCAATGGCCGGTCTCACTACCACGGATATGCCGGTAACCGCGCGACGATTACACGCGCTGAATACTCCTCGGCCATGGCCGCAATTTTCCCCGTTCGGAGGGCGTCAAATTGATCGATATTTTCGCAGTCTTTTTCGGGGTCATTCTGACCTTCCTCATCGTCGTTGTGATCCATGAGTTGGGTCACTTCTTTGCGGCCCGATTGATGGGGGTCAAACCGGAGATTTTTAGCGTCGGATTTGGCAAGCCAATCTGGTCTCGCAAAGACCGCCATGGGATCATCTGGCAGGTGTCTCGCATTCCGGCGGGTGGCTATGTCCGCTTCGTTGCCGATGAGAATGCGGCCTCTCTTTCGTCGGTGGCTGACGGTCCTGTCATTGCCGGGTCGCTCAAGGCCGCGTCAAAATCTGCGCAGGCTTTTGTCGCCATTGCCGGGCCTCTGGCGAACGTCATTTTCACAGTCGTGGCGTTGTCGGTTCTTCCGTTCATGTCCGGTGTCACCGCCTACCCTTGGACGGTCGCGAATGTGACGCTGTCGTCAGATGTGACCGGCCTCCGCGTTGGTGACCAACTCGTCGCTGTCGCTGATGATGAAATCACATCGCAGGACACGCTGGGATCACTCGTGAGCCGCCTGCCGTCCAATTCCGAGGTGGTCTATCAGATCGCACGTGATGGTGTTCTACGCGCCGAAATTGCACCCCGCCCTGACCTGCCTTTGATCGGCAATGTTGCGGACGGGTCAGCTGCTGCCGATGCTGGCCTACAGCCCGGCGACTTGCTCAAGACCATCGATGGCGAACCAGTCCACGCTTGGTCAGATCTTCAACGGATCGTGGCGGCTTCGGATGGGGAGGCGATGGCCTTCATCTATGATCGCAACGGGTCGGAAATGGCGACACAGATCACAGCCCGTCAATCGGATGGTCGCTGGCTTGTTGGTGTCGGTGGACTTCCCCTCTTCACTCTCGCCACTGAACGCCCGGGGATTGGTGAAGCGGTGCAGTCTGGTGTCTCCCGTTCGTGGGACTTGCTGACCAATCTGGTCACGGGACTGGCCGGTTCTCTGACGGGTCAGAACGATAGTTGCGATCTTGATGGCCCGATCCAGATCGCTTCGGTTGCTGGTCAAGCCATCCAGCTCGGTCCTGAAACCTTCCTTCTGTTCCTTGCTATCATCTCGCTCGGACTCGGTGTTTTGAACCTCTTGCCGGTCCCGATCCTCGACGGCGGCCATCTCATGCTGCTTGGCTATGAGGGAGCGACGGGTCGGCCCCTTGGTAAGAAGATGCAGGCTGTCCTGTTCATCGGTGGCGTCACGATCATCGTGTTCCTGATGCTGACCGCAACCGTGAACGACTTGACGTGTTAGCGATCATCACGCCCCAGCACGTCACCCACCTGATGCTTGACGCCATCGATGTCTGGCGTGCGTGGTGTTTCACCGGCGTGCTCTTTCACATGATCAAGGCGGACGCCGAGCGATGCGTCTTTTGGGTCATTGTGACTGTCGTCTCGGTGCCCGCTGGTGTTGTTGTCCTGTTTATCATGCGGGTGGTTGGCCTCCCCGTCCCCTGATCCCTGTCAGCCTTCACTTTCGGTCTTGCTTTGATGCCAGAGGTGAGGGAGCGCACCGGCCCCCCTCGGGGGGCCAAATAATGATCGTGGCCGCTTGCGGCCTCTTTGTCAGGACAGCGGCCACAGTGCGCCTCGTCTGGCTTGCTCGTCAGCCGTCGGATCGGTCGCGCGTCAATCCTCATGTGACGGAGATGGCGCGGCGCACAAGGGGGACCGTGGAATAACGAGCACGCGAAGCGCGCGCAGCTTATGCCGCGAAAGCCCCCTTGGGTGGCATGACAGCTTCGGCTAAGTGAAGTGCGCGACTGATTGACGGCTGATGAGCTGCACGACGCTTTGGGCACATCGGACCAGGATCTCCAACGTATCAACATCCCCTGCTCTTTCACCGATGCGCCTGTATCCCACCGCAGGTCAGCCGTATCGCAGCCTAAGGATCGCGTAGGCGAATCCTGCTGGCGAGAAGACGGATGACCGGCCCGCAAACGCCACACGGCCGCCCAACAAGGCGACGTCTTACAGCACGCAACGCCCCGCCTGCGCAAAGCCGCCCAACAAGGCGGCCAGCGGGTGGGAGATCACACGCGCGGTGGACACGCAGTCTGATGCAATCAGTTCGCGCTTGCGCGAATGGGGGCGCGCCCGGCGTAGGGGGGGGCCTGACTATATTTTCAAGGAAGCGAAGCGACTATGAAAATAAGGAAGGGGCCAAGACGCGCGCGCCTCCCACGCTATCAACACTGCCAAACGGTTCATTTGAGAAGGCAGACCGATCCCATTGGACCGCCCTGCCCTCTTTGCCTCTCAGAACGGGAGCCTGTCCCATTCCGCCGTATCGATCTCGGAGTGACCGTCGTCTTTGTCGATGAACCGTGCCGGTTTTTCTTGCAGCCTGAGGATGCGGAAGTTGTCGCCCTGCAGGGTGTACCAGAATTCGCGACGTGCTGCCTTTGTGTCGTCTGTCATATCAGTCTCTCCCATGGTCATCCGTACAGTGCCTCTGCAGCGTCTTTCACTGCATCTGCCGCGAAGCGCGCAAGGTCTTGTTCACCCGTCTCGGCGATTTCTGGCATGGACAGTTCCCGCGCCCACTTTTCCTTGAAGGCCTGATAATCGGCGACCTTGGCCGTGACTGCCGCCGCGCGGATGATGTCCAGGTTGTCCGCCACCCACTGTTCGTAGACCTGGCTTGGCCGCAGTGTTGCAAGATCGCGTTTCACGATGGCATCTGCGTTGCGCAGTGTTGTCCGGCGCTTCACGTCTCCCCAGTATGCGGGTGTACTCGCGTTGAGTGTGATAGTCTCTGTCATGTGTCATGTCCTTTGTCTCAGCCGCTCCACGGAATGCGGAACATACCGACCACCCTCGTCCAAAGCGGTTCGGGTCAAGGACGCCGCAGGCGCCAGCTCTGCTGGGCCCGGTATTTTCGGAGAACAACATTTCAACACGCGCGCGCTCACCGATTGGCGCGATCCTGGCCACGCTCCCTGCCCTTGCCGAAAATACCGTGGATCCTTGAGGCGGGCCGCTTTGGGTACCATGCCGGAGGCTATGCTTCCGCTTTTCGTAGGAGGAGGATTACATGAGGCAGGCGATACCGGCGCAGGCAAAGGCTGGTCTGCTGCGCAGCGCCGACGACGGAGTGGAGGAACGCCTCATCTGAGCTTGCTCAGATGATGGCTGACGGAATGCAGTCTTCGGCCAAGCGGCAGATCAGACTGCTCGTGCCGCAATCGACTGGCGGGCCACCCATCGCAACATCCACACGACTGTGTGAGATCGCGGGCGCGATCTTCAGACTTTCGACACGCGAAGCCGAGAAAGGCTGGCCGTCAGGCCTTGCAACATTTGTTTTGGATCGCAACCGACGCACAAAGCGCCCGGCGAAGGGATCGTTACCCCTTGTGGGCCGAGACACCTCTGGTGGCTCGGGTGGAGCGCAGCGGAACGAGAGCCCGGTCAGCTTCAGCTGATCGCCCCAGATTGACGCATTGAGTCAACAAGTGCAGCGCGATCAAAGCTACTGACATTCCAGCAACTCTGGTCGCGCTGTACGCTAGTCTGTCCGCTTGACCTCTTGGGTCTTTCTGGCGCGGATGGCCTCTGCGAAACGTCCCGCCATGACCTGCACGAATGCCTTCGAGAATGATCCGATCCCGGCGTGTGACTCAAAGTAGAAACTCGTTTCCAGTTCATCGCGGTTGTACTCGTCGATGATGACCCACAGCCGCTTGTATTCACTCAGCCCTGCCCGGCGGATTTCGGTCGCCGGGATTTCCAGTGCATTCTGATCGGCGAACGGTTCTGTGCCGGTGATGGGGAGTAGGTAGAGCCGTGTTGATTTCTGCGAGACTGGCACAACAGCCGCGAGTGCCGTTGGCCTCGGTTTACGTCCGGTCTCTTCGCCGTCTAACGCTTCGCGCCTCCACAGATAGGGATAGCGCCAGACATCTCCGATCTTTGGCTCAGTCATCGCTTCTGATCACTTCGTCCAGAACCTTTAGCAACGCGTCCGCTTCGTCGTCTGGTGTTTCAGACGTAGCGCGCACGATCCTGGTATCGGCCCGCGATGTGAGATCATCGAACATATCGCGCGGCATCAGGACAAACCGCGATGTGCCGTGATCAGACAAGCTGACTGGGCCGCGCGATGCTGCCATCCATACATCGGTGGCCTTGCGGTTCATGGCCGTTTTGGGAAATTCGTCTACGATCTTGATTGGCATGGCGTCCTCCATTGCGTAATCAACGTAATCTATGTATTTTACGTATTTTACGTGTGGATGTCAAGGATCGTCGCCTCAATCGCGCGCTTTGGCGATCACACCATCTTCGGTGATGGCCGCAATGCTGTCGTCCGTCCGGCGTGACAACTCCACCCCATCGCCTGACATCAGTGCATCGACAAACTCAGTTTTCTTCAGGACTGCGCCGTCACCCTCGATGTAGGTTGTTGCGCTTGCGTCTTCGTGGCTGATCGACCCGTCGTGCTTGATGCGGATGCGAACACCATTGACGCGGACGGCGATCTCATCCTCGCGGACAATGATGCCTTCCCACGCAAAGCCCTCGTCCCGCCGGACGACGATCTGATCCGGGCGTAGTTTGATCTGTACGTCGCGGCCATGTGTCTTGTCATCAGCAGCCAGTTGCAGGAACACCTCTTGCTTACCCTCATCGGGATGGATGCTGGCTTTGCCGTTTTTTGGTGGCCAAACCTTGGGATGTTCCCGGACGTTGCCATTCTGATCGGTATGAAACCCGATGTAGAGCTGCGCCGATTTCCAAACGCGCCGTGCCGTTTTTGCAATTTTGCTCATTTTAGTCCCCTTGGGCCTGCCGGTTGTTGAAACGTTACTCTTAACTTGCTCTTGCTGTCGCATCCCCCGCAAGGAGTGGGACGTGGACGCTTACTTAGCGCCGTGTCATGCAACGCCAGATTCCATCCGCTTGGAAGGCCCTTTCAAACAGGCCAAGGAAACGGCCTGTTCTGCGCTGCCATTTGCCGCTTGTCCCCCTTTCCCGCGTTTTTCCGGCGCAGAGGGAGGCCGGTGAAAGATGACCCGTGCTGATTCAAGCTGGCGGACACCCGCAGGGCCGGAACGCAGAGGAGGACCGCGCCCCGCGCGGTTGGGAGCCAGACTGAATCTGCTAAGGGAAATCGCCGGGCACCCGATAGACGGAAATCAAGCACAGTCGCCCAAAGGGCGGCGATGCGACAACCAAACATCGTCAGAATTGCGAGAGCGTCAGCGGAGGCAGATCTGTCTTGCTCACATGCGCGATCCTTGCACTTGGCAAGGTTCTCCACTGAATTCATCGTCCATGACATCGCCGACTGACACTGCAGTTGATTTGCCACATAAAAATGGACGGCCCCTCTACAGGACCATCCGATATTCTGTTCACGCGACCTCGAAATGACCGATCTTGATGCGCTTGGCTTCTGCTTTTTGACCCAGGCTCATTGCGACCCCATTGCCCCCGAAGATCAGGACACCGATTGGCCTTGCCGCGATGATCGCATCGTTGGCTTTGAATGGGGCTGCTTTGCCATGTCCCTGCCAGTTCGGGCGGAACAGGATCTGGCGGACCTTGTTGTTGCGGGCCCATGTGGCTGCAATGCGCTCCACACCTTTGCCGTGACCCTTGTGACAGAGAACCATGTCTGGGTATTTGGCGAATGTCTGATCCAAAATGCGGTAGATTTCGCGGCAGTCTTTGGCCTCTGCATCGCCGGTGATCGCAATCTTTGGTCCCTCGACCGTGTTGCGATCGGCTTGCTCGCGGTCGTGTCGGTTCAGAAGCTCTTTCGCTTCGAAAACCGCACCCGTCGCCTGCGCATCCTTTGTGGTGCGGCTGCCCGTCACGGGCGTGTATGCCGTCCCGGTCTCGACCTCGTAGCACTGTGCGGCTTTTTCAGCCATGATCTTCAAGGCTTCCGCTTTTTCCCAAAGGGTCTCAAACCGGCTGGTTGTCTTTTCCAGTTCCATCTCGGCAACCTCGGAGCCGTCCTGGGCTTCAATCAACCCTTGGATTTGGCGCTTGTGCTTGTCTGCTTGCCCCGCCAGTGCCGTTGCACGGCGCTGTAGCAATGTGGCCAAACCATGTGCCAAGGCTTCAATCTCGGACGCGAGCCCTGTGCCCTGCAGCCCGCCGATCAACGTCTCGAAGGTTTCCAGAACGATTTGATCCCGGAGCTCGTCATCATTGGGGATGATCAGATCGTCTGTGCCATTCTCGGTCAGGCCAAAGAGTTCAATCGCGTCATATGTTGTTGTTTGGTCAAGCATCTCATTTTCTCCTTAGGATGTCTCATCTGCTCCACGGAATGCGGAACATACCGACCACCCTCGTCCAAAGCGGTTCGGGTCAAGGACGCCGCAGGCGCCAGCTCTGCTGGGCCGGAGTATTTTCGGAGAACGTCATTCCAACCGGCGCGAGCGCGCGGAAAGGAGCTTGCCGGTCCACACGCCCCTGCCCCGCCGAAAATACGCAGGATCCTTGAGGCGGGCCGGTTTGGGTGCCATGCCGGAGGCTATTGTTCCACATTCAGTAGGAGGAGGATTACGTGAGGCAGGCGATACCGGCGCAGGCAAAGGCTGACGGGCCGTGCTGCGCCGATGACGGAATGGAGGAAGGCCTCATCGTAGCGTAGCAGAGATGATGGCTGACGGAATGTAGTCCTCGGCCAGGCGGTATGTCAGACTGCTCGTGCCGCAATCGACTGACGGGACACCGAACGCAACACCCACACGACTGTGTGAGATCGCGAAAGCGATCTTCAGACTTCCGACACGCGAAGCCGAGGATGGTCTGGCCGTAAGGCTTCTTTCCGAGCCGTTGTCAGAGACATAATATTACTCAAAATAGCCCTATCTAGTAACACTTAGAATAACTGGGTCATGGTCGATTTGAAATAATATTACCAAGTGGTAAAACTAGGGTTTTTTTAATTGAACCAATCCGAAGATGGCTCCCCCCATTGCAATGACGGATACCACCGCATCTGCGACCGCTTGCGTTAGAGAGATAAACAATTCCATCATTGTCAGTACCACAAATACAATGACTTAGCTAGTTTGCAGTCGTCGCCCGGCGAAGGGATCGTTACCCCTTGTGGGCCGAGACACCTCTTGTGGCTCGGGTGAGGCTCCGCCGAACTAGAGCCCAGTCAGCTTTAGCTGATCGCCCCAGCCAAACTTACTTATTGCAATCGATCCACCTGGACATGAGGCCTTTGTCGCGAAAGCACTCATGAGGCACTTCGCTGCGCTTGTAACGGGCGATGCGCTCGGCAAACTGGACCTGTTTTGAGGATGGATAGTTGTCAAACTGGCCTACGCTTGGGCGAACGGACTTTTGCGCTTCAATCCAATCGGACAAGCTGCGGCGGTCTTGCTGTGTTTCCCATGGCAGCACAATGCCCGTCTTCTGCGACAGGAACCTCGCATATTTCAGCTGCTTTTCGGTCGCGGGCAGCTGGTGATAGTCATTTGACTGCATCGGTTCGTAGCTTTGACTATGTGAATGTTGCATCTCACTCTCCATCATGCGGAGAGAATAGAACAAATAGGGAACAAAAGCAACTTTTTCTCTGCAAATGGGCGCCTGCCCCTGTCGAAACCTCCGGTTTTAAGACCGCAACGCGGTCTTCGGGCGGCCGATCGGCTCCCGGTGCCTCATAGAGGCACTTCGCGGCTTTGATGCTTTGCTGCGGTGATTGTCGTCGTAAAATGGGGAAGGCGGTTGGCCTTCCCCTTAGAAAAGCGACGGTTATTCCTGGTCACCATCGCGTTCTTTAGGTGGGAAGATGACCAGTTTGCCACTGGTTGGCGTTGCGAAGAGTTCGATGGTCATGATGGCTTTGGAATCTTCCTTTGCTGGAAAAGCGACCCCGACCCGGTTGAAGCGTGTGATGCCATCGCTGCCTTCGACGGGTGTGGTGACGTTGTAGAATGTTTTAGACATATCGTGTTCCTTTCGTTTTCGATGCAAATCTTCCACGGCCCCGCTTGTGGGCAGATGTCAGGCGCAACTTTGTCTCGCGCGGAATGGGCGCGCAGCGCACAGGGGAAAGTTGTGCTTGAAGGCACCCGCGTGTCGGCATCTGGTCCAGGGGCCGGATCTTGCATCTTCAAAAAAACGAAAGGGATGCGATCTGTCTGATTGGATATCTACGTCACCCTGATCGATGCAAAACCGGCGTTGCATCAATCGGGCTGGGGTTGCTGGCGCGCAATGTCTTTCCAAAGCCATCATGGCCATCTATGCCTCAGCGCCATTCTCCTTGCTGCAGATCATCAAAGACGGGAGACGCCTTTGATCTTCTGGGGCATCGTGATTGATGGGAGCTAGGCGGCTTCGCTTCTTTTGCTGCTGACTCCGCTGACAACCGCGTTGATGTGATCGACGGCTTTCTGCGCCTCAGCCGCGGCTTTGAAGATAAGATCCTTGTCGTCCTTCAGGGCGCGCAACCAGCTTTTCACGTAGGCCGCACTTTGATCAAAATCGGGCTGTACGCCCAACTGCACCCCAAGAAAGCACGCGCCGATCTCGGCCACCAACTCGTTGAAGGCGTACGCACGCTTGTTGCAGTTGACCTTCTGCGTATCGAGACGCTTCGGCCCGAAATCCCAGTGCACGGTCTCATGGCCGAGCACCCCATAGTATCTGGACGCTTCAAAGAACGTGGCAATAGGCGGCATGTGGATAATATCCTTGACCGGGTGGAAGTAGGCCCGTGGCTCATCGCTGGTGATGATCTCCGCACCGGTTGCGGCAAAGAACGCATCAAGCGCCGGGTCACTCTGGGTCCCCAGATCGCGGGGTGGCTCCGGGCGGATGTAGTAATCCTCGGGCAGACCCTCGATCTGATCTTGTGTGGATGCTCCCGGTTTTGCAAGTCTGCTCTGTTTCGGATTTTTGACAT
>ERZ1740070.961-NODE-961-length-18619-cov-5.575576_pt1 | contig 18619 bp, 15 predicted proteins | sample MGYA00581734_ERZ1740070 | MGnify/ENA primary metagenome ERZ1740070 (study PRJEB43018, sample SAMN04849744) | marine metagenome | isolation source: floating plastic debris | place: Pacific Ocean | collected 2008-09-01 | study: EMG produced TPA metagenomics assembly...
AAATTCGGGAAACTGGGCTACATGTCCAAATGGCTGCACCATTCGGGCGGCACGGGCTGTGAGCCCACGGATGTGGCGGTGAACAAGCGCCATTTGGATATGCTCAAGGCGCATATGGTCTATTCCGACAAGCCGTTCATGGGCTCGGTCACTGATCCAAGCCGCGCGCAGGATAGCGTGGAGATGTGCGAGATCCTTTTTGGCAAGGACTTTGTGCAAGAGAACACGGTGATGACCTCGCTCATCAACATCAACTCACCGATGACATTTGACGATGTGATGATGGGCGCTTTGGAGGTTTATGCGCAAAACAATCAGGCCTGCATCGTCTCGCCCTTTATCGTGGGTGGTGCCATGGCGCCGGTTTCGGTTGCGGGCACGCTCACGCAAGTGCTGGCCGAGGTTCTGGCCGGGATTTCGTACTCCCAGCTCTGCCGCCCCGGCGCGCCGGTGATCATGGGCGCGTTTGTGACCTCGATTGATATGAACTCTGGCGCGCCGACCTTTGGCACGCCCGAGGCCTCGCACATCACCTATGGCGCGGGTCAGCTCGCGCGGCGCTTGGGGCTGCCCTATCGCTCGGCGGGGTCGTTCACGGGCGGCAAACTGCCCGATGCGCAAGCGGCCTATGAGACGGCCAATTCGCTGAACATGGGGCTCTTGTCGGGTGTGAACTTCATGCTGCATTCCTGCGGCTGGCTTGAGGGCGGTCTGGTGTCGTCATTCGAGAAATTCGTGCTCGACGCCGATCAGCTGGGCGTGCTGCATCATCTGGCGCGCGGTGTGGAGATGGATGAGAATGGCCAGGCGATGGACGCCATCCGCGAAGTGGGGCCGGGCGGGCACTACCTCGGCTGCGCGCATACACAGGCGAATTTCAAAGATGCCTTCTGGCGCACCAATGTGCTCGATTACAAACCCTTTGAGACCTGGGCCGAAGAAGGCGCGCGCGATGCGATGACGCTGGCCAATGACAAGATGAAGCAGATGCTGGCCAATTACCAACAGCCTGCCATGGATCCCGCCATCCTTGACGCGCTCAACGCGTATGTGGCCGAAAAGAAGGCCTCAATGCCTGACGCGTTCTCGTAACGGAACGGTCAGGTCTGAGTGCTGGCCTGCGGCAACCGGCTTGCACGCAGCAAATCGGCCTCGCTCATGAGCGCGATCATCACTTCGACATGGCGCATGGGCGAATAGCCCGCGGTGTTGCCTGTGCGGTCTTCGTTCATTTCGGCTTCCATCTCCATCAGCGCGAAGAGGATCGGTGTGGTCTCGGTCGGATGACCGAACCCCAAAAGACGCCGCAACACGGTCTCACGACGATAGTCGCGCATACCGATTCGCGCCGCGCGGATGAGGGTTTTGGGCCGTTTGAGCCCCGAAAGCATGGTTAAAAGGTCGATCATGTCAGCCTCCCCAACAGGTTTTGACTGCTCCGGCATAATACAACTTAAACGTGTGTTGCGCTTGGGCTTTGCGGCGTTCGGTGGTCTTTGGATTTGTTCACGAACTGTCAACAATCTGGCAAGACTGCTGGATAGTTAACGATCCGGTAACAATTAATCGCACACTGTGGATAAGTCTGTGGATGATCTTAATTCACATGATGTAAGCCCACCAAAGGCAGGAGAGCCTTCCATGTCTGACGTTATGATGTCGGGAGAAATCTGCACAAGAATGCCCCCTTGGATGCCCAAGGAAACCCTTACTTATCTTGCACATACAGAGGGTGGAGCATCTTTGCGCGCTTTGGCGAGAGACGCTGGCGTGCATGCATCGACCATTCTGCGCCAGGTGCGCGCGATTGAGGCCAGACGCGAAGATGTTTTGGTCGATCGGTTCCTTCAACGGTTGGGCAAGAGGCTTCAACCCAAGGCGGAGAGTGTCGCCTCGGTGCCGTCGAGCGACCTGCCAGAGGACCTCTCTGAAACACAACTTAAACAAGAATCGTGTCGTGTCCTGGGGCATTTGCGCGATCCGTCGACCGTGCTCGCTGTCGTGGCGGATATGGAAAAAGCCGTGGTCGTGCGAGAATCCGAGAACGGCGATACCGTCCGTCGGACAACGCTTGATCGGGGCCTGGCAGAGGCGATGGCCTTTAAAGGCTGGATCGCCTGTGACACGCCGGGCAAAATCCTGAAATACCGCATCACATCGGCCGGGCGTACCGCGCTCAGCAAGTTTATGGCGCAAGCCGAGATGCAGGCCATGGGCTTTCATGAAGATCAGACGGCCTTTGCCTTTGATGCCGACAGCGATGTGCGGCACCCCCACCGCCCGGGGCGGTTCCAATCGTCTGAGACGCCGCTTGCCTTGCTCGCGCGGCGGCGGGACAAGGACGGGCAACGGTTTCTGGCACCGGAATTGGTGGCCATGGGCGAACGTCTGCACGAGGATTTTGTGTTGACCGGTTTGTCCCTGCGTCAGGACGAAACCTGGGATCAGTTCATCTGCCGCGTGCAAGAGGATACGCCCGATGCACCGCAAGCGGGCCGGGCGCAGGAGCGGTTGATCAGCGCTCTGCGGGATCTGGGGCCGGGTCTGGGCGATGCGGTGCTGCGGTGCTGCTGTTGTCTGGAAGGGTTGGAATTGACGGAAAAACGCATGGGCTGGTCCGCGCGATCGGGCAAAATCGTGCTGCGGATCGCCTTGCAACGGCTCAAGCGTCACTATGCCGCTCTGGGCGAAGAGGGCGCTTTGGTCGGGTGATCCCCTATTGTTTCCTTGGCATTTCTTGCGGGCCTGGGGGAGATTGAACCGGTGGTTACTCGTTAAACACGCCCCGTGCCGAACCATCCGGCGCGGGGAACTGGTACTAACCACCTAGCTACGGTATCGTCTGAATTGATTACGATTTCGTTCGCAGAGGCACAGATCGTGCGAGACCTCAAAATACCCGAGCAGCGCCACCCGGAAAAGGCGCACCGTCCTGACAATGCGCAGCCTAAGAAGCCAAGCTGGATCCGCGTCCGCGCGCCATCAAGCGAGGGGTATTTTGAGACGCGCAAGATCATGCGCGACAACCGCCTTGTGACGGTCTGCGAAGAGGCTGCATGCCCAAATGCGGGCGAATGCTGGTCCCAAGGTCACGCCACCATGATGATCATGGGCGATATCTGCACGCGCGGCTGTACGTTTTGCAACATTGCCACGGGCAAGCCCGATGTGCTCGACCAGTTTGAGCCGGGCCGCGTGGCCCATGCGGTGCAGAAGCTGGGGCTCAATCACGTGGTCATCACCTCGGTGGATCGCGATGACGTGGCCGATGGGGGCGCGGATCACTTCGCCCAGACGATCCGGGCCATTCGTCACCGCTCACCCGATACCACGATTGAGATCCTCACGCCTGATTTCATCAAATCCGCGCCCGGATCCCTGGAAGCCGTGGTGGAGGCCCGCCCCGACGTCTTCAACCACAATCTTGAAACTGTGCCCGGGCTTTACCCAGAGGTGCGCCCCGGCGCGCGGTATTTCCATTCCTTGCGCATTTTGCAACGGGTGAAGGAGCTGGATCCTTCCATTTTCACCAAGTCGGGCCTGATGGTGGGCCTGGGCGAGGACCGGCAAGAGGTGCTGCAAGTCATGGATGACATGCGCGCCGCCGAGATCGATTTTTTGACCATCGGGCAGTATCTGCAACCCACGCCCAAACATCACGGTGTGGATCGTTATGTGCACCCCGATGAATTCAAAGCCTATGAGACAGCCGCCTTTGGCAAAGGCTTTCTCATGGTGTCAGCCACGCCTTTGACGCGGTCGTCCTATCATGCGGGTGAGGATTTCGCGCGGTTGCGGCAGGCCCGACTGGAAAAACTCAGCGCGAGCTAGAGAGCGCGCGGGTCATGTGATGCCGCGCCTCAAAACAAGAGGCCCCGGATCAAGTCCGGGGCGTGTTTCGCTAGATTTTCAGGAGGGTTAGCTGCCCCAGGTGCGGACCGGGCCGCAATCCATATGGACGAAGTTGCTGCGCGAATAGCGCCCGACGCCGCCGCCCTTGCACGCTTTTGCGGCGCGGAACATCTGGCTGACAGAGCGGGATTTCAGCTGCAGATCAGCGGCTTGGCCCAAAAGATGGCGGGAGTTCTTTGCCACACCGCGTGACCGGCTGCGCAACAGTGCATTGGTGGCTGGGCTGCGATAACCCGACAAAAGGGTGTAGGGTTCAGTGGCGTCCAGCATGTTGTGGCTGGCTGCCATGATATCGATGGTGCGCAGGTCGATGGAATGGACATCATCGGTGCGCCAGTCGCGCATGAAGTAATTGATCTCTTTCACGGCGTCGCGGATGTAGTCGCCTTCGATCCAGTAGATCGTGTCGATGCTTTCGCCGGTGCGCACGGAGGTCATCTTGATCCGGCGGATGTCGCCCGATCCGCGAAGAAGTCCTGCGGCTTTGGAAAATGTTGGTGCGGCTGTTACCGCTTTCGCTGCAAATGCTGCCTGTACAGCACTCCTGCTAAGGCCCCCACACTGTGTCTCTGAAGTGTAATCCGTCATTTGGTCTGCGCCCGTCCGTCGCTTGCTTTTACTTTGCGCTTCGACCCGACCTGCCTAATCGGTTTCCCCCCGAAGCACGCACTTTTTATTACATATGCGTCATCGTCTACCAAGACTTGGTTTCAACTTTCTTTACCCTGATGCAAAGAATGGGCGAAAAACCGCGCAAATCGGGCAGGAGAGGTCGTTTTTCGGCAGTGTGGCGTGGCCACTACAGCGTGACCAGAAGTGATCAGAATAGCCGCTATGACTAAAAGGTGACTGGACAGCCGCGTGACCCTGTCGAAAAGTGAGATCATAAATAAAAGGCTTTAGAACGGGGAACGGAACTCTCATGTCTTCTTTTTCAAAGAAACTGAAACTCACGCTCAAAGGCACTGGCTTGGCGATGGCCGTGAGCGCATTTGCTCTTTTGGCGGGCAATCCGGCATTGGCGCAGGTGACGGCATTCAAACAGGCTGTGGCCGAAGAAGCCGCCGGTGATCGCGATATCGCGGCCTTCTATCGCTCCGTGAAATTCGAAAGCGTCTGGACTGGCACATCTGAGGCCGACAAGGCCCGGCGCAGCGCGCTCTTTACGGCGATGACCACAGTGGGGATGCATGGTCTGCCCGAGGATCGCCACAACACCGACCGCCTGATGCGCGCGTTGGAAAACATCCGCACGCCCCAAGATCGCGCGCGGGCCGAACTGGCCATGACCAAAGCGTTCATTCAACTGGCCCGCGACATGCAGTCGGGCGCGTTGGAGCCGTCCCAAGTGGATGATGAGATCAAGCGCAACGGCGTCTATTCCAGTGCCACGGTCTATCTGACCGGCATCATGGAAAGCGACAAACCGCGCGCTTTTTTCCGGTCTATCGTCCCGCAAACGGGCGAATATGCGCGTTTGATGAAAGAAAAGCTGCGCCTTGAGCGGCTGATCCAATCCGGCGGCTGGGGCCCTGCGGTTCCGGCCGGGTCACTGGCACCGGGTCAATCTGGTGGGGCTGTTGTGGCACTGCGGGATCGTCTGATCGCGATGGGCTTTCTCGAACGCTCCTCCACCATGACCTATGACCGCAACATTCAATCCGCGGTGCAAGTCTTTCAGGCCGCGCATGGGCTTGACCCCGATGGCACGGTCGACAGCGCCACGATGCGCCAGATCAATGAGGGGCCAGAGGCGCGTCTGCGGGCCGTCATGGTCGCGATGGAGCGGGAGCGGTGGCTCAACAAAGATCGCGGGGAACGCCACATCCTGGTGAACCTCACCGATTTCTCCGCCCGCATCATCGATAACGACAACATCACCTTTGAAACTCGGTCTGTTATTGGCGCCAACACCTCGGACCGGCGCAGCCCGGAATTTTCCGATGAGATGGATCACATGGTGATCAATCCCACGTGGAATGTGCCGCGTTCGATCACTGTGAAGCAGTATCTGCCGCAGATGCAGGCCAATGCAGGCGCGGCGGGCCATCTGAAGCTTTATGACTGGCAAGGGCGGGAAGTGTCGCGCTCACAGGTGAACTTCAACGCCTATAACGGCAACACCTTCCCCTATGACCTCAAGCAGCCGCCGTCGAAAGGCAACGCACTGGGCCTGGTAAAGTACATGTTCCCCAACAAGTACAACATCTACCTGCATGACACGCCCTCCAAGCACCTCTTTGCCCATGAGCGTCGCGCCTATAGCCACGGCTGCATCCGATTGGCCGATCCGTTTGATTTCGGCTACGCGCTTCTGGCCAAGCAAGAGACCGCGCCGGTGGAGTTCTTCCACCAAGTGCTCGACACCGGGCAGGAGACACGCGTGGAGCTGGAACAGCCGGTGCCGGTCCACATCATCTACCGCACCGCCTTCACCGACAGCAAAGGCCGCGCGCAGTATCGCTCTGACGTCTATGGCCGCGATGCCAAGATCTGGAACGCGCTCGTGCGGGCCGGTGTGACATCGCCTGCGCTGGGCACCTACGGGCTGGAAGTGGCCGCCATTTCCGGCGACCCGGTACAGGTCAACGTGTCGAACGCACGGGCCGTCGCCACACAGCCGGTGCGCGAGACGACGACCAACTACCAGCCGCGTCTGGTGGTGAACCGGTCCGCGTCGTCCGGATCGAACAACGCGTCAAGCTTCAGTTCCGTGTCGAGCCGCGACAACGGCCGCTGAGCCCAGACACGACAATCACAAAGCGCCGCCTGATCCGTTCGGGCGGCGCTTTTCTTTTCCGCGCATCTGGGCTTTAACCGGCCTCTCATCGCGTCTACATCTGCCGCGAGAGAAGAGGGACAGCCATGGCCTACACCATTCAAGACATCGCAGATGCCCTGTCCATGACGGCCGTGGGGGATGCCTCGATCACCGTTGCGGGGCTGGCGGAGCCGTCAGATGCGACGCCCGAGCTTTTGGCGATGGCGATGAAGCCGGAATATGCCAAGGATCTGGACCAAGGCGCGGCCCGGGCGGCCATCCTGTGGGACGGCGCAGATTGGCAGGCGATGGGCCTTGAGGCGGCGATCCTTGCCCCGCGCCCGCGCTACGCCATGTCCGGGCTGACCGAGATGATGGATCCGGGCCAGGGCTGGGGCGTGGGCATCCATCCAAGTGCCATTGTCTCGCCAGAGGCGGAGCTGGGCACAGACGTCAATGTGGGTCCGCTCAGTATCATTGAGGCCGGGGCCAAGATCGGCGCAGGCACCACCATCGGGCCGCAATGCTATGTCGGTGCGGATGTGGCGATCGGCGCGCAGGGCTATCTGCGCGAAGGCGGCAAGATCGGCGCGCGCGGCAAGATCGGTGAGCGGTTCAAGGCGCAACCCGGTGCGGCCAGCGGTGGGGACGGGTTTTCCTATGTCACGCCTGAGGCCTCCGCCGTCGAAGAGGCACGCAAGACGCTCGGCGACCAGGGTGAGGCGCAGGCGCAATCCTGGGCGCGCATTCACTCTCTGGGGTCGGTGACCATCGGCGATGACGTTGAGGTGGGGGCCAATGCCACCATCGACCGCGGCACCATCCGCGACACAAGGGTGGGTGACCGCACCAAGATCGACAACCTGGTGATGGTGGCCCACAACGTCGAGGTGGGCAATGACACGCTCCTCTGCGGGCTTGTGGGCATCGCGGGCTCAACGAAGATTGGCAATAACGTGGTGTTGGCGGGCAAGGTGGGGGTGACCGACAACATCTTTATCGGGGACAATGTGATCGCGGGCGGGGGCACGATTGTGCTGGCCAATATCCCGGCGGGCCGTGTTGTGCTGGGCTATCCGGCGATGAAAATGGACACCACAATGGACGTGTTCAAAGGCATGCGGCGGCTCAAACGACTGTTCGATGACGTAGCATCCCTTAAGAAAACGGTTTCCAACGGCTCTCAGAGCGACTAAATCCTCTCCGGAACTGAAAAAGGCCCCCATGATGTATGGCGGGGAAGGTCGTAGACATGGACGTCAAGACACGTGTGACCCAGATCATCGCAGAACAGGCGGTGCTGGAGCCATCCGACGTGACGCTGGACAGCACTCTGGAGGATCTGGGCATCGACAGCCTCGGCCTCGTTGAGAGCATTTTCGCCATTGAAGAGGCCTTTGATATCTCCATCCCCTTCAACGCCAATGAGCCTGAGGCCAGCGAGTTCGACATCACCAACGTGTCGACCATCATCGCGGGCAGCGAAAAGCTGATCGCGGAGCAATCGTGAAGCGCGTCGTCATTACCGGTGCAGGCACGATCAACGCGCTGGGCGTCAATGTCGAAGAGACGCTTGAGGCGATGCGTGAGGGCCGCTGCGGCATCGGTGAGCTGGAGTTCCGCGATGTGGAGCGGCTGGCCATTCGCATCGGCGGTCAGGTTAAGGGTTATGAGCCCGATGAGCATTTCAACCGCCAGCAGCTGTCGCTTTATGACCGCTTTACCCAATTCACCCTTTTGGCCGCCCGTGAGGCGATCGGGCAGGCGGGGCTGGAATTTTCCGGTGAATTGGCCGCGCGGGCCGGGGTCGTCCTGGGCAATTCGGGCGGCGGGATGACCACGCTCGATGACAATTACCGCACTGTCTATGAGGCGGGCAAAAACCGGGTGCACCCTTTCGTGGTGCCCAAGCTGATGAACAACGCCGCCGCCAGCCACGTGTCGATGGAGTTCAACCTCAAAGGGCCCAGCTTCACCGTCTCAACCGCCTGTGCCTCCTCCAATCACGCCATGGCGCAGGCCTATCAAATCGTGCATTGCGGGGCGAGCCCGGTCATGGTGACCGGCGGGTCGGAATCCATGCTCTGTTTTGGCGGTGTCAAAGCCTGGGAAGGGCTGCGCGTGATGTCCAAGGATGCCTGCCGCCCGTTTTCGGCCAACCGCAACGGCATGGTGCAGGGCGAAGGGGCAGGCGTCTTCGTCTTCGAGGAGCTGGAGCACGCGAAGAAACGCGGCGCGATCATTCTTGCGGAGGTGGCGGGCTTTGCCATGTCCTCGGATGCGCAGGACATCGTGATGCCGTCCAAACAGGGTGCCGCGCGCGCGATCCAAGGCGTCTTGGCTGATGCCAAGATCAATGCCGAGGAGGTGGGCTATATCAACGCCCATGGCACCGGCACCGCCGCCAATGACAAAACCGAAAGTGCCGCTGTGGCGGATGTGTTCGGCGCCCATGCCGACCGGCTTTTGATGTCGTCGACCAAAAGCATGCATGGCCATCTGATTGGCGCGACCGGCGCGGTGGAGCTCTTGGCCTGCATCATGGCGGTGCGCGACGGCGTGGTGGCACCCACCATTGGCTATGAAGAGCCTGATCCCGAATGCGCCCTCGACGTGGTGCCCAATGTGGCGCGCGAGGCCGATGTGGATGTGGCCCTGTCCAACGCCTTTGCCTTTGGCGGGCTGAACGCGGTGCTGGCCTTGCGCCGGTTTGCCTGACAAAAAAACGCCGCGCTGGGATGGCGCGGCGCGTTTTCGATTTTTGATGCTGTTTACTGCGGTGAGATGGATACGTTCTCAAACGCAGACGTAAAGCCCTTGAGCGACGCCTCAATCAGAACCGTCTGATCCGGCGCTTGTGCCGGCGCGATCACGATGAAGGCGCTGTCGCCTGCCTTGAACGCGTCAATGTCTTCTTGGGTAAAACCGATCCGCGCAAAGCAGCCGATGACCGAGCAAAACGAGTAGTTATACGCTTTGGCGGCCCCACTATCGACATACATCTGCAACCCGGACGTCAACAGCGTGCCCAGCGGCACAACGATCGTGGCCCCGGCGACAACCGCGCTGTCATCGGGCAGTTTGAAGATCGAAAACTCCGCAACAGGGTTGCCCGCTTCTTCGCGCAAAAGCTGGTACATCTGGCACGGATCCTCTTCTGCATCCGAGCGGAAACACTGCAATTGCCAGTCGTCATAAACCTCTTTGACGTAGGAGGGGTCTTCCTGCACCGATTGCCCGAGATCGAGACCGGTGGCGGGGTCGACCGTGCCGGTGGCGGCATCCTCGGATGCCTCCTGCGCGAAGGTCGCGCTGCCCATTGCAAGTCCTCCCACAAGACCTGCGACACATGCAAAACTGGAAAGCCGTCTGATCATGAAATCCCCATTTCGATGCTTGCTTCAACCTGTATCTGAACCCGTCCTCTACCATGCACAAACCGCCTTGTCAGGGGTAAAACGAAAGCGCGTCAGAGGGCCGGCGATTTGCCGGTGCGAGGCGTAAATGGGTGGATGAAGTTTGGCCGCTAGGGCCCTGTCAGACATAAGAAAAGAGGCCGTGCAGCCTCTTTCCTGTCTTCTCCCTGCCGGACTGGCCGACTTAGTAATTGCCGGAACGCTATGACAGGATGGATCACCCGTCAACCGTATAAGCGGAAAAAATCCACAAAGAGGGATAAAGCCCTGAAAACGCGCCGTATTTTGTCCTTCTGACCAGAAAAATCCAGGCCGAAAACACGCGTCGGTTGTCCTATAAAAAGGGCCGCACCCGAAGGCGCGGCCAGTCTGACAGGGAGGAATTCACCTCGCAACCAAGAGGACTTGAGGCACGAGGCAATTTGGAGAGTGGCACATAATGGTTAACTTTGTATGTTCGAGCCAAATTTAGCTCAGGAAGGAGCGGACGTGACGCAAGAGAATGTGTTTATCGGCGGGGGCGGTGAGGGCTATGGAGAGGCCCAGGGACTGACCTTGAAATACGCCAACCGGCACGGGTTGATCGCAGGCGCGACGGGCACCGGCAAGACCGTGACCTTGCAGATTTTGGCTGAAGGGTTCTCTGCCGCAGGCGTGCCGGTGTTCCTCTCGGATGTCAAAGGGGACCTGTCGGGGCTTGCCGCCTCTGGCCGTTCTGACTTCAAACTGCACGAGGCCTTCACCAGCCGGGCGGAAACCATCGGCTTTGCCGATTACGCCTATGAGGCTTTCCCCGTCACCTTCTGGGATCTTTTCGGGCAACAAGGCCATCCGGTGCGCACCACCGTGGCCGAGATGGGGCCGCTCTTGCTCAGCCGCCTGTTGCAGCTGACCGAAGCGCAAGAGGGCGTGATGAACATCGCGTTCCGGGTGTCCGACGAAGAGGGTCTGCCGCTTCTGGATCTCAAAGATCTGCAATCGCTCTTGGTGTGGGTGGGCGAAAACCGCGATGCGCTCTCGATGCGCTACGGCAACATCTCACCGCAATCCGTGGGCGCCATTCAGCGCCAGCTTCTGGTTATTGAAAATCAGGGCGGGGCGGGCTTTTTCGGCGAACCGGCGTTGGAACTTGCGGATCTGATGCATGTGGGCGCGGATGGGCGCGGACAGATCAACATCCTGGCCGCCGACAAGCTTATGGGCGCGCCCCGGCTTTATGCGACGTTCCTTTTGTGGCTCCTCAGTGAGCTTTTTGAGACGCTGCCCGAGGTGGGCGACCCGGACAAACCCAAGCTGGTGTTTTTCTTTGACGAGGCGCATTTGCTCTTTGAAGACGCGCCCAAAGCCTTGGTCGACAAGGTGGAGCAGGTCGCGCGGCTCATCCGCTCTAAGGGCGTCGGCGTCTATTTCGTGACGCAAAACCCCGATGACATACCCGAAGATATTCTGGGCCAGCTTGGCAACCGGTTTCAACACGCATTGCGGGCCTTTACTGCGCGCGATCAAAAGGCGCTGCAGCGCGCGGCGGAAACCTATCGTCCGAACCCGCGCTTTGAGACGGTCGAGGCCATTCGCGATGTCGGCGTGGGTGAGGCGGTGACCTCCATGCTGGCCAAGAAGGGCGTGCCCGGGATCGTGGAACGCACGCTGATCCGTCCGCCATCATCTCAATTGGGCCCGGTGTCTGCGGCCGGGCGCAAGGCGGCGATGCAGGCCTCACCGGTGGCGGGGAAATATGACACAACGGTGGATCGGAAATCTGCCTATGAAATGCTCACCGCGCGCGCGAATTCTGCCGCGCAAGAGGCCGAAATCGTAGAAGAAAAAGCCGAGGAGCTGTCCGCGGCCGAGCGGGAATTCAACGCAGGGCGGCGGTATTCAGGGTCGCGCGTCAGCCGGTCAACATCGCGCAAGGATCGCAGTTTCGGCAGTCAGATCGGCAGTGCGGTCAGCTCCGTTGTGATCAAGGAGCTCAAGGGCACAACCGGACGCCGGATCGTGCGCGGGATTTTGGGTGGGTTGTTCAAAGGGCGGTAAACGGAGCGCGTTTGTCAGGCCGTGGTATGGCGATCCGCTTTCACTTCGACAGTCCTTTATCCTTCAACCCCGCTGACCATCCGAGCTTTGTCCTGCAATAGCCAATTCGCCATGCCGTCGGGACGGCCTGACGAAGGCGCGGCGGGCTAACGCCCTTGATTCCGCGCCGGGGTGTTAGGCTTTGATTGCGCTTAAATCCGCCACCAACGCCTCGTAAAACCTCTGCGCCCGCCGCAACCGGGATCGGTTGAGGTCTTCTGTCTCTGATCGCAAAAGCGCCTCGATCCCGATCATGAAGGGCAACCACACCTCGCGCTCTGCCGCCTCCAACTCAAACGCTTGGGCAAAAAGGTCAAACGTCCCTTTGTCCACGCCAAACTGCGCCTCTCCCGACGGGTGCAATCCGCGCCGGCCCATATGGGTGAGAAACCGCGCCATGTCCTTGTAAATCGGCAGTTTTGCGGACCCACCAGTGTCGATGCCCACCAACGTGTCCCCATCGACCAACAGATTGTTGGGATGAAAATCCCCGTGGCTGATCGACACCCGCCAGGTCTGCCCCTCCATCGCGGGCAAAAGCCGCTGCAACTCTGCCCTGACGCCTTGCATCAAAGGGCGCAGACGGGCCGACGTGTTCTTGCCCATGCGTTTGTCGGCCTTTGCCAACCACGATGCTGCCCGCATGGGCGCGCGCCGCTCCATCGGGCGGGTGTAGTGGCGCAGCCAATGAACTGCGCCCGGCATCATATTGAAACGACTGTCAATTTCGGATTTCCAGATCTTCTCCAACATCGGCTGACCCGCGGCGCGCTGCATGATGATGAGGCCCAGATCAGGCAGGTGATAGAGCGGCGCATTCACTTGGTAGGGCCCTTCAGACATGTAGGTCCGTGTGCGCTGCAACTCGTCCCAATCCCGCTTGGCATAAGCGCGGGCCTCTTCAAAATAGAACCGCGCAATCGCGGGCGTGCCCGCAAACGTCCCGGCGAAAATGGCCCGTTTGCCCGGGATAAACCGCAGCACCTCCTCCAGCTCCATCCCAGCAAGCTCAGGCGCATCTGAGGCGGCCCTCTCCACGCGCTCCATCAGCGCGGTCATCGCTTCCAGATCGGGCAGGGGCGGGGCTTTCTTGTCCATGTCCGCACCCTGTCAGCGCCGCACAGGGCTCGTCAACCGGATCAATTGAACCTCGCGGGATCCCTCGTTAATGTGGCGCAAGAACCCTAAGGATTGAGGCACCCCATGTCAGATACCCCTGTTTCCGAGATGTCGTTTGAAGACGCGATGAAAGAGCTTGAACAGGTGGTCGGCCAGTTGGAGCGTGGCGATGTGGCGCTTGAGGCGTCCATTGCCCTCTATGAGCGCGGGGCGGAATTGAAAAAACGCTGTGAAACCAAGCTGAAAGAGGCCGAAGAGAAGGTGGCCGCCTTGACGCTGGATGGCGATGGCAAACCCACGGGCACAACCCCTGTTGACGGGCTCTGAGCGTTGAACGCGGACGCGGTGCGCGCCCGGGTTGAGGCGCATTTTGAGACGGTTCTGGCGGGGTTTGCCGACACCAAGGTCACACAAGGGATGCGCTATGCCGTTTCAGGCGGAAAACGCATTCGCGCGATCCTGGTGACCGAAGGCGCGCGGCTCCACGATGTGCGCCTTGAGCGGGCGATCTGGCCCGCCTGCGCGATCGAGGCCTTGCATGCCTACAGTCTGGTCCATGATGATCTGCCTTGCATGGATGACGATGATCTCCGGCGGGGCCAGCCCACCGTGCATGTCAAATGGGATGAAGGCACCGCCGTTCTGGTGGGCGACGCGCTGCAGGCCCTGGCCTTTGAGATGGCCGCTCATCCAGACGGTGCAGAGACGTCTGAGGCCCGGGCAGAGCTGGCCCTGACGCTCGCGCGCGCGGCCGGCGGGCAAGGGATGGTCTTGGGGCAAGCGCTTGATATCGCGGCGGAAACAGCACAGACCCCACTCACGCTGGATCAGATCATCACCCTGCAACAAGGCAAGACCGGCGCGCTGATCGCTTGGGCCGCCACCGCCGGTCCACGGATGGCACGGGCTGATGTTACGCCGCTGCAAACCTACGCCAACGCCCTCGGGCTGGCCTTTCAGGTGCGCGATGACATTATTGACGTGATCGGTGATGCGACTTCTGCGGGCAAGGCGGTGGGCAAAGATGCGGGCGCGGGCAAGGCCACTTTTGTGTCGCATCTCGGTCTGGAGGCCGCCAAAGCGCGGGCGCGGGCGCTTGCGGAGGAGGCCTCGGACGCTCTATCACCTTACGGAGAGGATGCCGGCCCTTTGCGCGATCTTGCGCAATTTGTGGTAACGCGCACCACCTGAAAACCCAATTTGTACAAAAAGGGAGCGCCGGGTGACGGACAGACCTCATACGCCGCTTCTGGATCAGGTGGCCGGGCCGGCTGACCTCAATGGGCTGAGGGACGCGGAGCTGCGCCAACTGGCCGATGAGCTGCGCGCTGAGACGATCTGGACGGTGTCGCAAACCGGGGGGCATCTGGGGGCAGGTCTGGGCGTGGTGGAACTGACGGTCGCGCTGCATCATGTGTTTGATGCGCCCCGCGATAAGATCATCTGGGATGTCGGCCACCAGTGCTATCCGCACAAGATCCTGACCGGGCGGCGCGACGCGATGATCAGCCTGCGCCAGGCAGGGGGGCTCAGCGGGTTCACCAAACGGTCCGAATCCGTCTACGACCCGTTCGGTGCGGGCCATTCCTCCACCTCCATCAGTGCGGCCCTCGGCTTTGCCGCGGCGCGGGATCTGGGCGGCACCTGCGCCGAGGGGCTGGGCGATGCCATCGCCGTCATTGGCGACGGCGCCATGAGCGCAGGACAGGCGTTTGAGGCGATGAACAACGCGGGCCACCTGGGCAAGCGTCTGATCGTGATCCTCAATGACAATGAAATGTCGATCGCCCCGCCCGTGGGCGCGATGTCGGCCTATCTCTCCCGCCTGTCAGACCGCCGATCCAAAGAGGATCTGGACGCCGCCGCCAAAGCCGCCGCCGATCTTTTGCCCGATGACACCCGGCCCGGTGACACCACAGGATCCACATCAGCATTCGGCGGTAAGATATTCGAAGAACTGGGGTTTTCCTATATCGGCCCGATTGATGGCCACGACATGGATCACCTGCTGCCGGTGCTGCGCATCGTGCAGGAACGCGCCGCTGGCCCGACCCTGATCCACGTGATCACCAAAAAGGGCAAAGGGTATCCCCCCGCCGAACAGGCCCGCGATGCCGGTCACAGCCGCGCCAAATTCAACGTGGCCACAGGCGAACAGTCGAAACCCCAATCCAATGCGCCCAATTATACCAAGGTCTTCGCCGAAACCCTGACCAAGGCCGCCGCATCCGATGACAAGATTTGCGCGATCACGGCGGCCATGCCCGATGGCACCGGGCTTGATCTCTTCGCTGCCGCGCACCCTGATCGCACTTTTGACGTGGGCATCGCCGAACAGCACGCCGTGACCTTTGCCGCTGGGCTGGCCGCGGGCGGGATGAAACCCTTTTGCGCGCTCTATTCCACCTTCCTGCAGCGCGGCTATGATCAGGTGATCCATGACGTCGCCATCCAGAACCTGCCGGTGCGCTTTCCCATCGATCGGGCCGGGCTCGTGGGGGCGGACGGCCCGACCCATGCGGGCGCGTTTGATGTGGCCTTTCTGGCCTGCCTGCCCAACATGGTGGTGATGGCCGCCGCCGATGAGGCAGAGCTCACCCATATGGTCGCCACCGCCGCGGCCCATGATGCGGGCCCCATCGCGTTTCGGTATCCGCGCGGCGAAGGGCAGGGCGTCGATTTGCCCGCGGATCCTCAGCCCCTTGAGATCGGCAAAGGCCGCATTGTCACACAAGGCACGTGCGTGGCGCTCTTGTCCTTCGGCACCCGCCTCGGCGAGGTGCTCACCGCCGCAGAAGCGCTCTCAACCCACGGCATCACGCCCACGGTCGCCGATGCGCGCTTTGCCAAACCGCTTGACCGCGCCTTGATCCTCGATCTGGCGGCCCATCACGAGGTGCTGATCACGATTGAGGAAGGCAGCATTGGCGGCTTTGGCAGCCATGTGGCGCAGCTTTTGGCAGAAGAGGGCGCCTTCGATCACGGCCTCACATTCCGCTCCATGGTCCTGCCCGACGCCTATATCGACCATGGCAAACCCGCGGATATGTACGCCGTGGCCGGCCTAAGCGCGCCCGACATAGAGGCCCGCGTGCGCGCCCTTCTCAAAAAATAGCCCACGCTCTCGTGTTTCTTCTGGCCAAAAATATCCCCGCCGGAGGCACGAAATCTTGCGTCCGGGTCAGCTGGACCGCGCATGAAAAATAAAACCCAACAGGTTCAACAAAACCTGTGCGGCCAAAATTGACGTGCTCCCGGTGGGGTCATAATCCGGGGCCACTTCCACCAGGTCGATGCCAACAATCTCGTGGGCGCCCACGACCTCCTGCAGGATTTCCAGCACGTCATAGTACAAAAACCCGCCATGGCTTGGCGTGCCAGTGCCCGGCGCGATGGAGGGGCAAAATGCATCGATATCAATGGTGATATAGACACGCGCGCCTTGGGGCAGGCGGGCTGCTATGCCCTTGGCGCCCAGCTTTCGCACCTGCCGCACTGACAGGATATCTGAGCCCATCGCGCGGGCATCGGCGTAGCCTTCTTTGGCCGTGGAGCTGACATTGCGGATCCCCAGCTGCGTCAGCCCCGTCACATAGTCCTTGTCAGCGGCCCGCCGCATCGGGTTGCCATGCCCAAACCGCACTCCGTGGCGTTCATCGACAAAATCGAGATGGGCATCGATTTGCAGAATGTGAATGTCGCGTTCGCCTTCGAATGCATTGATGCAGGGAATGTTGATCGAATGATCCCCCCCGATCACCACGGGCAGTGCGCCGGCCTTGAGGATCGCACGCACGCCCGCCTCAATATTGGCATGGCTTTTCATTGTGTCGGTGTGGACAATGTCGGCGTCGCCTATGTCCACAATTCGCACATCGCCCGGCAGGTAGGTGGCATCATCTTCGTGGTCATAGGCCCCGGCATGGCCAAAACTGAACAATGTGGAGGCCTCGCGCACGCCGCGCGGCCCAAAGCGCGCGCCAGACCGCCACTGCGTGCCAAAATCAAACGGCGCGCCCAGGATCGCCGCGTCCGCCTCGATCGCGTCCCAATCGGCCACGTAAGGCCGCTTGCCAAAGGTCGAAATCCCCACGAAGGGCAGATCAAGCCGCCCACTCTCATATCCATGCCCACTCATCACTCGCTCCTGCCTTGGGTTGCCAAATCCTACCCCTGTTGCGCGCGCCTGAACACCTTTTTGCGCCCCTGGTTGCAGCGAGACGCGCCCTCCGGGGCGCGACGAGCGGTCGTTTGATCAATCTGCCTGCAATCCACATTCGCCCCTTTCCATTCCTCATGCCCCATGCGATAGGAAACCGCCAAACGAGCTGTCCATGGAGAGACCATATGGAGATTCGTGAGGCCCTGACCTTCGACGACGTTCTGCTAGTTCCGGCCAAGTCCGCCGTGTTGCCCAACACCGCTGACACGCGCACCCGGGTCACGAATTCCATCGCCCTCAATATCCCGCTTCTCAGCTCTGCCATGGACACGGTGACCGAAGGGCGCATGGCCATCACCATGGCGCAAGCAGGCGGCATAGGCGTGCTGCATCGCAATCTCAGCGTCGATGAGCAAGCCCAAGAGGTGCGCCGCGTCAAACGGTTCGAATCGGGCATAGTCTACAACCCGGTCACGCTCACCCCCGATCAAACGCTCGCTGATGCCAAAGCCTTGATTGAGCGCTACAATTTCACAGGTTTCCCGGTGGTGGGCGAGGGCGGTCGCGTGGTCGGCATCGTCACCAACCGCGACATGCGCTTTGCCAGCTCTGACGACACGCCGGTGCATGTGATGATGACGTCCGACAACTTGGCGATCCTGCACGAACCCGCCGATCTCGAAGAGGCCAAATCGCTCATGCGGTCGCGCCGGATCGAAAAGCTGCTGGTCACGGATGCAGAGGGCAAACTGACCGGTCTTTTGACGCTCAAAGACACCGAACAGGCCGTGCTGAACCCCACCGCCTGCAAGGACGGGCTGGGCCGGTTGCGCGTGGCCGCGGCCTCCACCGTGGGCGATGCGGGCTTTGAGCGCTCAGCGGCGCTGGTCGCTGCGGGCGTCGACATGATCGTGATCGACACGGCCCATGGGCATTCCGAAGGGGTCGCCATGGCCGTGGAGCGCGCCAAAAAACTGTCCAATGAGGTGCAGATCGTGGCCGGCAATGTCGCCACGGGTGAGGCCACGCGCGCCTTGATCGGTGCAGGCGCGGATGCGGTCAAAGTGGGCATCGGTCCGGGCAGCATCTGCACCACGCGCATGGTCGCAGGCGTCGGCGTGCCGCAACTGACCGCGATCATGGATTGCGCCGCTGCGGCCGGGGACACGCCGG
>ERZ1740070.962-NODE-962-length-18586-cov-5.867789_pt1 | contig 18586 bp, 18 predicted proteins | sample MGYA00581734_ERZ1740070 | MGnify/ENA primary metagenome ERZ1740070 (study PRJEB43018, sample SAMN04849744) | marine metagenome | isolation source: floating plastic debris | place: Pacific Ocean | collected 2008-09-01 | study: EMG produced TPA metagenomics assembly...
CCCATAGATACAGATACAGCCCCTCTCCCTGATAGAGATTCCAGACTTCGTCATTATTCACCCGATGAAAACGGCTAACCTCATGGGATTCAAGAGAAAAGTAAATATGCGTTAGGGCTGTTCTCGTCTTGTTATCGGTAGAGAGTATTTTTGCAGAACGATAAACTTCGAGATAACGGCCACCTTCAGGATGTTTTAGCAGATCGGAATATTTCATACAAAAGAAGAGAAGCGAAAGGAGAAGATCAAACTAAACACGAAGCTTTTTCTACCATGCTGAGGGCAACGGCTTCAGCCACTTTGATGCCATCAACGCCAGCCGAGAGAATACCGCCTGCGTAACCTGCACCTTCTCCGGCAGGATAGAGTCCCTTGGTGTTGAGACTCTGAAAATCATCGCCACGCTTAATCCGAATTGGCGATGACGTGCGCGTTTCGACACCGGTAAGCACAGCGTCATGCATGGCAAATCCTGGAATTTTTTTATCAAATATAGGAATCGCTTCGCGGATAGCCTCAATGGCATAGGCTGGCAAACTGGGGCTGAGATCGCAAAGATGCACACCGGGTCGGTAGGTGGGTTTAACACTCCCCAGCTGCGTGGATGGTTGCCCTAAAAGAAAGTCTCCCACTAGCTGGCCTGGTGCTTCGTAGGTGCTGCCTCCTAGCTCAAACGCGTTCGTTTCTAGCTGCCGCTGTAGGGCGATTCCGGCCAGTGGTCCAGCGGGATAGTCAGCTTCAGGTGTGATACCGACAACGATACCGCTAATGGCATTTTTACCGCTGCGTTCATATTGGCTCATGCCGTTGGTCACCACTCGTCCGGTTTCTGAGGTGGCGGCCACCACCTGACCACCAGGACACATGCAAAAGCTATAGACGGAACGACCGTTGCTGCAGTGATGCACCAGCTTATAGTCGGCAGCTCCCAACATAGGATGTCCTGCCTGCTCACCAAACCGGCATGTGTCGATTAGGGGCTGAGGATGCTCTACACGAAAGCCAATGGAAAACGGCTTGGGCTCGATGTAAACCCCGCGACGGTGAAGCATTTCAAAGGTGTCACGGGCGCTGTGGCCCACAGCCAGGACGACGTGGTCAGTGCGAATATAGTCGCCGTCGGCCAGTATGACCCCCCGCACCTGACGATCTTCAATATCGATTTCATCCACACGGGTTTCAAAGCGGACTTCGCCTCCAAGGGAGAGAATGGTGTTGCGTAAATTTTCAACGATTTTGACTAGGCGATAGGTGCCGATGTGGGGCTTATTGATATACAGAATCTCGGGCACAGCTCCGGCGTTGACCAGCTCATGTAGAACTTTTCGACCATGATGATTGGTGTCTTTGATCCGGCTGTAGAGTTTGCCATCGGAAAAGGTCCCCGCTCCGCCCTCACCAAACTGGGCATTCGATTCAGGTTTGAACTTACGCTTACTCCAAAACCCAAAGGTATCAACGGAGCGCTCATGCACCGCTTTCCCTCGCTCCAAAATGATGGGCTTAAAGCCCATTTGAGCCAGCAGCAGTCCGGCAAACATCCCGCAGGGACCATTGCCAATCACGACAGGTCGATGATCCAAGCTGCTAGGAGCTTTAGTTACATAGTGATAGCTGGTATCGGGTGTGGGTCTAACGTGGGGATCTTTCTTAAAGCGGCTCAGGATCTGCTTTTGTTTGAGTGTCTCCACATCGACAATATAGACCAGCCGAATTTCCTCCCGCTTACGGGCGTCATAGCTGCGTTTAAAGATTGAATAGCTAGTCAGTTCTGCCGCCTTGAGACGCAGTTTTTTTAGGATGGCGGTGTGTAGATCTGCCTCTGTATGGTCAAGGGGCAGCTTTAGCTCAGACAGACGCAGCATGAAAGGAATGGGGCACGGGTCACTGCCTATTTTGCCACGGCTCTATGGAGATGGCGCTTTGATCGATTTTGGATCGGTGATAAGGGTCACAAAACTCCCTTAGGAATCGGGATGCGTGGTTTGTATCAAATTAAACCAAATCGTCCACACACGTAAGGAAGCATAGCAATGGCTTACTACCGACACCAGCTACCTCAGCTGTCTGACCATATTTTGATTACCGATGGTGGTCTAGAAACAGTGCTGCTTTTTCAGCAGGGTTGGGATCTGCCCGATTTTGCAGCGTTTACTTTATTGGATCGTCCTTTGGGTACCGAAGCGCTGCACAACTATTTTGATACCTATGGAAAACTGGCTCAAGACTACGGCGTGGGCCTGGTGCTTGAAAGCCCCACATGGCGAGCTAATGCCGACTGGGGGATGCGTCAGGGATATGGCGCTGCGGCTCTAGCCGATATTAACCGCCGCGCGATCGCACTGATGCAGCTCACCCGCGCTACCTACAATACGTCCCACACCCCCATCGTTATCAGCGGCTGTATAGGCCCTCGCGGCGATGGCTATAGTGCCTCCCAGCTAATGAGTGTCCAAGAGGCCGAACAATATCATCAGACGCAGATCCAGACATTCAAAAATACAGCAGCCGATCTGGTATCCGCCCTGACCATGACCTACCCTGATGAAGCCATTGGCATTGCTCTCGCTGCCCGCAAGATCGATATGCCTGTGGTGATTTCCTTTACGGTAGAGACTGATGGCAGTCTGCCCGATGGTACGCGGTTGCAAGATGCGATCGCAGCTGTTGACGCGGCCACCGACAGCGCTCCGGCTTACTACATGATCAACTGCGCTCATCCGATCCACTTTGATCGAACCATCATCAATCAAGAGCCCTGGGTCAAGCGTATTCGCGGCATCCGAGCCAATGCCTCCATGATGAGTCACGCCGAACTCGACGAGGCCGAAACCCTAGATGCAGGCAACCCGCGAGATTTAGGTGAACGGTTCTATATTCTCAAACAACAGCTGCCCCATTTAAGCGTCCTGGGCGGCTGCTGCGGTACCGATCATCGCCATATTGAGGCCATTTGCCAAACCTGTGGTCCCGTTCTAGTTGACTAGATTTCTGATAGCCTTTGAAATCAAGAATGCTAGAAAACGAACTACCGCGTTATTCCTCTCTCTATGGTGCTTACTCCCCAGCTAAAGCCCCTAATCCAAAATCGGCTAGAGATCTGTTCCCTGTTAGGAGCGGGCTTAGGAGTACTCATCAGGGTGGTTCAGTACGCTAGCAATCGGTCTCTATGGTTTGACGAGGTTGCCATTGGCCTAAATTTATTGGACCGTAGCTATTTAGACCTTTTAAACGCCTTAGATCATAACCAGGCGGCCCCACCGCTGTTTCTCTGGGCGGAGAAATTTTTTCTAGAAACCTTTGGTAGCAGCGAATATTCTCTACGGCTGTTTCCACTCATTGGAGGCTTATTGTCTCTCTGGCTATTTTATCGATTTACCCAACGCTGGGCCGAGACATGGGTACGCCCCATTGCCATCCTATTATTTTCTGTCCAGGGCTACGTCGCTTATTTTGCCAGTGAGTTAAAGCCCTACAGCTGGGATGTCACCATCGGGCTGTTGCTATTTATGGCTATGGCTAATTTAGCCACCGCTGCCACCACTCTCAAGCAAAGAGCAACGGCTGGCATTCTAGGTATCGTCAGTATTTGGCTCTCGTTTCCTAGCATTTTTGTCATTGCAGGAGTTGAGGGAGTCAACATCGTTAAATTAAAGCTGTGGCAGACCTCTCAAAAAAACCTAAAAGAGTTTTTGCTCAGACGACTGCCTTTATACAGCAGCTGGTTGCTAAGCTTCTGTACGCTTTATTTTTTTGTTATTCGTAAAGCGCTGACGGATACCGGACTGTCCGACAGCTGGGCGGGACGTTATCCCGATAATTTGTGGGATATCTCCTGGCTACTCGACTCGTTTGGTCGCTTTTTCTATCGTCCCCTTGGCTTTGCTGGACCAGCAGACGGTATAGCGATGGTGGCCTTTGTGACCGGCTGCATAGTCTTATATCGCACCGCTAAGCTGCGGCTACTGTACCTTTGCAGCCCTTTACTAGTCACTTTGATAGCGGCGTTTCTTCATAAATATCCGTTTCGCGAGAGATTAATCCTATTTTTAGTGCCCTTTGCACTCATTCCTCTAGCAGAAGGGATTGTTTTTTTTCTGGCACGTTTTGGAAAAAAGCCCAGAATACTTAGCGCTATCAGCCTCATCATAGCGTTTTCGCTAGTATTCATACCCTTAGAAAAAGGTCTGCGCGGTATGATAGAGCCAACAAGTTTGCACTTCGACCACGTGAGACCGACGATTGAATACATTGATACTCACTGGCAGGCGGGCGATAAGCTCTATGTCTTGCCGGGAGCACAGCTGCAGTTTGAGTTTTATAACCGTCGATTTGAGCTGCCCGCATCTGACGTTGTTTTAAGCCAGCTGAGAGATATTGGTATTTGGAAAGTGTCCGACGCCGATCTTCAGCAGCATTATCAAGAGCTAAATTCTCTTAAAACAACAGAACTCCAAAATCAAAAAAGAGTATGGGTGTTACTGGCTCGTAAAAAACCTAATTCTGAAGACGCGATCGTAGAACAGCTTAATCGCCTTGGCACTCCGATAGAAAAGAAACAATATCCGGGTGCTATGGTAGGGCTGTACGATTTTTCACAGTAGCGATCGCACCTATCAGGCGGCATGGCCAACGAACCCAAATCACTCCATCTAACAAAGCTGGCCTCACCGATGGGAGACATTTTGTTAGTGACCGATGGCACTGTACTCGTATCGCTCGACTATACGGGCTACGAGCAGCGCATGATGCGTCTGCTGACCAAACGCTACGGTCGCTTCGAGCTGCTTGAGTCTTCTCAGCGGGATACACAGGACCTGATAGAGCGACTTCAAGCCTATCTAAGTGGCGAACTGACGGCCATCGACACTATCGCCGTTGACCCGGGAGGCACTGCTTTTCAGACCAAAGTTTGGCATAGCCTGCGGAGCATTCCTGTCGGTACGGTCATGACCTACGGTGAACTAGCTCGACAGCTAGGTAATCCGGCAGCCGTTCGAGCCGTCGGTACCACCAATAGTCTGAATCCTATTTCCATCGTTTTGCCCTGCCATCGGGTGATTGGTGCCAATGGCAGCCTGACCGGCTATGCAGGTGGTCTAGACCGTAAGCGTTGGCTTTTAGAACATGAAGGCGTCACTCTAGGCTCGTCAAAACCGCCTAGTCAGCAGCTTTCTTTGCTTTAGAGGCACCATCACCAGCCCCGTTAGTAGCATCCCTGTACTGACGCACGATAGTCAGAACCGCTGTTATCAATGCCGCCCACATACATATTGATCTGATAGGGCATCGTTGTATCCCGTTCAGGCGCAGCAGTGATTTCAACTCTTTCACCGGGACTCAAGATATAGCCAGACTCATTAAAGGCTTCCGCCGCACTGTCATCGGCATACTTAAGCGAAAGGGCAATGTCAAAGACATCCTCCTCTTCATCAATGCTCTCAACCAAACCAACAAAGCTACTAAACCGCTCAGGCAGCGGTACCACCCAGTCCGTATTCCAGTTATTGCGCACCCCTAAGCCAAAGGGTCCTGGGATGTTGATAGCTGATACTGTTTTTTCTACATCGGTTTGGTCGTCGTCACCACCGACCACAATCAAGGGAATGCAGGTACCCGCATTAGTAACAGCCCCTGGTCCACGACGACAGCCGATGGCGGTAGCTCGATAGCGGTTGCCGATGGATTCGTCCCCAACGCGTATATTCACCTGATAGGGATGTAGCGTTTCTCGTGGTTCAACGGTTACTACAATGGGTTCACCTGCGGTTAGCTCAGTATCTCCCTGGTTATAAAGGCGATCGCTGGTGTCATCACCATATTTGAGACTGATTTCCACGTCGTAGTCGTCCGACTCTTCTGGGATAACGACTACTGTAAATTGGTCGTAGACTGTGCCAGCCGGTACTTCCCAATCAGTATTAAAGTTGTCACGAATGCTTAGACCTGGGATAGGTCCTGGCACAGGCAGCGGTGGATTTTGTGGCGTTTTTTCTACTTCTGAGCCTTCACCACCCACTAGCGGTAGCGGCTGCGCCGTTGTACCCGCTGGACACATGTCACTAAATTCGTTCAGAGGGGTTTCCTGAGCATATACAGGCAGCAATGTCGCTAAAACCAGAGCTGGGATAAACGCGGTCGGCAGGTATCTCATAGGCTTAAAGAGCGTCTCCACCTATCAGAATACGTCGATTGGTCAAGTTTGATCCCAGCCTGCAGTTAGAAAATAATCGCTAAGGGACCCTAGCAGAGCCGACGCTGGTGGTATCAGTTGTCACGACTACCGTATCGAATAGGCTGATGTCGGTGTCTCCTGGAAAAGAAATATTAAACGAACCGCTACTGGCAGGCAAGGTTCCCAGATCAATCTTGCGCTTTGATAGGTCGCCACCAATGGTTAGATAGCCCTGCAAGTCTCCTGTAGCATCGGTTTCAAACTCTTGAAAAGCCAGATCGCCACCAACACCTGCAATGATAGCCACACCGACATTGCCGTTTGTCGTGTGGTTATTGTCTCCTGAAAATGCGCCCATAAAGCGCTCCTCCTAGTAGGTCAACATCGCCCATTGTAAAAGTCCAATAGACCTAAATATGACGCTTTCTGACATAACAAATGTTCCTGCTATGACAAAAGCTGAGCATACAGGCCCCAAATGGCCATGGGACGAAGATAGTGACAGGCGCGAAATGTGCCCACAGCTGTAATCGCCTCGGGGGTACGAAACTGCAAACCGTGGTCATAAATTTGGCGTACGACAGCCTCTGTAATGGCCATAGCCTGGTCCCGCTTTCCCATCTGCGCTAGAAAAGCGGCCAAACCGAAATTAATGCCGGTCCACACTTCTAGCTGATGGGTGTCGTCTGGATTCTGGGGGGAACCGTCTGGCTTAACACCATTAGCCGCGCCGATTGCTATTCCCTGCCGGGCGGCGCTAAATAGACCGGTCTGAGCCCCTTCAAATTTTTGATTTTGTGGTGTGGCATGACTGGCCGCATACTCATTGAATTTGATAAAGCAAGCATCATAAATCGTGTCTAGGGCCGTGTCGATATACTCTTCGTCTACGATGTCGGGGAGCCCCATCAGACGTGCGCAAAACTGACCGCAGAGCTGATCGGCCATCACCACATCGGAATTACTTTCAGCATCCAACCGGTAAAAGCTGCCGGTCCAAAGCTTATTTTGATAGACAATTTTGCCCTGTCTGATCCAGCGCTGATACTGGGACTTCACAATGGCAAAGCTGCCGGAAATCTTCTGATGCTGCTGCAAAATATCGCCGATTTTAATAGCGGCTTCTAGGGCGGCCAGCCACAGACCACCGCAGTAAGCGCTCAGACCTTTGAGCTGCCAGTCGTCGAAAGTTTGGTCAGGTGCTCCTCCATTTTCGGGGACCCCATCGCCATCCAAATCAAACAGCTTGAGATACTGAATGGTCTCTGTGACCGCTGGCCAGCACTCAGCTAAAAATTCAACATCCTCACCACCGGTCAACAGGTAAGCTCGATACACCTGTAGTACAAAGTCGCTGGGCAGGTCTTTCCACTGGTTGCAGTCTTGATAGCTGGTGTAGTTAGTGGCGAGCCAGGGATTTTCATTGGGAGCACCCAGGTCGTGGGGGGTAGCTCCTTTGAGCTTCCTAGGAGCCAGATGTTCTCCCTCACCGACGGTGTAGTAATAGCCAATGATGCGCTTTTTAGAGTCTTCGGTGGGAATGGCGCGGGCAAAGGCGCGAACAATGGACTTCTCTAGCTCAGGCCACAGCATCAGGGTGGAGAAGCCACCATACAGCCGTACATCCAGGCTTTCGTACCAGCGGTAGTCTATACATTCAAGAATGCCAAACTGTCCGACGGGGTCAATATCGCTGGCAGCAGACCACAGAGTCCCTCCGCTGGCCATGTCGTACAGTTCATTAAATAGAGCCATTTTGAACCAGTCGGGCAGATCCTGGCGGTCCAGGATAGGCTGCTGCCAGTCGATAATCTTTTGTCGCCAGGTGGAGTAGTGGGCCAGGGCATCTTGAGCTAGCTGCCAGGCATTGCGACCGGAGCGCGAGTAAAAATCGGTATACCGCCGATAGGCAAGCTTTCCGGTGGCAAACTCGGTGACGGGTAGGTCCCAGGTTAGGGTAAAAGGAATTTCTTTGGTTTCGCCGGGAGCTAGGGTGATTTTGGTTGAGATCGCACCCCCTATCTGCTCACCTTCACCCGCAGACGTTGTATCAGCAACATTACTGAGTAACCCCGTGGCAGCAAAGCTGTTCCACAGATCCGCGCCGTCCAGGTTCCAGCGAGTGTGATAGGTGGTCTTGCCAGCACCCGCTACCGCAATACAAAACTGTCCGTCTCCTTCCTTTGGGCTGCCGGTCCAGGCACCGTCCATGACAATCCCCATGGCCGTCTCGCTATTGACCAGCTGATTAAAGCTGCCAGTGCTCTGGTATAGCGGTGGCACATAGTCATAAAACGGACTGCCATCCTCTCGCTGCTGAATTTCTGGTGACGCTTCCGAATTGGTAAACCAGCCCACCATATTTTGCCAGCTCAGCAAAATACTCAGCGTCATGGGCCGATCGGTGGGATTATGGGCCGTCCACACAAACACCGCTACCGGATAGCTGCTTTCACAATAGTAATCAGGCCAGATGGGTGAAAACTGCTCGCAGGTTAGCTCGGCCTTAAAGATGTCCCGATAGGAATACCAGCTGCGGGGATACAGGGCATGGTAGGTTCCGCCGACAGACTGTTCTGTCGAACCGGTACGCGTCTGATTACGCTCTCGACCACCAGCCGGGTACCATTGCCAGCTATCTAACCCGTTCCCGCTCGTTGCCATCGCATAGGTCTGAGACTCTCCGGCAGTTTCCTCATACACAGCAAACTGACATGCCGGAAAATGCTCAAAAATATGCTCACCGCCATCCAAATGCCACAGGTTAAACGTACCGTTAGGAGCCCGACCAATACACCCGGCCCCCAAGCCCCCCAAGGGTATGCCATGCTCTGGGCCATCATCTAAGTTACTGGCGTAGCGAACAATATACGGCGTTTCCCATTTCGCACCTATGGGCCAGGTCCAAGCAACGGTGGGAATGTGGGGGGCGGGCATAAATTACCGTTCAAAACAGCAATCAGCATTTTATCGGTGTGTGTAAATCCTGGGAAATAAAACTTGGAGCAGTTGTCAAAAAATTATTCTCACTTACGGTCAAATTCGCGAGGCTAAGCTAGCGTTATGTCTAATAGAGGCGTGTTAGGAGAATAGGCGCACAATCTACCGGTTGTTGAATCAAACGTTGCTATGAGCACTCTCCAGAGAACAATCAAACGTGCTAGCCGCTGGTATATTCAGCTGTGGCAGGGGCTGAACGGCAAGACCCACCAGCGGCTAAGACAGCTACAGCAAGCCAATGGGGAACTAGAGCAGCGTTTGTTCGCTGCCAACAGTCAGATTGAGACTCTAAATAGAACGCTGACGCTATCCCAGCAGCGCGAGGTCACCCTCAACCAGCAGCTCCATGAAACTACCCGACGCTATGAGCAGCTGCAGCAAAAATTAGCAGCCTTTCGGCAAGCTGAAGCCAATCTTAGAACACAGCTAGCCGATGCTCAGCAGCAGTGCAAAACCCTGCAGCAGGATTTAGACCAATCGACTCTGGAGCGCCAGGCACTAGCAGCTACTGCAGAGCAGGCTGCTGACCTTAGAAGTTCTCTTATCGAGACGGAGAATAAACGCAAAACACTACAAAAAGAGATTGCTGAGCTAACAACCTATTCTGACCATGAAATTCAAACCCTTGAAGCCGAGTTAGAGCGCCAGCAGTCCGCGTTTGGAAAATGCCAGGTGCAGCTAGGCGCAGCCTTAGCGACTGTCTCTAGAACCGCAGATGAGAATAATAAAGCTACTGCTGCCGACGACGGACCACTGCCGCCGCTCAGTCTAGCTGAGTGGAAAATTGCTCTGATTGGCGGTCACGAAAATACGGTGCAGGGAGTCAATCAAAAGCTACAGCAGGAGTATCAGCTACAGACGCTGGTAGAAATCCCGTCAGTACATATGCCTCAGCAGCAGCTCAAGCAAAAACTAGAAAATTGTGACCTCATTGTCTCTATTGTCAACTACTCAAATCATGCCCTGACCCAGTCCATCGCTCAGCTCAAAAGCAAAGGAGCGCTAAGAGGAGAGATATTGCCCGTTAACTGCCGAGGGGTGAGCGGTGTCGTCAGAGAAATTTTGAGCTTTGTGCAAACTCAACGCATCAGCGGCAATTGAGATAGAACCTATCTTCCCCAGGGTTTAGAGAGCTGGCAGGGCTCGTTCACAAAGCGTTGCTAATGGAAAACCCGACCTGAGTAAGATTTGTTCATGGCTGCTACTTAATGCGCTGAGGGTGCTCTGACGCAGTCCTCACGCGCCGTGCCTCTGACGCCAAGACGCTAGAGCCAGCCATTTGCCACCCCCACAATCAGACCCACTCGCAGCAACTGCCATCCAATAAAGGCAACCAGCAGAACAAAAATAATCCGATTGGTCACATCTTTGGGAGTGCTCATAGCGAGGCTGGCAAAAGGGAATTTTTCTTCACTATAGTGTTTCTTTTTGAAACAGGCAGGGCAGCAATCGTTGAGTTTATTTGAAAGAATCTGATTTTGCTAAATCGCAGCTTTAGGATGGAGAACGTAATTCACTCCCTTCCGTTATGGCAGATTCACGTCCCACCCTGGCCAGTTTAGAGATGCAGCCGTACCTGATAGACGGTGAACTGCCCTCGGGGCTAGCGGGTAAAGTCGGAATCTATGCCATTTTTGACGAGGCGAAAGCGCTGCAATATGTGGGCTATTCACGAGACGTCAGCGTAGGGCTGACTCAGCACCTGGTGCGCTGTCCCCAGCAGTGCCACTGGTTTAAGTACTATACGGTTGCGCGCCCCAGCCGGACGCTACTGGACGAAATTCGTAACGCCTGGCTGACTGAATACGGCACCGTGCCACCTGGAAATAGCGATCGGCAGCTAGCTTGGGAAAAGCCGATTGATGCAAAAGTGTTTATGACCGCAGACGAGCGAGATGCGATCGCAAATGCCGAACCGTCCCAAACCAACAAGCTCCTCAAACAGCTAGCCCGTCGCGTTGAAGCCGACGTCAAAGCTCAAGTAGAAGCCCGAGGCGCTCAAATCGCGATCAAATTTAATCCCAAACTCAAAGAGCAGGGGGTCCTAGCGCTGAAATGACCTCGCGACCCTACGATGGGCTACTGACTTTCCAAAGCGTCCAATTCCCTTGCTGCTCTAGCAGGGTAGCACCGGGGATATCGGAATGCCAATCCTGGCGGGTGAGGATGTGGGTAGCGCCAAAATCGGCTGCGATCGCACCCAGCTCTGCACCGGTACGCTGACTAAACAGAGGATCTAAAACACCTTCTACACTGGCCGGCACATCGCCTAACAGCGTCTGCATGCGCTGCTGCCAGGTCACCATTCCCGCATCGGTAAACGGAAATCCTTTAAAGCTCACTACCACTGAGCGCTGGCTATAAAAGCGAAACAGCCGATCCGATGGAGGTATCAGCACCAGCGCATCGGTTGGCGTCTGGTCACGCATCTGTACTGCCAGGGTTTTAACCGGCTCATCGACTAAAGGAGCGAGCTTCAGGGCTCGATGGATCGGGCTGAGACTGCGATGGGCCACCACACCCCCTAGATGCAGTATGACAAATAGTCCGCTCACGGCTGTTAGCGCGTAAGCAGCGCGTCGCAGACGCTTTAGCTGACTAGGAAATTCATCTATCAAAAACGGGTAGGCAAAGCTAAGAAATAGCGCCACATGATAGGAATAGGTGATCGCTAAGACGAGCAAAAACACCAAGTAGCCAGCCCAGCGATAGGTTTGCAGCCGCTGTTGGACAGGCTGCCAAAATTGCTTTGAGCCGGGTTTGAGCACACTGAGCGTTACAATCACCAGCGTGATTAGTCCCCCTGCGTTGTCGATTACAGGCGCGGCGATCAAACACAGGGCTAATGCCTGGTTACCTCGGTGATAGTGTTCGCTGGCATAGACTGCGATCGCAGCTAGCGCCATCAGCAAAATAAACGGCGTGGTTCTAGCAAACTGCAGCTTAGCCACCGTCGCGACAGGATAGACCTCCACTAGCCCATAGCTAACAGCCAGGAGACCACAGCCGGTTAGGATGGTGAGCACCATCGTTGCTTTTTGATGGCTTGCCAGACGCTGCGACGCGTATACACACAACAATCCCGCTGCGACAAAATAACCAAATCGCCACCAGCTTTTCACTGAAAACGCGGACAAAATGATGTGGTGTGGATGGCGCACGTGGCCATAGAGCCAGACAAACTCGGAGCTGCTGAGCAAATCGCTACCGGTACTGCCGCTAAGCACCATGGGGCTGTAGACCAGCGCGGCCAAAACTAGTAAGGCTCCCCAGGCCCACAGTATTTGCTGCAGTCGTTTTGCCTTAAGGCTGTAAAAAATCAGCGCCGGTGTCAATAACAGTCCCGGCAGCACACCAATTAAAAACTGCAGCAGACAGCTCAGCCCTAATAAGACATAGCCTCGAACCCAGCGCTGCCGCAGGCAAAAGTAAATGCCCCAAATGGCAATACCAATGGCATAGATGCTAGGAAGCGGTGCCCGACGGAATAGATTAGTGTAGCCAACCGTGCCATCGGCAACGGCTAGACCCAAAAAGGCCAGGGCCGCAGCCGACAGTTTGGACTGGCCCAAGTAGCGACCGATAGCATATAGACCGAGGCTAAAGGCAGTGAATGCGATCGCAAAGTAAATAAAACACACCACCGGCAAACTCAGCCCCAGCTTAGTCGGTAGAGCCAGAGCGTAATAGTAATAAGACCTGGGCGTAAACTGGGTCATCTCCTGTACATAAAAATCTCGGCTGTACAGCGTCGGATCCAGCAAGGCCATCACCGCAGGCATCTGGTTAAATACGTTCTCCCGTGAAAAGTCATAGCCGTAGGCCACCAGCCCACACAGAGCCATAGCGAGCCAGGCAGGAATATCTGCTGTTTTTAGTTGGTGCATAGCAGCGGGCAGTTTCTTGGGTCTATTGAGCAGCGTAAAGCACGGCCCCGTCAACTAAAAAGGAGCCGACCCTTGGGGCCTGCTCCTCTGAGGAATAAGGATTCTACAAGATCAAAAAATTAATGCATAGAGACGTTCCATGGAACGTCTCTATGCATTAACGGAAAGACTTAAAAAGTAATGCCAAAAGCGCTCTCTAGAATCCGCTGCATAATCTGCATACCAGTCACCGCCTGCCAGCCAAAGAGACCCACAATAATGACGTTAATGCTGATATGGGTCAGGCGAGCCGTTTCGTTCCCCTTTTGCATATAAGGCACCAGCGAAGCCGCCACCGCAATCAGACCAGTCATTCCCAGACCGGCCAGCAGGTGAGAACCCACAAATAGTTTGCCGTTGTTGATATAGGTGACGGCCATACCGCCAATGGTCCCCAGCACCATCAGCGCCAAAATAACTGAACCTAGCTGATGATGTTTAATGCCAAACTTGCCTTTAATCAATTCTTTCTTTTCATCACCCGAAACATATCGAATCTTGCGGCTTTGGCTACCCAGATAGGCCGCATAAAGCGTGAGACCAAACAGGACCCACATCAACAAAGGATGGAAAAAGTTTAAATAGGGCTTAATTGCCTCAATGGTGTCAGGGCTCATGGTGGGTGATTTCGTAACGCGTCATAAAACTTAGTATATGGCTCTCCCACTCATTCCGCTGTGGCATTTGAGTGACTTTTATTGGGAAATTGGCACCTCAGCCAGCGTTACGACAGCCGAACAAGCGCTTTCGCTCAGGTTATTTGAAAGCATATTTGTCAAAATAATTTTAACGCCTTGGCGTTTTATCTTCAGTCTTGCTATCCCGAGTCATCATGAAGGCCAGTCAACGGTTTGCGCTGCTTTTGGCAGCAGGTTTTAGTATTACGCTCTTGCTAAGCCCAGTTCTGCCCGGGCGCACAGCCACGCCTTCTGAGCGTCCTGAGCATATTATTCTCCAAACAGACGAGTCGCCCGCAGCGGCAGATAGCGACTCGCAGCCGACAGAAACCGAGTCGCCGACAGAAGAAACCGACACCGAGGAAGCGGTCGACCCAGTCGCAGAGGATGGTTCCGAGCCCGAGTACGATCCTGAAGCAGCCGCCTTAGAACAAGAAACCTGGTTTCAACGAGAGCTAATTATAGAAGCCGACAGACTCTATTTAGCCGGTGACATCGCGGCGGCGGAAGAACTGTATCGCGAGGCTAAAACCTTTGGTTGGCGAGATGAGGACGATCTAGAAGCGATTCCAGCCGAGCCGTTTAGCGATCCTGAACAGCTGTCTCCCGGTGGCGCTGTTTACTGGCGTGAGTCTGCTCGCGGTCTTGAAGCCGGTCGAGAATCTCAGACATTGGTTCCTTTAGGACTGCTGACCGAAGAAGTACCAGCCTTTATTCCAGGACATTTGCTTTACGCTGAGCTATTACAGACCTATGAGCGCCCGGAGGATGCTGAGGTCGTTTTAGAAAAGGCACTGACGCTCTATCCCTACGATCCGGACCTGCTGAGCGCACAGATTGAGCTGATGATGACTCAGGAGGAATGGATTGAGGCATCTATCGCGTCGCGACAGTTTGCTCTACTCAACGAGGAGCATCCCGACGCCGAACGCTATGCCGGGCTTGCTGATGAAAATCTGGCCCGGTTTAAGTCCGCAACCAATGCGAAGATTCGGAATAATGCGATCGCAAACATTTTTACTGGAGCCGCAGGCTATCTGCTCACAGGCGGACTATACGGTCCTTTTACGGCTCTCAACTCCAGCATTATCCTGCTGCAGGGTGAAAAATCCTTAGGGGCATCTGTCGCCGCCTCAGCCCGTGACCAGCTGCCCCTATCAGAGGATGAGGAACTCCTGGCCTACGTGCGCGGAATCGGCCATAAGCTGGCCGCCGTTGCGGGTCGAGATGATTTTGAATACACCTTTGATGTGGTGCTGGACCGAGAACTCAACGCATTTGCTCTCCCCGGAGGCAAAATCTTTGTCAACTCAGGCGCGGTGCTAGATACCGATAGCGAAGCTGAAATCGCCGGCTTACTGGGGCACGAAATCTCCCACGCAGTGCTTTCCCACGGCTTTCAGATGGTAACTAGAGGAAACCTGACCGCCAGTCTGACCCAGTATCTGCCGCTGCCGGGCCTTGTCACCAATGCCATCGTCTCTGGTTACTCTCGTCAGATGGAACGTCAGGCAGATATTGTCGGCACCCAAATTCTGGCGTCTAGCGGCTATGCGGCAGACGGTATGCACGGTCTCATGCTGGCCCTAGACGATCGCTATGGGGACCGTCAGGTTGTTCCTTGGCTCGCGTCTCATCCGGCCCCCCAAGAACGTGTGGACTATCTTCAGGCCATTGTTGATAACGGCGGCTACAACCGCTATGCCTATGAAGGTGTCTTAGGTCATGAAGCGATCCAGATGCGAGCTGAAGCCGAGCTTGCGGCCTACGAAGCTAAAAATGGCGAAACTACCGAAGAGCCCGTCGCCAGTGATGAAGAGATAGAAGAAGCCGTGGAAGAGGTTAAAGAAGAACAGGCAGAAACAGAAAACTCGGAAACATTACCCAGTGAGCAAACCGCTCCCGATACAGATAGCAATCCTGATACAGACGGTTAAGTTCTTTGAGGACTTTAGACGGTGTCCGCCTGTATAAATTACTCTCCTCAATATTTCGAAATGTAACCTATTCGGCCCCGTCAGGCTGCTCGACGCCAATGACCTTGGTAGACTATTAGCCATATATGCTGCCGGTCTTTGATCGATTGACTGACCCGGCACTTTAATGCGGTTTCATAGCGCTTTACCCATAAATATCTTGATAGAGGACTCATGGTAGATTCCCTAAGGAAACCCCAAAATACTCAATTTGATGAGCTGCGGCCTGGGGTTAAGGCACCTTCAAAGGACACGATCCTCACCCCCCGTTTCTACACCACCGACTTTGACGAGATGGCCAAGATGGACATGTCCGTCAATGAGGATGAGGTCCGTGCCATCATCGAAGAGTTTCGTGCTGACTATAACCGCCATCACTTCGTGCGGACCGATGTGTTTGACCAGTCCTGGGAGCACATTGACGGTAAAACGCGTGAGCTTTTTATTGAGTTTCTAGAGCGCTCTTGCACCGCTGAATTTTCCGGATTCTTGCTCTACAAGGAGCTAGGCCGCCGTCTTAAGGATAAAAACCCGCTTCTGGCGGAAGGGTTTAACCTGATGTCCCGTGATGAGGCCCGCCATGCCGGCTTCCTAAATAAGGCGATGTCGGACTTTAACCTACAGTTGGACCTGGGCTTTTAGACCAAGAGCAAGAGTTACACGTTCTTCAAGCCTAAGTTCATCTTCTATGCCACTTATCTGTCTGAGAAGATTGGCTACTGGCGCTACATTACAATTTTCCGTCATCTCGATTCTCATCCCGAGAATCGGATTTATCCCATCTTCCAGTTTTTCGAAAACTGGTGTCAGGATGAGAACCGCCACGGCGACTTCTTCTCCGCCATCATGAAGGCCCAGCCTCAGTTCTTAAATGACTGGAAGGCTAAGCTATGGTGCCGTTTCTTCCTGCTGTCGGTGTTTGCCACCATGTTCTTAAATGACATTCAGCGCAGTGGCTTCTACGCGTCCTTAGGGTTAGATGCCCGTGAGTATGATATTCACGTCATCAAAAAGACTAATGAGTCAGCGGCGAAGGTCTTCCCAGTGATGCTGAATGTGGAGCATCCTGACTTCTTTAAGCACTTAGATACGGCTTCTGACGCTAGCCTCCAGGTTTCTGCCATTAGCAAGTCTGAGCAGCCTAAGCCCCTCAAGCTTCTACGTCAGCTCCCCCACATCGCTACCATCGGTGTGAAGATGATCCAGCTGTACTTCATGAAGCCAATCGATATGGCTGCAACGCGCGGCGTTGTTCGCTAGAAACCGAGCTTCCTAAAAGAACTCCGTCCAGGAACCGAGCTTTTATCGAAAGCTCGGTTCCTTTATGTTTGGCCCTTTAGTCTCATGACAGACCAGTCTCTAACGATTCGTGAATCAACTCCGGCTGATGACGATGCGATCGCACAGCATCTGCATCACCTCATGGTAGAACTTGGCTCCTCAGCCCAAGCCATGGCTCCAGACTGGCTAAATAAAACTCGTATCTTTATTGAGAAGGTCCGCCAGGATCTTCAATATCAGGGGTTTATCGCAGAAATCAACGGTCAGGTGGTCGGCTCCGTAAGCTGCCAAATTCTAGAGCTTTACCCCATCCTCAACCCAGAGTACACAAAGGGCTATATCTGGGGACTGTATGTGACGCCATCTCACCGTAGGCAAAACGTTGCTACACGGCTGATGGATGCAGCTCAACGCTACCTGAAAAGCATCGGATGTACCCGAGCTATTTTGCACGCTTCTGAGACAGGCAAACTGGTCTACAAGCGTCTTGGCTATGGGGACAGCAACGAAATGGCGCTTGATTTAAGCTGAGGCATTGCTAGGCCGATTCGCGACTCCATAGGGCTAAACCACCACCGCGTCCGCGAGCCGCAATCCCTTGTTCAGTCACCCAAAAGTATTTGATAAACGCCTGTTCTTTTAGCGACTGATCTTAGAACTCTTGTTCGGCAGCTTCTGGTTTGATTTGTCCTTGATACAGGGTTAGACCGCCGATAGCAATTTTTATTTTTGTAAAATCAAACGCTAGACACCGAGCTTGGGGCCAAACCTTGATCGGCCCTGAAAGCGTCAGATTGAGCGTTCCCAACGCCACAGAATTATGCACCAGACCCTGGTCATTATCTGTGGCTCGATAGGTTAGCTGAATTTTGATGACCTTAGGCAGATAGCGACCGGACCCTAGAGCACCGCCTGCTTTTTGCCGCGTCTTTTTGGTGCCCGTAATAAAGCACAGTCGCCAGGTACCGGTTAGATCGCTCAGGGTATAGCGGGTCTTGGAATTCTTTTCAGTAGCCTGTAGGGCCGTGACCAGATCCTTGGCATGAGGACGCTGGTCACGAGCTGCCTGTGCTAAAACTGCTGAGCTATCCATGGTGCCGCCAATTGATTCAAACGCTACGGTGCAATTTTAAGCGACCGGCTGCTATCGAGATATCAGCATTAGAAAATAGTCAAATCCCAATCAGTGTCGGTTAAGCCGTCGGTGCCGACCATCTGGACGCGAATGTTTAAGTAGCGATCGCAATACACCTTACATTGTTTGTAGCGAGGATTGGGGCTCCCCAAGATTGCATCCTGCTCAGCATATCCCTTTAGCAGGTCAATCCGCTCTGCTTCTGAAAGCACATTTGCATTTACGGTCATAGCTTGTCCTAAAAAGAGTCTTTCTTAGGCTAGAGCCAACGTTTCGACCGGGCAGCAACTCTCCCAAAAAGCTTAATCTCCCAACCTCTGTAGAGACCTTCTATGGAACGTCTTACATCCCCATAAAATTCTCAGCTGATGCTCACACACCGCTGCTAAGCTAGGGCGACTTCCATTGGCCTTTCC
>ERZ1740070.964-NODE-964-length-18568-cov-6.128234_pt1 | contig 18568 bp, 20 predicted proteins | sample MGYA00581734_ERZ1740070 | MGnify/ENA primary metagenome ERZ1740070 (study PRJEB43018, sample SAMN04849744) | marine metagenome | isolation source: floating plastic debris | place: Pacific Ocean | collected 2008-09-01 | study: EMG produced TPA metagenomics assembly...
GGAATCTGATTTGCTATGAGGGACAATAGCTCTCATCAAACTGTGAGCTGAATTTTTAACAAGCCCTTAGCGTTTTGCGGGGCTCAAGTTCGCCTCAAGGTATGACAAAAAGGTGTTGTACTCGTCGTCCGATGCAAAAAAACGGCGGGGAAATATGTGAAACAATGCCTAGGACTAATAGACAAGAATGAGATCTTTGCCCACTTTGTATTTGTGAAAGTCAGATAGCGGCATTTCGGCACCAAAATGGAAAACGACAGCAGCCTTTCAACAGACTGAACAATGCTGGTTTCGGTAAAAATGAGCTATTTAACACCCGTTGCGATCGCTTCTGGTGTTTTTGCTTCATTTGGCTGACCCAGACCCGTTAGCCGTTTTAATAGTGAGCTAGCCCGCTGGTTAAACTGGGCGATAAAGGTAAACCCGACCGGGACCACCACCAGGGTTAATAATGTTGCCGTTGAAAAACCACCGATAACTGCGATCGCCATGGGGCTACGCACTTCTCCACCAGCCCCCCATTCCATCGCAATGGGTACCATTCCTGCCATGGTGGAAATTGAGGTCATCAGAATGGGGCGCAGTCGTGTTAATCCGGCCTCAATCACCGACTGACGTAAGGAAATCCCCTTGGCTCGCGCCATCAGGGCATAGTCCACCAGCAAGATTGAGTTTTTGGTTACCAGACCCATCAGCAAAACGATACCAATCAGGGCAAATAGTCCTAAAGGCTTTTGGGCAATCATGAGACCCAGCAGGGCACCCCCGATACAAAGGGGCAGGGCTATCATCACCGCAAAGGGATACACAAAACTGTTGTACAGCAGCACTAGTACGGCGTAGATCATCACGATGGCCGTGGCCAGGGCCAGACCAAACCGACTAAATACTTCTCCCATAATTTCGGCATCGCCAGAGGGTTGTTGTGAAACACCTTCTGGCAAATTAACAAATGCGGGTAGCGCATAAACTTGCTCCAGCCCCTGCCCCAGGGTGATGCTGTCTAAGTTAGCGCCAATGGTGACCTGTCGTGAGCGATCGAGTCGGTCAATTTGAGCTGGGCCGCTGCCCAAACCAATATCGGCAACAGAAATTAAAGGGACAAGCTGGCCCTGATTGTTTAGTACCTTGAGATTTTCCAGCGTAGCCAGGTCGTTGCGAAATGCAGAGGCCAATCGCACGCGGATTGGTATCAGGCGGTCACCGACGTCAAATTCGGCAAGATCTGATTCAGCATCCCCCAGGGTGGCCAGGGATGCCGTGGTGGCAATGTCTCTGACTGTGACACCCAGGTCGGCCGCCCGCTGCACATCGGGGCGGATCAAAATCTCAGGCTGTACCAGGTTGGCACTGGAGGTAACTTCCACCAGTCCAGGAACCTGTCGCATTTCCTGGGTGAGGGTATCGGAGGCTGCTTTGAGGGCATCAGGATTGTCGCTGCGCAGGACAACTTCCAGCGCTTTACCACCACCGCCAGCACCGCCCTGGTTTTCAAAACTGATGCGGGTACCGGGGACCTGGCTTAAAATCTCGCGCATTTTATTTTCAAACTGACTCCGTGAGACTCGCTCATTTTTGGGTTTCAGTCGCGCCACAGCGGATGCATCCGCCGGTTCTTGAGAGACATAGACGCTGTCAACTGCCGGATTCTGGCTGAGCTGGTCGCTGACATACTGGGTTACCAGCTCGGTTCTGGCTAGGGTACTACCGGGGGGCAGCTCGATATTTAGATTCGATAGCCCCGTGTCACCTGCTGCAAATAGGCTGGTGGGGATAAACCGCGACAGCATCAGACTGGCAACAAAAAAGCCGATGGCCAGGCCAATGGTCAAAATGCGGTGGCGCAATGCCCCCCTGACCAAACGAAAATAGGGAATCAACCCTTTGGGTACATAGATATCTCCAGCTCGGTACCCATCGGGCTGGCTGGTTGAGTTTTCTTGTACGGGTTTTGGCTTTAACAAATAGGCCGCCATCATTGGGGTCACCAGTCGGGCCACCAGGGTGGAGAACATGGTGGAAACGGCGACCGTTACCCCAAAGGGCTGGAAGAACTGACCCGGCACCCCACCCATAAAGGCCACGGGCAAAAATACTGCCACGATGGTCGCGGTGGTGGTGACAACGGCTAGACCCACTTCAGCAGTGGAGTCCATAGCCGCCCGCATGGGTGGTTTACCCATGCCAATGTGGCGCTCTACGTTTTCGATTTCTACAATGGCGTCATCCACCAGGTTGCCGACCGCCAGGGTCAGGGCCAACAGCGTCATGCTGTTGAGCGTATACCCCAGTGCTTGAATGACAATAAAGGTGGGGATAATTGAAAGGGGTAGGGCGGTGGCGGTGATTAATGTTGTGCGCCAGTTGCGTAGAAAGACGCTAACCACGACCACCGCCAACAGGGAGCCAATAATCAGGGCATCAATAGAGGCTTTATAGGAGTCACGAACGTCGGTAGCGCGGGTAAAAATTAGGTCAAATTGAACGTCGTCTAGGGTTTCGGAGAGGGATGCGATCGCATCTATCACTCCGTCTTCTACACTCACTAGCAAACTGCCGTTGCTGCGAAATACCGAAAACGACACCACTGCCTGGTTATCTAAATAGGCCGACTGGCGAGTTTCACCAAAGTCATCCTCAACGCTACCCAAGGTTTTAAGCGGCACCGTACTGCCATCGGGCAACAAAATCCCTAAATTTTGCAAACGCTCCACCGTCGGCGCACTTCCTAGGGTACGAATCCCTCGCTCCTGACCCAAAACATCACTGCGGCCGCCTGGCAGGTTGATATTAGAGTTACGGATTTGGTTGTTAACCTGGGTCGCCGTAATCCCCAGGGCATCTAGTTCATTGGGGTCAAGGTCAACAATAATCTCTCGGTCTACACCACCAAAGCGCTGGACCTGGGCCACCCCTTTAACCGACAGCAGCTCAGTAGAAATGGTGCGATCCACCAGATCGCTAAGATTCTCCACTGAGCGATTTTGTGAACTGACGGTGTAGGTGAGCATCGGTCCGCCTTCAAATCTCAGACGGCGTACCTGGGGCTCTTGGGCATCCTGAGGCAGGTCGTCCCGCACCCGAGTGACAGCATCCCGCACATCGTTGGTGGCCTGTTCGGTGTCAATACCCAGATCAAAACTAATAATGGTTGTAGAGTAACCGTCAGTTACGGTTGACCCCACACTGTCAATGTTGCCAAGCCCCGAAACCGCATCCTCAACCTTTTTGGTGATTTGGGTCTCCATCTCCTCGGGACCGGCCCCCAGCTGGTTGACGGTAACAATTACCGCTGGGATGTCGATATTGGGGTTGGCGTCAATACCGAGCTGGGTAAACGATAGCCAGCCCGACAGAGTGAGGACTAAAAACAACACCAGTGTCGGTACGGGCCGACGAATCGACCACTCAGAAATGTTCCAGTTCATGGGGTAGTCTCCGATTATTCCGCTGGTGTTTGAGTAGCTTGGGGTGCTGGCTGAGTGTTAAACGGCGATGGCACTACTGATACCGACTCACCTGGCTGCAAATAGCTGGCCCCGTCAACAATGACCCGGTCACCCTCGTTTAAGCCCGACAAAACCTCTAGCCGTTCAGGCTGATTGGCGGTAGCCGGTAGTCTGGCCCCGACGGTCACGGTCACCAACTCTGCTGTGCCAGCCTCGCTAACGGTAAATGCCGTAAAACTGTTGTCCGACTGGGGCAGCACTGCCGCTGCCGGCAGCACCGTACCGGCCCGTTGCCCCGTCATAAATTCAGCCTGTAAAAACATGCCTGTGCGCAAGGCGGCATCGGCTGACAGACTGACATTAACTGCTGCCTGACGAGTTTGCTGGTCAACCAAAGGGTCAATGGAGCGAACGGACCCCGATAGGTCAATGCCTTCATTAGTAGACGAGGTAACCTTCACTGGGGTACCCACCTGGATGGCCGATAGCTGACGCTGGGGTAAATCCACCACCAGCTCCAACAGCCCGTCTTGCACCAGGGTGAACAACGCTGTTCCGGTTGACGATGTGTCCCCTACCGTGGCCTGACGACCGGCAATCTGACCGTCAGCCGGTGCTCTAACGACAGTTTGATTGAGCTGAGTTTCCAGACGACTAATCTCAGCCCCCCGGCTGTTAACCGTCGCTTGGGCGCTCTGTATGGCGGCTTGAGCGACGCCTACGGCTTCACGGGCCGTAATTGCCTGGGTTCGACGACTGTTGAGTTCTTGCGAACTAATACCGCCCTGGTCGTACAGGGTTTGATTGCGTTCAAAATTATCCTGGGCTCGGGCGGCTTTGGCGTCTGCTTGGGCCTGTTCGGCCTGCTCTTGTTGTTCCTGGGCCTCCGCTTGTGCGTAGTTGGCCCTAGCCTGGTTAACTCTGTCTGCAAAACTGAGTCATCTAGCACTGCCAGCACCTGACCCGTCGCTACCTGGTCCCCCTCACGCACCCGGACCTCACGAATTTGTAACCCGCCGACTTGAGGGGAAATTTGGAGTAGATCAAACGCTTGTACGGTGCCCGTCGCCCTTAAAGATTGTTGAATGGCAGCGGATTGCACCTGCTGTACCGTCACACTGGTCGCTGTTGTGTCAGCGGGTTCAGAACTGGCTGGTGTGGGTTCAGAGCTTGGCCGCGACAGCAGTCTTCCACCCACTAACGAAATTCCTACACCCAGCAGGAGCCCGATAGCGATACCCCGCATACCTGCCAGGGGAGACCGTTTGGTAGCGTCCATGACTGCACCATTAACGTACTCATCGCCCGGAGGGGTATCAAGTTGAGGCTCGTCTTGAAAATTTCGATATGTCACAACCTAGTAGTCACCAAAACAACGACAGGAAAACCCCTGCACGGGCAATCTTAAAAAAATATAAACCTCTCGATATTATGGCCCATTGGCGGATGACTGTGGCTAAACCGAGTGACAGTTTTGTTGGGTACTCTTATGTCTATAAAGTTGAAAATAGTGCAGATATCATTTGCAATCTAAGCCAGGTTTCCGAGCAAGGTGCGTACCGCAGATGAGTGACTGCCAGCTCGAGAAGACTCTGTGACATGAGGGTAAAACGGCTGTGGATATCTAAGCTTAAGTTTTCGTTCAGAAACCCGTACACAACCTGCGCTATTCGCCCTTCCGTTACAGTACTTTTGGCTATACAACGGTATACCTACGGTGTGCTAGCGTTAGCTCAGCCTTAAGCGCCATGCACTATTTCCAATCAAAGTAGCCTTTACTATGTTCAACGCCACCGAGATTCTGATCGCTGATTTTGTTGAAAAACTACGTCTTGGCTATCGACGCACCTATGGCGGGCTGCACCATGACTACGAGGAAATTATTGCTTGGGCCGGTAGCATGGCGCTTGAAAATATCGCCAATAGCGACGCGCTTTACCATAACGTCGAGCACACTATATTAGTGGCGTTAGTCGGCCAGGAAATTTTAAGGGGCAAGCATACCCGTGAGGGAGGGGTGACTGCTGAGGATTGGCTACATTTTATTATCTCTCTGGTTTGTCATGACATTGGCTATGTGAAGGGGGTTTGTCGTGGGGACCGGGAGAATGAAAACCTTTACGCCACCGGTCAAGGAGACATGGTAGAACTAGCCCCCGGTGCTACAGATGCCGCTCTGACCCCCTTTCATGTCGATCGCGGCAAGCTGTTTGTAGAAGAGCGCTTTGGCAATAACGAACGGATTGATGCCAAACAGATTCTGGCCAACATTGAGCTAACTCGTTTTCCAGTGCCTAGCAAAGAGGATCATCAAGATACGGTCCATTATCCCGGTTTAATCCGAGCTGCCGATCTGATTGGGCAGCTTAGCGACCCCCGTTATCTCAAAAAAATTAGCGCTCTCTTTTATGAGTTTGAAGAAACAGGTCAAAATAAAGAGCTGATCTACAATACCCCCCTCGATCTACGCAGCAACTATCCCAAGTTTTATTGGGGTGTGGTGCATCGCTATATTCACGACAGTCTGCGTTATTTAGCCCTGACTCAAGAAGGTAAGCAAATTATTGCTAACTTGTATTCCAATGTCTTTATGGTGCAGTACGAGCCGGATTTGTTGCCTTGCTAGGGTGTTATAAAGAGTAGACCGCTGCGTCTGCTGTGGACTATTCCACAGATGCGGCTGTTGTGTTGTACGGTGCGATGGATTCTAAGCAGTTGCCAGTTGTTGGGTGGCGCGAATGGATATCTTTACCAGAATTAGGTATTCCTAGTATTAAGGTAAAGGTGGATACGGGAGCCCGTTCATCCGCTATCCATGCGATTGATATCAAGCAATTTGAACTCAACGGAGTTAAACGGGTACGGTTTCAAATCGCCCCTATCCAATCAGACGATCAGAGATTGGTCATGGTGGAGACAGACCTGCTGGAAGAACGAGGCATTACAGATTCTGGTGGCCATCAGCAGATTAGACCCGTAATTGTTACGTCTGTATGTTTAGGCAGTTTGCACTGGCCCATTGAGCTAACGCTGACCAACAGAGATGAAATGGGATTTCGCATGTTGCTCGGACGGCAGGCAATGCGTGAACGGTTTTTGGTAAATCCCAGTCAGTCTTTTTTGCAAAGTCTAGACCTGGCCAAGGAACAGGGGTTTGATTTGTCCGAAAGCGATGACCAATCTTGATAGTCTTAGTGAAGACATCTCAGTGTCTGTTCGCTCCCCTATTCCCGCATAGCCCGTTATGAAAGTTGCTGTTCTATCTCGCGATGGCTCTCTCTATTCCACGCGTCGATTGCTAGAAGCTGGGAATAAGCGAGGGCATAGCATGATGCTGATTGACCATATGCGCTGCTATATGGATATTACGGCCCAAAGCCCAAAGCTAATTTACCAGGGTAAGCCCCTCGAAGACATCGATGCTGTTATTCCCCGCATTGGCGCTAGTAAGACGTTTTATGGTACGGCTGTTGTTCGTCAGTTGCAAATGATGGGAGTATTTACAGCCAATGGAGCTGAAGCTATTTCTCGGTCCCGAGACAAGCTGCGATGTTTACAGCTGCTGTCTAAAGAGGGTGTGGGACTGCCGGTAACTGGGTTTGCTCATTCTACAAAAGATATCGAGGGAGTTATCGAGCTGGTGGGGGGTGCGCCTCTGGTGATTAAGTTACTGGAGGGAACCCAGGGAATTGGTGTAGTGTTGGCGGAAACGTATCAGGCTGCTAAGTCGGTAATTGAGGCATTTCGAGGATTAGATGCCAACATTCTGGTACAGGAATTTATTAAAGAGGCAAAGGGGGCCGATCTCCGCTGTTTTGTAGTTGACAATCGTGTGGTTGCTGCCATGAAGCGGCAGGGGGCACCGGGAGAATTTCGTTCCAACATTCATAGGGGGGGAGCGGTTAGTAAGATTAAGCTGACGCCCGAAGAGCGTAGTACGGCGATTCGAGCAGCCAAGGCGATGGGGTTAAAAATTGCCGGAGTGGACTTGCTGAGATCTAGCCATGGGCCGGTGGTAATGGAGGTTAATTCATCACCTGGCTTAGAGGGGATTGAACGGGCCACGGATGTTGATGTTGCTGACAAAATCATTGAATTTCTTGAACGTCAGATCACATTTCTAGATCAGCAACGATAGCATTTCCCCTTTCCAGGGGCTCGATTAAGATTTACCATCAGATACGAAACAATTGGCAACATTAAGGGGGTAGCCATGCCTAAGGCAACTTGGAACGGAACTGTGCTAGCTGAGAGTGCTAGCTGTGAGGTGGTTGAGGGAAATCAATACTTCCCCCCTGACTCTCTAAATATGGAGTACTTTAAGCCCAGCGACAAAACCACATCCTGTGGTTGGAAAGGAGTGGCCAACTATTACACTCTAGACGTGGAGGGTCAGCAAAATAAGGATGCTGCCTGGTACTATGCTGAGCCCAAAGAAGCCGCCAACAACATTAAGGGCTATGTTGCGTTTTGGCGTGGTGTTGCAATAGAGGGTTAATTCTGTGTGGCATGCTGTTAGCGGCCTTGGTGCAGACTTGCTGCGCCAGGGTGCTTGGGGTTTGGTTTCCGTATTTGCGGTGGAAATGGTGCGAGACACTTATCATGTGGCTAGCCATCTTTGGCAACCGTTGGTAAAGCTGCACAACTGGCACCACAAAGCGTATCGAAAAGACTTTTCGGTTGTCAGTCCTGAGCTTTATCAAAAGGCTCAGCTCTATAATGATGTGCCTGAGTCGTTGGTGATGATGGCAGTTATGGCAGCGGTGGCTGCTGTAACTCCCCTGTGGGGATTTTGGTTAGGCTTTGTTTATGCAACGGGCTTTTTGGGAGCGGCGTTGTTGCGATCGCAAGGTTTACTGCACGCCACCGACCTGACCCATGAGCCGGGTCCACTCACAACGCCGCCAGGATTGTGGTTTGTCAATCGAACCTATCACTGGCGACATCACTTTGATGAGACCACCGCCTATTATGCGGGCTATTTCACCATATCGGACAAGATTATGGGAACGGCACTATCGCTAAAGGGAAAAACGATTGCTGTCACTGGGGCGTCTGGTACTCTGGGTCGCGCTTTGATTAAGCAGCTGGCTGCCCAGGGAGCTAGACCCATTGCCCTGAGCCGTTCAGCCGATGCTGCAATTGAGGGAGCAACTAAGGTGATTCCCTGGCGTGCGGGTCAAGAGACCGAGCTGAGGGACGTCTTAAGTCGAGTCAATATTTTGATAATTAACCATGGAATTAATGTCCATGGCGACAGAACAGCGGATGCGATCGCAAAGTCCCTTGAGGTCAATGCCCTATCGGCGTGGCGGTTGATGGAAGTATTTTTAGACACCGTAGACAATCGTCTGGGGCCTGCCACCAAAGAACTGTGGATTAACACCTCAGAAGCCGAAGTCAACCCCGCCTTTAGCCCTCTGTATGAAACCTCCAAACGGCTGTTAGGAGACCTCATTACCCTGCGACGTCAGGACTCACCCTGCGTCATTCGTAAGCTGGTGCTGGGACCGTTTAAGAGTAACTTAAACCCAGTCGGTGTCATGTCGGCTGAGTGGATAGCGGGTGTGATAGTTGCATTGGCGAAACGGGATATTCGCAACATTATTGTGACGATAAACCCACTTACCTATTTGTTGTTTCCCATCAAAGAAACAATGCAGTCGATCTATTTTAAGCTGTTCTCTAAACGCAGTTAAGAATGCTATGAAGTTGTTAAGAAACAATTTCATGATTTAAAGAGCATAACTTTTCCCATAACCTCGCCGTAACTCATACCATACCGATATCTTTAAGTTAATCGACACCCTACTTTCGGGGGGTGTGGGGGATTTTAGGTCCCCACGAACAGGGGGGTTTCAGGGAGGAAAGCCCTGAGCAGCCTTTATCGCTATTGGCTAACATTTATAATTAATTTCAGGTATCGATTGGATGCAAAACCAGTTGCGTGGAGTCCCGCCGAGTTCCCCACACCCCCATGGCTAGGGCGTTCCGCCGCCCTAGAACCCGACGGAAAAACATCAGCGGTACCCCTAACAGCGGCTTTGGGCATTTGGCCGCGTGGTTTAGAATTTTGCGCGCGGCGACAAAATTCTAAAAGGAAAAGTTATCTAATTTTCTATTTAGGGAAAATAGCCATCCTCAAACTGTGAACTTAATTTTTAACAAGCCCTGTGCTTTAAAAAACACTGAACCCAACAGAGAGCTAAATTTCCATCGAACAAACGACGGTGGACCCAGCAAACTACGTGAAACCTAGAGGTAGGGTATAAAAACACCTAGCCTGTGGTAAAGCAATAAAAACGTCATAAGCAGATATGGGGCCTAAACATTAAGGAATAACGCCCCTTTAGTATTTACTAAGTGTCCACAAAAATGATGTAGCAATAGACACGTTTTGCTTATCCGCGTTAGCAAACGTTACCTTTCTTCTGCGGTTACATAGCGAATAACAGACATCATCCAAGTTTTTAATATCGAAAGCTGACTTTCCAAGCTGATTTCTTGAAATGGACAGGTGGATTCTCCTGTTTGTTTAAATCTACGGTTGTACTGGTCAATTTCAGCCAGTGAGGCGTTTGCGAGATCCGGGCAGACGGCTAGCGGCATTTCTGAAACCCCGACAAACTGAGGCTGAAAGTGATGAGAAATAAACGACAGAGAGCTACCGGGAGACACCTGGATATCAGCAATAGTCAACGTAAAGAAACCGGGAGATAACGCTGTTTGGGATAGCCCAGTGGGATCATGGGACAGCAGTGGGATGTAGTCTGATACTGCTGTGGAGACAGACGTTACCACCTGCTCAACACAGCCTGGATTAGCACCGTCGCCGATGTAAAAAAATAAGCCCGGTGAAATTAACCCGGCTGAGTGTAGAGAAAAATAAGCGTCAACTCGATGAAATCCTTGTATCCATCTACGAATCGCGATGCATTCAGGGTATAGGTCCGCTGTGAAACTCCCTTCTAAATCGCGGCAGTGGTTTAGGTTAAGCAGATCGCGCAGTGTAACAGCTGTGGGTAATTTACTGGCGTTTTGATTTAAAAAGTCTGGATCTGCAACGGGTACAACTCTTAGTCTTATATGCGAAACTGGCTGCTTTAGCAGACTTTGAAGCACCGACATGGCGGCCAGCGGTCCTACCACTTCATCGGCGTGAAACCCAGCCACAATAACAACTGTCGGCACATCAGTCTGCTCACCTACAGTAATGCCATAGAGTGTTCGCCCCTCAGCAGAGATGCCAATCTCTTCAACACAAGCACCCAGAGCTTTTGTTTCTAAGATCACACTGTCAAGCCGCGTGAGGTCGTTCCATTCCATCACAGCAATGTTGGTTCTTTTGCCAATTATAGCGATGCGGCAGATATCTGATTTTGAAATATAGCTTTACGCGTTTGTTGAAACCTTACGGTAGCTTAGGGAGATTCGTTTAAGCCTCTAAACACGGTTAGACGATTCGCCTGAGCATTCTAATAAAAACAGAAGGAGAGTTCTCTATCTATTAATTCTGTTGAGTATAAATACTCATTGAATTTCTTTTTTAGGTATAAATGCTCAACAGCCTAACTTTCCTTTGTAAATACCTGTTGACACAGATAAGGGAAAGCTAGGCTGTTGAACAGAACTTGCTATCTGGAACTTGATCTAACGTTGACATGTTAAAAGCGCTACAAATCGGGTTTAAGCGGCTTCAGAATAGTGCTCCATGCGCTTTTCTGGAGCCTGACGACGAACAACTGACACAAACAGAACCTCACGGCCCTGTCGTTCAATCTCTTTGATGTGACGCAGCTGTTCTTTGAGTGCTTCATGTTCGGATTCAAAGGGGCCAAAATAATATCCGCAGCTAGGAGATGCGGCCATTATTTCTAACCACCAGGACTTGTTAAGCATGCCAAATACCTGATTTATAAGCTTATCCATAATTGAGATGGGTCCAGTGAAATAGATGTAGGTGCGGGTCGTAAAAGACCGCATAGATTTTCTTATACTGCGCCCGCTGTTATTTGCCTGTCGGCATTGATACTTTATGGGGTCAAAAAGTCACAGGATCTTAATTTAGGTAAACTAATGATAATCCTGCAGGGTTTTCAATACTCAATGTAGTTTGCATTGTTTATTTTCTCGACAAACTATCAGGAGTGCTGCTGAGGCAATCCTTGCTCAGTTGTCAAGCTGCGAGACAGCCGCGTCCGTGTCTTTTATCCAGCTCATTAGCCAAGAGACATCCTTGACGATGATTCATAGACACTAGAGCTATCTTCAAACGACTTAAACTCTAGTGGATTGCCGCTAAAATCTAACACAAACATCGTGGATTGCTGGGCCGGTTTCCCTGGGAAGCGTGTTTGGGGTTTAACAATAAAATCGATGTCAGCCGCCTCTAATTTTTGCTGCACATATTTGAACTGGGCTTTACTTAGAAGACAGCCAAAGTGAGGAATAGGCACTGATATACCATCGACATCACCGCAGTAATCCATGGTTGTATTAACCTTACCCACGTGGGCAGATAGCTGATGTCCAAAAAAGTCAAAGTCTACCCAACTATCGGTTGAGCGTCCTTCTCGACAGCCTAAAATCTCTCCATAAAATCTCTTTGTGCTGTCAAGATCTTTCACCTTGAATGCATAATGGAAACTGTTATTCATAATAAATGTCCCTGCTGCTGGCGGTCACTTATTATACATGTTTATACCCATACATCATTTTGTGCCGTTTTCTCTCCCCCAGACTCTCCTGTATTGACGACGCCACGGGGTTCAATCAGTAACATATGACACTCTTTTTCAGCGCAGGGTTTGTGTTCCACCCCCTTGGGAACAACAAACATTTCCCCTGCAGATAATTCCACTACACCATCTCGAAATTCGATCTGCATTTGACCATCAACAACAATAAATACCTCATCCGTATCCTTGTGATCGTGCCAGACAAAGTCACCCTGCACTTTTACTAGTTTGAACTGGTAGTCGTTCATTTCTGCAATCACTTTAGGCGACCAGTGGTCGCTAAATTTTGTTAGTTTTTCTTGAAAGTTGAGGGCTGAGTAGGTCATTGGGGTTGATGTTGATCGTACAAAGCGATATTACTGTGGCTCAGACGGGTCGCTGCCTAGCTCAAGTACATCAAAACTGGCCTCAATTCGCAACTAACTGTTGTTTGCAAAACAAAGCCCCTCAATCCGCATTGGAAAGAAGGGCTCATGACTGAGCGCTCATGACTAAGGGGCGCACAGTTAAAGTTAGCCTCTAGTGCTAGAGAGCCTTTTCAATCGCCTCTTTTAGTTCAGGTGCATCTGGAGCAGTCTGGGGCTCAAAGCGAGCGACGACTTCACCATCACGACCTACGACGAACTTACCAAAGTTCCAGGCAATATCTTCACCTTCACCTATTAGAAACTGATATAGAGGACTGCGGCTAGCGCCATTGACATCCTGCTTTTCGAGCAGAGTAAACTCTACATCGTACTTAGTCTTAGTAAAGTCCTTGATTTCATCAGCGGTGCCAGGTTCTTGAGCGCCAAACTGATTGCAGGGAACGCCTACAACTACCAGACCTTTGGAACCATAGGCTTTGTCTAGCTCTACTAAACTGCTGTACTGAGGTGTTAAACCGCAGGCGCTGGCAACGTTAACAAACAGAACGACCTTATTGTCGATAACGTCTGAAGACAGAGGGGTACCGTCCAGAGTCGTTAGATTATTGGGTACAGGCATGATGGATTAACGTTTTTGACAACGTCTTCCATTATCAACCATTGTTGCTCCAAGGTGTACCCATCTGACCATTGATTTCAGATCTATGCAGTCTGGAGCAGACAACCTCTGTGATTTAAGCACTACTGGATGGCAACACAATTTGATCTGTGCAATCATCAACGGTCATGCTTAAATCTTGTTGTTGAGGACAGGGTTCAGACAACAGAAGAGTCACTGATGGCCAGCCCAGTAAAACAGCGATTAGTGTGGACCACAGGTGTGTATTCATTATGGAGTGAGCGTTTAAATGACTCCTAACTCTAGATTGACCGGCAAAAACTACCATCAGAGTAAATGCGGAGATACGGCTCCCTTTTTTAGCAGCATCAACAACAAATCATTGATTTTGTTCTATTGTTTCCAATGATACATTCTGAACTAGCGATAGTGGCAATGTCTCTTGACTGAGATACTGAGCATATCCGGCCTGCAAAAACTGACTATAGTCTGATTGTCCAACAATGTGGGTTTGCATAAACGCCAGACCTAGAACTTTAAGATAGTCTCGGGCCAGGCTTGGATCAGGCCCGGATAATGGATCTGACAGGGTTTCAGAGATAGCGTAGTTGTGGCTACCGCCCTGCATTAGTACCAGATATTTATTAGAGGTTGTTAGCCAGGTAAAGGGCTGAATCTGTTCCACTAGAGTGGGTGCAATTGGGTCATCGCTGCCGCCTACCATAAGTACCGGCGTTTGTAGCTGACTGAGACCCGGTTGCCCAAAGACTAAGCTGGCAAATGGGTTAAACACAAATACGGCATCTATCCGTTCATCTTGGAGTGCTGATTGAAACTGACTCTGTAGTGCTAGACATTGAACAGGGATAGACAGATTAACCGAGTCGGCTAGCTCCGCCGAACAGCGTGTTTGTAGCTGCTCGATATTTAGCGGAGCACCGGCTAATGCCAGGGCCGTGTAGCCACCAAATGAATGACCCATTACCCCCACCTTGTCGAGGTCAAATCGGTTAGCGAGCGCTCCTTGGGTTTGACGCTCAAGATGGTCTAACAGATAGGAAATATCCTGGGGTCGGTCAACAAACTCATTGGGGGCCATGGCGGCTGAGACGTTGCCTGCTAATAGATCGTCTACCTGTTGTCGGTTGCTGCCGGGGTGCTCAATGGCCGCAACCGCAATACCATAGCTGGCTAAATGCTCGGCGATATCGGCAAAGTTGATGCGGCTGGCCCCAAAACCGTGGGAAATAATGACCAAGGGAGCTGGGTCACTGGTTTGGGGTAGGTGCAAATCGACCAGTAACGTGCGAGAACCGGTAGGGCGGTTATTCTGTAGCTCTAGTGTTTGGGTTTGCCAAGCTAGTGGCCCAGGCTGGGTTAAATCGGGGAGTTGGCTAAAGTCAATGGCCTCTGTAGTACGAATTTCGGTCTCTGTTTGGGTTTGTAGAGTTGCGATCGCAGTTTCAGTTTGATCCACCAGGTCCACGACAGTATCCACCACATTCAAAATCTCTACCGAATTAATTCGTAGAGTGGGTGTTGGAAACCGACGCATTACGTTTAACAACGTTAGCCCCTCCTCATCTGTTGCTGCTAAGATCAATGCCCCCCGCAGTCCGCGTGCACCATTCTGTCGGGCATCAGTTTGAATAACCTGACCCATCCGCTGCAGCCAGATCTCTCCTAGGGGTTCATAAAGTACCCGCGAGAGAGTGACAGCCGACACGTCAAGAGGAGCGGTCAGAACCTCGCGAAAGCTTGCCTGGTCCTGTTCACTCAGAAAATCAAGATAAAACGCCAGTTCGTCATCAATTTGATTCTCATAGGCATAGGCTTCTAATGAAGCCACCGCCACCGATAGCTCTATCAGACCATACGATACGGTGACATTATTTGCGGCAAACGTCGGTGTACCCAACGCAAGCGGTGCAACACCGCCTAGGAACACAGCAATGCTCCGAAACCAGTAAGCAGCTTTCATAGCTATCAACACAAATAAAGACTTTAGTTCAAACGCTGTTTAGCTACAGTCAAAACAGCCGTTGCTGATTTACAGGGGATAACCCAAAGCAGTTGCTATTGGGTAGTCCCTTCCAACTAAAACCATCCTGAGGCCCAACAGTGGCTCAGACCATGGAGTCTTGTCCATACAGTATCTCCTAAAAATCTGGGTTTTTCCTATCCCCTCAGCCAGTTTAGCCCAAACGGTAACGACGTTTCCTGACCTTTGTCACTATCTTTCGTAAACTCTGCTGGGTTTTGATCGTAACGATTACGTACCGGAATGGCCGGTCCTTGGGCGTTGCCCACTAGGGCCGCTGTCGTCTCAATCGCCGTGCGCAGTTGCTTGCCCGCATAAATGGACATATCACGGGGCACATTAACCCGGTCGCGCAGATAGCGCAGACCGCTGTCACTGCCCTTAGGGGGCTCACAGAGTTTACCCGTCATTAAATTAGTCAGAGCACAGCGTAGGGCTTCATCAAAAATCTCATCGTCTGTAGGGTTCACATGAACAATATTGTCGCGATGTTTCAACACTCGGTGTAATGCTTCTACGCGAGAGGTCTCTGGTTCGGCATACCCGACATCCGGCAGACCAAACCAGGGACCTTGATCCACTTGCTGTTGATTTGCCCTAGCCTGAGGTTCGCCATTCTCCCAGCAGCCCCCCATCTGCGGCGGCAGATCGTGTACATGGGTGTGAAAATCACTCTGGGTACCCCGATAGGTAGGGCGCGTTTCCATGGCATCAAACCAGGCCGCAAAGCCAGGACTCTCTTCTCGCATAGAATAGCCCTTGTAATAAAATAGACTGGCGTTCATGCGCTCCACGTAGGGAGTAAATACCAGGTCTACTACACTAAACTCTTCTAGAAAATAGGGTCCGGGTGTGGCGGCAAGCGCTGCTTCTATCTTGGCGACCACCGTCACAAACTGCTCGCGATTAAACTGCTCCTGACGAGCTGAGCGCACCGGCTGACATAGCCAGCTACACCAGGCACGAAAAAGCAGCCGTTCTAACTGTCGCAGGGGCATCGCCTTGGCGTCTTGCATGCTGACCGTTAGCGGTCCAAACGCCCGCTCCAGGGCAATTAGAATATCGTCGCTTTCTGTAATGAGCTGACCGTCTAACTCTACCGCCGGCAGCATGCCTGAAGGTACCTTTCTCTTATACCAAGCTTCTTTGGTGCCATAACAGAACATCGTCACCTTTTCGATGCGATAGGGAATCTGCTTTTCCTCTAGCCACAGCCAAACTTTTTGGCAATAGGGGCACCAGGCATGGTTATCGCGAAACAGGGTTATCCGTACATCAGCTTCAGTTTTACCAAACAGCCGCAGCCGTGCCTGGGCATTGGTGGGGCCATTAACCCGGTCGGTTTGAATCGTATCGAGGGCTTCTAACTCAGGCCAGGTAAGGGAGGCAGTGGTCATGGTTTAAGCAAGCAGGTTTAGAGTGGACTCACTACCAGCTTAAACGGATTTTCCAAACCCTAACCACCACCAAAAACCGGTTGCTTGTGATAGTTAGGAATGCGGAATATCGGTAATAAAAACCCTGACTTGGTATTAGCCAGGGTGACTTTTGCGAAGTAAAGCCCCTGAAAATTTGTACGTATATCAGCTTTGACTGATGTATTTTTGCGGAGGTTGCTGATGTTGAACTTGTTAAGCGGTTTAGCTTAGGAGCTATCAGAGATCTTGCTTAGTTGACTAAAGCCTACTTTATAGCGCTAATGCGAGGTGAATTAGAGGTGTTGGCTAGGGCCCTAGGGACGCCTGTTGAGGATTTGGTTAGACGAGCATCAAAGTCATAATGCTTCCAAAAACTTCTCAAACTCTTTTTGGGCAATTTGCGTAGCCTCAAACAGTTCATAATCTTCTTTCATGCATGGCTTCCCCTGCGGCCCCCACACCAGCGCCGACCAAGGTTTATGGCTACCATCCGGGTCTTTACTGTGGACTTCGTGCTGAACATCAATGTCTAGGGCGATTAAGGTACCTCTTTGCTGAGGAGATAACTCACTTTTATACGACACGTCCCGGAAAATATAGTTGTTGCCAGGATTATGCAACATAAGCATGAGCCTGTAGCCAGCGACTCTATCGCTATGTGGCGGGACAGCAACCCCTTCCATTAAGCGAAGGTTAGGCCAGCCTTCGATACCGTAGCTATGGGTGTAGCCTCTTTTCAGTGGATGGTAGACAAGATCGGTCATGTCTCGAACCTTGGCTAGGGCGTCGGTAGGGAGACTGAAAGTATTGGGGTGGGTAACAGCGATCATCAACAGGGGAAACTTTGAACCTTATTTATATAGCCAAAGGTTTATACTTTTTCACTCTCGACCATAGCAAGATTTGCTTGAATTTCACACAGCGTGGCTTGGCGTAATTTTTCTACTGATATAGCTGATGTTGTAGTCGTTCAACTCGGGATACAAGATGAAGTAAGGCTTTGATAGTGCCATGCCAGAGCCTGATAAGGTATCTAGCGTTAGCTGCAGGCAGCTCCGCCCTAACTCTTTCCTTCGTTGTAAGCTCGTATAGCTTTTATAGCTCGCCTAAATTCTCCACAGCCTTGTGGAATATTTGGAGATAAATTGTATAAAATCCAACATCTAGCTGATGATATTTAAATACCCTAAATACATAGGAGAAAGTTTATTTGCTCTTCACCAACCTGAACAGTCATCTAGATTGCCGCTACATAAAGGTAATTGGAAAGGACGCATGACAGCTGCCTCCTTTTTTGTCGCTCTAGTTGGTATCGACCAAGCGTCCCTCAACAGAGGGTTAGCCAGCCGGAAAAGGTGAGACTTTCTAAACTCCATCAAAATTATTTTTTCATATTCACCAGTTCAGTTCTGATCCTAACAACCCTTTTTGGCTGCGGACCGTCGCCTGAGAATCTTGCAGCCCTGGACTATACCCCCCTGGCTGGAAATGATGGCATTTTTGATGGAAAGCGGGTCATTTCCTCTGAATGGGTGAACCATTCTCTGCAGAACTATACCAACAACCATCTGTTGGATGGCCCCAGGAAGGCCGCAACGTCAATAGGACAGGATATGGGTATCAGTGGTGGGCTATCCCAGTCGAGCATCACTATAATGCAGCCTTGGGCCATGGTGGACAGGTTATCGCAGTTTTGGATGAGTTTGATATGGTGATTGTTGTGACCGGTGATCCATTCTTTTTAGAACATAATGCTCATGCTTGGCAGTATGAAAAACAACTCATAAACTTGGTTGCTGATTTCATCGCAGCCTTGCCAAGTGAGTAATGGGCAAGGACGATATATCAGGCAGGCAAGTTTACAACTGACTGGGGTTTACTTTTCTTGATGCCTGGTCAATTTGTGCCCATGATAGGATAGTTGGCCAGACTTGG
>ERZ1740070.965-NODE-965-length-18564-cov-4.624993_pt1 | contig 18564 bp, 24 predicted proteins | sample MGYA00581734_ERZ1740070 | MGnify/ENA primary metagenome ERZ1740070 (study PRJEB43018, sample SAMN04849744) | marine metagenome | isolation source: floating plastic debris | place: Pacific Ocean | collected 2008-09-01 | study: EMG produced TPA metagenomics assembly...
ATACTTGCAAGTGTTCGCCCCTGCGACATCGCTTCTTCCCGGCTTTTTTAGCCTTGCCTCCCCTCCCCTAGCTTTCGCTTCTTCCCTTCGCTAGTATGATTGCACCACTATATTTCTATTTTCTATATAGAAAATGAATCTAAGGCAATGAACCGAGTCATCGCAGCGCTAGTCGCCCAAAAAGCAAGCCTCCAGGTCGAGGAAGCCCCCGATGCCTCCAAGGGTCAAAACGTGGAAGCGATTCTCCCAGGGAGAGGCTCCGCCATCGCCTCCGACTCCTCGGAGCTGGAAATGCAAACAGCCTGGCAACGCCTAGCCGATGAACCGCTGTACATCTTGGAGGTCGAAATCTACACAGGCGTCAAACAAACGCTGGGACTAGCCGATGAAGACCTGGGCCTAGACCCCGGCTTAGTAGAAGGCCTGATTGGTGGCTACCGCACCGAAGTCTCCAAACGCCTGAACCGAGCGAGAAATAAGCTGATCGGTGCCCAAAAGAAATTCTATAACCAGCTCACGGTCTACGCCGCCCCATTCCGGTTCGTGCTCGAAGAAACCCTTCCCGCCGCCCTAGAACACATCGCCGCCATGAGCGCCCAGGCCGAAACCCTGCGCCAAGAACTCACCGAAGACTACGAAGAACAAGTCGCCGCCTGCTTGACGGACTTAAATACACGCTTAGAGCAAGCGATTCCCTACGAGGGAGGCTCCGCCAACGCGCCCGATGAACCCCACCGCAACCGCCGCATCGAAAGATCGCTAATGCGCTACGCCGGAGAATTCCCGGACTTAGCCGACTTCAAAGACAGCCTCCAGATCGTCGTCAAAGGCCCAATCAAACTCAATAGCCTCTCCGCCCAACTCAAAGCCGATAAAGCCCTCCAAACAGAACTCGCTCAACAAGAAAAGTCCGCTGCCCAAACAGAGCTAGAAACCAAACGCCTCCAGACCCAGCAAGAAGCCGAACGCCTGCTGCAACGTAACCTGCTGCAAGCGTTTCAAGCCTCAAAAACAGCCTCACTAGAAGAAGGGTATGGCCTCATCGGTCAATTCCTAGCCCGCACCGACACCCGCACCGCTGGAGAGCTAACCGAACGCGATAACGACGCCCTAGCTCTGTTGTTTGATCGCCTAAACATCCTGGCCCAACACAACGACAAACTACAGCCCTTGGTCGAAGAAGCCAGAAAGCTAAGAGAACTCTACGGCCAACCCGATCCTGATATCGGCGAAGTCACCACCGCCGTCGAAAATTTTCAAGCATTTTTGTTAGCGCAAGCCAGTCAAGATAGCGCCAACACCCAAGGCCTGCAAAAACTAACTAGATCGCTCGCCTTCAGCTCCGACTATAAAGCGCTCACCACTGAACTAACCCAGCTGGCCACCCACCCTGACGCCACCCGCCTAGACGAACTAGAAGGCAAAATCCAAAGCGACCTCGACGTATTGCAACTGCGACAGCGCCGCCTAAAAAAGCTCTTCACCCAGGCTCAGAAAGCGGCCCAACTCCAAGCCAAAAAGCCCCCTGATGCTGATTCCCCCTACGACTCAGCCGCTGGCTTTTAACCTCTCCTACTGAATTTTGAACCCACCGTAATCGCATACCCGCTCCTACCCACCACTGACCCCCCAGAGACTGTCATGAGCCCCTCTAAGCAACAGAACCAGCTACAGAAGTTGAGAGCAGAACTAAACGCCACCTTTTTAGAGCGATCGCACATAATCGACGGTCTACTATCAAGCCTCCTAGTCGGTGGCAACGCGGTACTCTACGGCCCCCCTGGCACCGCCAAAAGTGAACTGCTTAGAGCCATGTGCCATGGGATCGCCCAAGCCCGCTACTTCAAACGCCTGCTGCAAAAGGCCATGCCCCCCGAAGAGCTGCTAGGCCCCATCAGTCTCAAATCCCTAGAGAAAGACGAACTCCGACGCAACACAAACCGCCGCCTGCCCGAAGCCCACATTGCCTTCCTAGACGAAGTGTTTAAATGCAATGCCACCACCCTTAACGCGCTGCTGGGCCTCTTGAACGAACGCGAATTTGAGAACCCAGACCCGCAGCCGGTGCCCCTGATATTCCTTTGTGGCGCAGCCAACCGCGTCCCCGAAGAAGTCGAACTAGCCCCGTTCGTGGACCGCTTCATCTTTCGACCCTGGGTGCCCTACGTCCAGAGCGAGAAAAACAAAGCACTGCTAACAGAATGGGCCTGTGACGGTAACCAGCCCCAGGTGAGCGCTGACCAGCTAACGCTCAAGGACATTGAAACATTGAAATCTGAAGCCCTGGCAACGCCCGTTTCAACAGCCATGAGAAGTGAATATCAAAAAGTGCTCAGTTACCTGGCACAGGAAGGCTTTGTCGTATCAGATCGCCGAAGAATGCAGCTGATTAAACTGCTGAAGTGCTTTGCCTACGTGCAAGGAGACGCGCATGTCTGTATCGAGCATCTGCACGAGCTACTTCCCTTTTGCCTATGGACAAAGGAATCGTCTGAAATTCCGACGATCAAAAAGGCGATAGATGCCGCCTGCCCGCAGCCGAAGAAGCACCTGAAGGCTTTATTGAAAACAGCGTCAGAGGAAACCCAGAACGCCCTAAGAATGCAGGGTGAGTCGTTAAAAGGTTCGCTAGAGCGTGCAACACAACAGCTGGTTAACATCGAAAAAACAATTCGTACGCTCGAAGGCAACCAAACTTCAACGCTACCGGAGACAGAATACGAAAAGGTGTTAGGCGAGATTGGCGACTTGCGAGAAGAACTAGCAGAAGCCAAAGACCTTGCCATCTACTAGCTGCCGCCCTTTCAATGGCACCACAAAATCGAAAGAAAGAGAATCAATAAAAGCGTCTAACAAAAGAGAGCCCGAGATCTCATGTACACACCACTATCTGTCACTGAACTGGAGCCAATTAGCATCGACACGAGCCCAGCTGCTCAGATGTTCTGGTTGAACTTTGTCAGAGAGTACCAGCCGAAACTAGAGATGGGCAAAAGCAAGCTATCGGCTCTGCCTCAGTTCGCTGCTGAAATATTCCATCGGATGTACTACGACTTTGATCCAGTTTTCAAGAGTGCGATTCTCCCAGGGAGAGGCTCCGCCATCGCCCCCGAACACCAGTGGGCAAAGTCCCTACACGATGCTCTCACTGAAAACGACCGTCTCCAGGGACTCGCCTTCCAATGCAGCGGCAACCCAGTCGCAGCAGGTTTGGCTACCGTTGATGTCGTAAAGGTGTTGCTCAAGCAACTGCCTCAGCCGACCGCGCCCATCGAAGATTTAGACGAGCTGAGACGCCAAGCTCGGCAAGCCGCACGCGAAGGCGAGCAGACGAAGCTGGAGTATCTTCAGTCTCAGGGAAAAGCAGCGGCAGAAGCCGCCTTAGCGTATTCAGAGGCACTAACCCAAGAATTATTGAACCAAGTTGAGAGTGCGATCGCGACTGCTGCGGTCATGGCAGAAGAGACGGTCGCGGCTGCGAAACAAGAATTTGAAATGTTGGGACTGAGCTGGGGTAATGAACCTGGTAATCCAATGCAAGTATCTTTTGAAGAGCGCTTGGCCTTAGCTAAAAAGTTAGAACGCCAGCCCCGCCTACGAGAGATTTTGGATAGAGCAGGAAAGCTCTTTAATACGGCTCTCCAGAAGCGACGTAAGGCCCCGACAGCCTCGGGCTATGGTGAGCTAGTGGGTGTAACTGTCGGTGCTGATTTAGGCCGTCTGCTGCCCTCAGAGTTAGGGAAGCTCAGCAGCGTTAGCCAGCGCCTGTTGTTCTACAAAGATTTCACTGAGCGCAGCTTACTGGAATACGATCTCCAGGCCCCTGAAGAGAAAGGGAAAGGGCCATTGGTGATGTGCGTTGATACCAGTTCCTCTATGTCTGGTGCGCCGGAGATGTGGGCCAAAGGTCTGGCCGTAGCCCTGGCTCGGCTGGCGGCAAAAGACAATCGAGATATGGCTATTATCCCCTTCAGCAACGCGCCTGGTCGCACAGCTTTACTAAAAGCCGGTGAGCGTAACTGGGATAAGTTATTACGCGAGGTGATTGGCCTGCGGATGAACGGCGGCACCAATTTTGAGCTGCCGCTGGCAGAGGCGCTGGCGGTAATTGATAGGGCTCCCGGCCTGAAGCAAGCTGACATTGTTTTTCTGACAGATGGAGAAGCCCCAGTGAGCGATCGCTTCAAACGGTCATTCCAAGCGCATCAGGATAAGCAACACATTTCCCTGTTTTCTGTTTTTGTTGGCAGCACCTTTTATCAGAGTGCTTTAGAGTCTATTTCAGATGTTGCGTGGGATGTGCAAGACCTTGTTGGAGGAGATGAATTCAGTGATTTGCTAGGTAGCGTGTGATTCTGGATGACCTCTGCGCCATCACTGTAGTCGTTGCTGCAATTCGGTAGTGCCTTTAGAATAGATGTATCACCTTCTGTACGAAAGCCTCAGCCAATGGCCACCGTTCAAATTAAGTCAGATGTCGATATAGACCAATTGCTAGAGGGTGTCGCCCAGCTGGATACGACTGAACTGCAGCAGTTTTTGACGCGTGCTAGTTTGCTATTGGCTCAACGGCAGGACACTGCTCTGCCCAGTTCAGAGAGTGACTTGCTGCGACAGATAAACCAAGGGTTACCTGCTGATACTCAACACCGCTACGACGAACTGAGAGAGAAGCTTCGTCGTGAGGAACTAAATTCTGAAGAACATAAGGAACTACTCAAGCTAGTGGATGTAGTTGAACAAGCCACTGCGGATAGGCTGCAACATTTGATTGCCTTGTCCCAATTGCGCCAGATTCCATTGGACGAGCTGATGAAGCAGCTAGGAATCCGCCAGCCATCCGTCCATGCCTAGACGATACGTAACGGCCAGTGAAAAACGGCAAATCATTGAGCGAGCTGACAGGCGGTGTGAATACTGCCAAAGTCATATGGATTACTCCCCTCAATCCTTCGATATTGAGCACATCTTGCCAGTGGCGCTCGGTGGGCAGACAAGTCTGGATAACTTGGCACTAGCTTGTGGTGGTTGTAACTCTCACAAACATACGAAAGTAGATGCCCTAGACTTGGTTGATCAAATAGTGGTGCCCCTCTACAACCCCAGAAAACACAGTTGGTACGACCATTTTGTATGGAGCGCCGATTGTTTGCAGGCGATTGGCAAAACGGCAATTGGCCGAGCAACAGTGGAGACTCTAAAGCTGAACAGATTAGGTCTTATGAATATTCGTACCCTTCTACTGATGGTTGGACTTCATCCACCCAGTAGAGAATAGCCGTATACGCTGGCGAAGCCTTTCCGAAGGAAAATCGTGCAGGTCACCACTCACCGGGAAGAGTGTAAGAGCATTTGGAAGCAGTACGTCAATGAGGGAGAATTCATCGATGATTAAAGCGGTTCAATACTTACCCATTAGCCGGGAAGTAGAGGTTTTGTTAACGGATGACTCCCGTCACGCTTGGCGAGTGGATAATCTAGAAATGGTTGCTAATGTGGATGGCGAAGTCGTACCTCTGCCGACGCCGACGAGAGAGCAGCTCATAGATGTGATTTCCTATGGTGGCGGCGCATACATTTACTGGCCACAGATAGAGCAAATGTTCGAGCTGGAGGCACTATTAGATGGTGTGTATGGCCGTGAGAGTTGGATGGAAAAGTTGAAGAGTGCAGTCGCTGCGTAGCTCCTCTTTCTAGGTTCATTGCTGCGGGCCACGAGCTAGAGAGCGGCTACTGCCTAGTCCTGTTTCGCGTGGATTCTTTGAGTTGGAATAGTTTGGCATCGTACAACAAAACTAGACTGCAAAAATCCTATCAATCAGGCTGATGTGCGGTTTTCATAGAGACGCTGCGCGATTACTGAATGATCAATTTGTGCCCTGTTCTACGGCCAGTTGTTTATCGTGCGTTAGACAATCAACGGGAGAGTAGTAAGGCGATGGTAGAGAAAGAATCACTTGATGTTGTCTTAGGCAGCGACAACGTATTTGAAGATTTAGGTTTTGATTTAGAAGAATCTATGAATCTCAAAGTCAGGGCTGACCTGATGTTAGACTTGCGCGCTTACATTCAAAAACAGGGCTGGACTCAACAAGAAACCGCAGAATTGCTGGAAGAAACGCAACCAAGAGTTAGCAACTTGATGAATGGTGAGATTAGTCGATTCAATGTGGATAAGCTAATCAACCTGTTAGGCAAAATTGGGATGGAAGTAAGAGTAGAAGTCGTTTCCAAGGCTGCGTAGTCTTTTGGCCTATGCAACAACGGATGCCAATGGCTGTGCCACTTCCCAACCCTCAGCTTCGCAAGCCGCAAGATATTCATTAATCATGGCATCAAAAGCAGCCGTCGCTTCAGCGACGGTTTCGCCTTCCGTCATATTGTGAATCTTGGGTGCATTGGCAACAGAGACAAAAATGGTCTCATCTTCAGGTTCGACCTCGAACTTTGCTTGATAACCTTTGTAGGTGTAGGTGCTAATCATCGCTGTTTTCCTCTTCTATCAATTGTGCAAGCCCACTATCAGTCAGAAATCTTCGTATTTTAGGGATGTAAGGCGATTTGGTCAGCGGTCTAGGGTGCGGTGGATGCCCTCCCTGCGAGCATTTTGTTTCAGCAGCTGGGTAAATCTTGCACTGAGAGATCGCTTAGTCAGAAAGGGTAATTAATCGGGTGGGTGCCAGCCTACTTCCGTCCAAAGTTTTCGAGAGAGGGTCAATTCTGTCCGATTCATCCTCAGCGCCGATATTGTAACTTGGCCCATAGTTGTTTTACTTGTTACCAACGAGCTGTCGGCACTCCAGCTAAAGTGCTCGACCCACAATTGCTTCTGAGGATGAAACAAGCGAACTGCTTTTTGCGAAACGTCATCAAATATGGCAATTCTAGCTGCTTTATACAGGTTGCAATCCCAGCAGGCCAAACACAAATTATTGTTCTCTGTCTTCCTGCCCAGAGCTTCAGGAATAATATGGTCAACAGTGAGACGAACGCCAGATATTTGCTGTTGTGTTTGACAATAGGCACAACGAGCCTTGAACTGCTCAACGATCGACTGGCGCAGGGACTCCGGAATCCTAGTTTTACTCATTTAGTGGGGAGCAAGCGCTGAAATATCATGGCCTCGTTCGAGCAAAATAGCCGCAGCCTTTGCACGAGTCATCATAATTTGGTTGAAGTGCGCTGATAGAACTTGGAGCTGTTCTATTTCGTTTGAAATTAACCCAGTTCGCTGTCGTTTTTCAAGCAGCCCTTGCATCAACTCGTTGTCTTCTTCAGAAGCTATGGAGGTAGCAGTATTCCAGAGCTCATCATCAGTCAGCAGAGACAGGTGCGCCAACTGAGCGCTAATATCTGACGTTAGTACTTCATCAGTTGCCAGTGCTGAGCTTAAGAGATGCACGGTCTCTTCTGTCAAAGGCCGCTCAGATTGTGTTGATAACTCAACAAGTCGTTGATAGGTGGCATCTGGCAGATGTAGCGTAACTGTCTGTGAATCCATCAGTCTTTTTCTCTTGCTCCTGAACTCGATTATAAGCGCCTAATAAGACAACGGAGTAACCATATCGAGACGCGATTCTCTGCGAGAGGCTACGCGATCGCCCCTGCACTCACTTCAGGCTTTTCCTACCCGCCCAATCTAGTGCTATCCATTTTCTGTTGAAACTTAATCTGAGTGAGCCTGATTGCCTCATCGTGAGCGCGTTCGAGGTCTTCCAGCTCCATGACAGCGACCATCTTCTCGCAGAAACGCACCATCTCCAGCCCCACGGACTCAGGAATGTAATTGCGAGCAACATGGCGAGAGCCACTCATGGGCGCTTCCCAAGCTTGCTTCATCTCAGCGGCGTCCATGCCAAAGAGCCCTTTGTAGACATAGTTCGTCCATTTCCCATACTTGAAAGGACTGTTACCCCCCTGTTCAGAGATCGCCCAGGCCCAATCCTTGCGAGCAGGCTTGCCCGCTTCCCTTGAGACCAACCACTGCTGAATGCGTTGAGAGTCTTCATAGGTGTAGGTGCGCTTCAGTACGGTATAGGCCGCTGCATAGAAACCCTCAGCGGCGAACCAGGCGAGGAAATCAATTAGCCCGTTCTTCGTCTCTGTCCCAAGTCTTCCTGGCTTCTTCGCCCACTCCTTCGACAGCTCAACCCAATCAGCCGCCTCAATGACCTGATAGGTATTGCCGTCATTCGCCTCAATGGGCGTCACCTTGAAGAGCTTTCCTGAAGGCAGCTTCAAATATTTCCCATCAGCGAGTCTCTCTTTGGGAGGCTCCGCCAATGCCTCCTCGGCATCATCCGCCGCAACCTCAATGACTCTTCGTACAAGCGTACTAACCGGCATGTTGGTATGCCTGCTCATGCCGCGTAGACCGATACCGACCGTAGGCTTTCCAGGCCCAAGTCCATCGGGGTCAATGACCACGACAGTAAAATCGCGCCCTAAAAAACTGAGTGGCAGCAGCTGACCTGTTTCAAGCATAAGAAAACATCACCAGTAACAGCAGCCCTAGTCTATTTGAAACGGTGAGACTAGGGCCACAAAAGCTTGGCAGCTCGCCGACTGCCAGAGTTTCAGGTATTACCCGTGCAATCCGCTCGTAGCCAGCACTCAAAGAGTAGGCTCGTCTGCTGCCGATGCCACGGAACCGGGCGATTGATTTTATCTTAGCACTAAAACTATCAAAGCGTGATTAAAATAGTCATATTAACACCTACTCACGTGAATTATTAAGTCACGTATGGATGTAACTATATGCGCACCTACGAAATTATCAAGAGAGCGATCGCGCTGCGAAACCGCGACATTCAGGAAGTTGCCAGCGCCATTGGTACGAGCCGAGAACACCTGTCTCGGTACGTGAATGGGCGATCGCCTAACTTTGCTCAAGTGCTAGTAGATAAATTGTTTGCGGAGCTGGGTCTGAGAGTCGTGCTTGTAATGGATGATCTAGATGTTCTGCTACCAGGTAAGTGAGCTTCTTCCTGAAAGGTTTGCTCTAGCGCATCACCCTGAAAACTTTGGTGTGAAACGGTTTTAGCGCCTACTCGCTATCTAGCGCATCACCTTCGCTTTGTTACGAATCTTGGTATGGAGTAGTGCTCATTGTCATGCCCTAATTCGGGGGAGTGCTGTCATCTGCTATTTAGCGCATCACCCTCTACCCTTGTCCATGAGAGGATTACAGTGGTTTATGGTTGTTTAGCGCATCACCCTTTTTCTACTGGTAAGGCTGCGTCCCCTTACTCTTTTTATAGACTTGTATTTGTCTTGTAGTCAGCTTGTAAATGACTTGTAGCTTCGCTACGGTGAGGAGGCTGCTACTGGTACGGTTATGGCAAATCGATATAGAACTGAATCAACGTTGAGCGATCGCGGCCAAACGGCGATTCCTAGTAGTATCCGCAAGCACCTTGGTTTAGAAGGTGGCGGAAAAATAGAGTACGAAATTGACGATGCGGGCCAGGTCGTGATCAGACCCAAGTTAGATTCTGAAGGCGACGTTGGCGCTGATATTGATCCTGCTTTACGCCCCTTCTTATCGCTATTAGAGAAGGATATTCAGCAGAACCCCACGCAGTTGGAGCCGCTGGAATCTGATTTTTTAGCGGTGGCGATCGCGATCGCTGGAAGCTGGGAGAACCTAGTTAACTTTGACGCTGGCAGTTTTGAATTTACAGATGATGATGCCGTCGAGCTGTCAGAGCTTTTTGCTGAAATCGAAGCTGAGGAGTCAGCACAGTGAATCAAAAGCCAGTTATTATCAACGGCTGGAGTCTCTACACACATCCGGCTTTCAAGGAATACATGCGAAGGCTGGCAATCGCTGTTAGGAAGATAAAAGAACGCAATCCTGACAGCTGGGAGCGCAGCAATATTGTTTCTTTGTATAAAGCGATATCCCGCAGCTGCTTAGTGGAGATTCCCAATGACCCAGCCGATAGCCGATACCGACAGGGAAATACTCTAGGAAAGGCATACAAACATTGGTTTAGGGCCAAACCTGCCAACCGCCATCGATTGTTCTTTCGCTACGAGCGTAAGAGTCGCATAATTGCCTACGCCTGGATTAATGGGCCAAAACAACTCAGGACAGCCGGTAGCAAACGAGATCCATATGTAGTGTTTGCCAAACTCTTAGAGAGAGGAGAAATACCTGATAGTTGGGATGTGTTGATAGAAAACTGCGATTCGATTAATGAGAGTGATCCAGATTGGAGTCAAGCCTAAGTCATCGTTTTCGCTTTTGCCATATTCCTATCAAGCCGCTCTTCTTCACGGCACTTTATTTTATTTTCTATATAGAAAATAAAATAAAGTGCAACTTTCTTCTGAACATGTTGAGCAACCTACTCATCGGCCTCACCCTACGCTGCGCTTCGGGATCACCCTCCGAGCAGGAGAGTGAATAGGTCAAAGATCAAGGTCTGGCTTCGGCCTCTGACGCTTTAAGGAGTTGCTGCATGAACTACTGTGCTGTGAGATTGCTCGATGTGATAGTTGTTGTAATTCATCCCGCAACTGCTCGTAAGTAAACCCTGAATTCCTGAACTGTTCTGGGTCAGTGCCTTTTTCTCTCATCCACTGTTGAATACGCGGCGTGAGCTGCCCAGTGCGTAGCATCCAAGCAATCTGAGATCGCGACGGCCAAGGCACTTTAGCCCCGTGCTGCCGAGTATAGCCCAGCTGCACCAGTGAACCGCAGTCTCTCTCCTGCTGATAGTCCACTTGCTGACTTTTCTGAAGCCCTGGCAAACTATAGTTTTTCCCCAGCGTAGACCCTGCCATTCGCTGATTTTGGTACAGGTAGGCAATGCCCGTTATTTCCCCCTGCCGTTGATACAGTTCAGTCACCAGCCCCTGTGTTTCCAACCGCTGGCAGAAGGTTAATAAGCTCGGCTGGTCATGAGCAGCTTTATCGATGAGCGATCGCACCTGCTGCCGAAGATTCTCCCCTGGCTTCGCTGACAGAAAACTAAATCTTTTTTCTAACTCTCGGGTCGCCTGAATCGTTTTCAGCCTGTCCCATCGGAGATGATGAACGCTCCCGTCTTCGCCGATGCGATTTGCCACAATGTGGACGTGGCCCTGTGGCTCATCGTGGTGTCGAATGACTACATACTGATGATTGTCGCGATCGCACCCCATGATGTCTAAGTAGGCGATCGCCACCTGCTGCCACTGAGCATCATTCAACTGTTCGTGCATCGGCGAACTCAACGCAATGTGCCAAACAGGACTCTTGATGTGGGGTTTTGCCCGTTGGTTTTGAGCAAATTCAGCAGAGAGTTCAGCGGCACTGCTGCCGATGGTGTTGCCGCCGATGATGTGCGCCTGCTTAAGGCCATCCTTTTCATCCAGTGCATATCGCACACAGCCATAGAAATCGTTGCCGGTCGTGGACTTTCCAATCATTTTAGAGCCGTGTGGAAACCCCTTATGTCAGCGCGAACTGCCTCTATCAGCTCACGGGTGTCTTTCACCAGTGCAGGACTGGCCGCTTCACCCTGATTAAGCCGGTGCGCGATTTGGTTGAGCGAGTTGCCCAGGTGACCCAAAGTCATTCTGAGCGATCGCACCTCAGATAGCATCGTCGGAGAAAGAAGCGTAGGCCGACTACGCCCATGTGTTAGTAATTGCTGCCGACAGTAGACGGCTGGTTGCTGCTGCCCCGCTGCCGCCGCTCTACTGATGACCTGCTCGTACTCATCTGCGGTGAATCGAACTGTGATTAGCTGATTACGCAATCCTGAATTAGAAGTTTGAGGAGCCATATCAATATTGGCTGAAAACCGAAAGAGCGACCTAGCTATGGCTGATTCAGAGTATCTCTGTAGCTGTAGTCTGGCTTTTAAGAGATGCTCTAGTCACAGCTTGCTGTTCCTGGAATGAATAGCTGTAGTGCAGTATATATCAAGATCTCAGCTTATGCTATGGACTTAAAAAAATGGGAAGAAGAGGGATTGTTTGTTAGAAAAGTGAGACTTTAATAGGGCTGAAAACGACAGACTGAAGTAGATAACATGTGAGGATTTGGTAGAATTTTGGGGGATATTGTTGTGGTTATGTAGCCGCGTAAAACAGTGTCTAGTACGCAGATGAACTTCGTTTGAGCTTATCGTCACTCAGCATCTCTTTTCGCCTTTGCTTGTTCAAATTTTTCAGCGATAGCAGACCAATCCAAATTCTCCAAGGTTGAAAGCGTCTGTTTCAAGTGCTCACTATTGTCAGGCGCATAGCTATCAGGTGTTGCGCCATAATGACTAATGAAACCACCTGATTTATCTCTAACAAATTCACCCCGTTTATCGAGCAGAATCCACTGAGTGGAGATGTTCAATCCACGAGTTGCAAACCTAAACCACCAAGTGCCGTCCGTTGCTTGCATTCTGTTATACAGATCGTGTTTTCTTGGCCCTTGCCAATACCCAGATACGAGAGCGGTCATGATAAACCCAAAAAGACCGTTTCTAGGTTTATCTAATATTTTCGCAAAGAAGTTATCTTCAGCTCTATCTAACATTCTCTTGAAAACTCCGATCGCATGAACATTGTCAGTGACGAAGATAACTCGAAGAACAGATTAAAACACAAGTTGTCACTATTATTGTTGTGTTTTCTGAGTTACTACTCAATGTAGCGATGAACAGCTGTATTGACCTAAGCGAGTTATTTCAAGTACATTTCACGTCGAGGGCTATGATATCCGCTAGTTTTAAGTTTGAGACGGCGTGCTAGACGCTTATTGGCTTTTGTCTCCAATGCCCAACGTAGCATCTTTCCATTCCAGGGAGAGCAGTACTGTACGGTAGTCGCAGGCCAGCTAGAAGCACAGGGATTACCTGCATTCCAAGACTCGACATTAGGTAGACGACCAGCAGCTAGTGCAGTAGCAACAGCAAAGAGATCTTGGTCAATACCCTCTGGCATTTCCTCAATCACCAACCGTGCATAGTACTGCCCCTTTATCCAGTAGGCCGTATTTTGAAAGCAAGCGAATAACAACTCATAGAATCCCTTGATGAAGCGAGGGTCATACCAAGGCATACAGTTATACGAGATCGCCGTCTCTACGACGTCCCAAGGCGTGATGCCCTGTTCGTAGTCAATCGTTTGATATAGTCTGTCAAATAGGTTAGCCATCGCTAAAGCCCCTTCGAGTCGCCAGAACCGCCAGCTGCTCATTGATAGCAGTGTATAGCTCCATTACCTCCATCGTACCCTGGTAGCCATCGCCCCAGGTCTCCATTTCTTCAATATTCCAGGTATCTACGTCAGAGCGCGACTTCCCTAGAATGGATTTCGCTGTGCCGTTAACGGCGGCATATATCCGTTGGGTAGCACCAAGTTCTTGAAGTCTTTCTGTCAGGCTGTTATAGCTGCCATCAAAGTAGTCTAGTGCCGACTGAAGAAGAATAACGTCGTCAGCTGTTAATCCTCGCCAGAGTGCTTCTAAAGGTGGGACTTGGCGAGGATTTTGAGAAGGTCTGCTCATGTAGAAAGCCCCATGTATACGCTTCTATTGTAGCGTCTAACGCTATGTATATATCATCTAACGCTATATGTTAAGAGCTGAACAAAAAGGTGTGCGAATATTGGAGTGTGGATTTCTAGCGGTTCTCTCCATGATTCAGTGGCGGTTGCGCCAAGTAATGGCTGACAGAAATATTACTAACCGAGCGCTCGCTGGAAAAGTTGGGCTGCATGAGACCAGCATCAGCAAGCTGAAGCAGCGAAATGATATGCCGCGCATTGATGGTGGTTTGCTGGATAAGCTTTGTCTAGCCTTGAGCTGTATTCCGGGTGACCTTATTTTTTACTCATCAGATGAAGACATGAGTGCCTGATATGCGAATTACGCTTATAGTGCGATTCTCTTTCATCGAAGTGCGATTCTCTTTCAGAGAGGCTACGCCAACGCCCCCCTGCTTTTCCGCCTCCCCTCTATTTTTGAATTCCGAGTGCAGCTTTAAGCGTTTCAATATTTTTGCCAACATTAGCCCTTCTCCCGTAGAGCCCATACTTGTCGTGATGTGCCTGTAACTCCTCAGCCATCTCTCCTTCCAGCACTCTTTTGATCAACGTCTGGCTGCGCGTTGAAAGCTGCTTAAGCGTAGACTGGTTAACTAACCAACGCTCACTATCATCAGTAGCCTGCTGGTTGTTGTACTGCATAATCTCCCGAATGAGATTAGCAATTTCCCTCTCAGTCTTGTCCGTGTAGCTTTCCTCCTTCTCAGCGTGTTTCTCCTGCGCAATAGTCTGAGCCTGCGTAGCCGCTACAGGCTGCACACCCTGCTGCTGAGCCACTGGCCTATCAACAGGCTGAACCTGAGCCACCGGCTGTGCCTGAGCCACCGGCTGTGCCTGAGCCACCGGCCCTCCCCCCAAGTTCCCATTGAGCAACTGCTGAAGCTGCGTCAGTTGTTGCTGTGAAGCTTCAAATCGACTGAGTTGCGATCGCAACGTCTCGACTTCGGCATTCGCTGCGGTCAACTGCTGCTTAATCCGCTCATTCTCGCCCTTTAGATGAGTATTGAATTCATGGGCCATTGCCAGCGACTGCTCAATGACTTTACTCGTGCTGGTGCCACCACCTGCAACACCAACCATCTGTTCCGCCTCTGCCAGTTTGGCCTGAAGCTCACGGTTCTGTCCTTGATGCTGTTCCAATGCATCTCTGAGTTCTTCCACCCGCTCAGCAATCTCCATCGGTTGACAGTCCAGCACACCAGAGAGCGTGATCGCCGCGTCGGCAGCGTTCAAAATCACCTGTATTGTGTCCTGCTGGGTGCCAATACTCATCTCTTCTTGAATAGCCAACACCCGCTGCTTGTCATCTTCAGTAATGCCAATACGACTCATAACAATGTCCTCCTGTGGTTTTACTTCTGCCGGTGGCTTGAATCCTGATATCACCTCAACGCCAGGACTCTCAAGTTTGATACCTTTCCGCTGCCCCTTATGCGCTGCAATCACCTTGTCAGCAATTTCGTAGTCGAAGTAGTGACGACTGGCCGCGAGCGATCGCCTCAGCTCTGTTTGCCCCTCTTCAAGAATCTGATAATGACCCTGAACAGCAGCCCTGAACTCCAGCTCAGGTACTTCAGATGGGCAGTACCAAAAGGTAGCGATGGTGCTATACACCGATCTAAAGAGATGAGTATAGAGATTCTCCTTTCCTTCTCTACGAGGCACCAAGTCAGTAAAGGTGCGATCGCAAGCCTGTGCAATCGCGTGACTATAGGCCCGATTGATTTCGCGATTACTCATTCCTTCGGTGTCTACAGCCTTCCGTAACCGTTTGGTCGCAGCGATAACACTCGTAGCCTTGACCAACGTTGGAATCTCAAATCGTAGCTCTACCTCTTCCCCGCGCCGTTTCAAAGCTCCTGTAAACCAGACCGACCACGGAGAAGCTTGTTCAAACTGAGCTGTCTGCATCACTTCAGCCGCCCGTCGCCCAGTGACGACTGCCAAGCCCGCCGCAATTTCGCTCCATGAGTCTGAGTTCATCAACAATGCCGCTCGTCTAGCAATTTCTTCTGGATCAGCAATAGGCTTTGCCGTTCGGCGACCTACAGCTTGTTCAGAAGGCATGTTGATTTCTGTCCACTCCTCCTTCGTAAAGCCCACCTCATCCAGTGCCGGATGCTGAGCATCGATTGTTTTAATGACTTGCCGTACATCGGTGATTGGATTCTTTTGCTGTGTAGGGGTCTCTAACCCTCTTTGGGCCATTCTTTGCTTGATCAAAGCGTCCCACTGCCCCGCCTGCTGATGACCTGCTGGCGTGTTGGGTAAGCCAATGATTTGAGGTAAGAACTCCCGGAGCAGCGTTTTCAACCACTGCGTTGAGCATTGCTCAAGCGCTTTCTCTGCTAATGGGGAAAGTGAGGACATTGTTTTCAGCCAAGTCTATTAGCTATCTATATACAATATACACGAAATTCTAGTATATAAACCGTTCTTAATAAGTAAATTTTAAAAATAGGTATAAAACTAGAGGTATATAAAGTATAAAAAGCGATTTAAGTATAGAAATCTGAAAGGTAAAGTCCTTTCGACCGTGTATCTGTTCAAGTTGTTCAAGCGCAGCTCTGTTTTATTGGGCAATGTCATAGATGTTTCTTAAACCCACACACTCTCTTGCTGTTAACAATAGCCGCGATCGCCTCTAGTGCTTGATTTTGCCAGAGCATAGATACAGCTAATGGTGTAGTTCTCAGCAGTGCGATCGTAAACAACAAGTTCCATTGCTTTACCAGACCTAGCTCACACAGCACCTTGGCGAGCCGCTCTGACGCTTGTATTTGTTTTGAGACCTCAATGTCTAATGTGCTCAACCATTTGCCCTGTTGAAAGCTCCAGCCGCTTTGCTTTTCCATGAGTGCTAACTCTATCCAAGTCCTTGCATTGTGCTTTGCTCCATTCTGAATATCGTAAGCTGATGCCAATACGCACATTGAGCAAGATAGCCGACTATTCCCACTCACGTAGGCCCAATGCGCAGGCCATCCCCTCAGTGCTGCTGTGAGGCTTCCAGATTGGTAAAGTGTGCGTCTCTGCTCTAGCGCCTCTACGGACGTTCCGAGGCTCTCCCAGACCTTCTCTATAGGCCAATCCAACACAGCATTCCAGGTTAAAGCCAAGCGACCTTTGAAGTTGCTTTCTATCCATCGTGCGATCGCCGTAGTAGCCCATTCTTCATGCTGTTCTGCGTTCAAGCCTTTAGAAGCCTTCAGCGCGGTTGTTGTGATGTCGTTACGCACCTGAAAGTGAGGCTTTTTGGCCCTGCTGCTAGATTCCTCTGCTCGGATGCCTACGGCGCACACGACGGCGTTGAATCGTCGCAGATATCGATCAACCTCAGCGGTTTTCATTTCCTTAGTACAGTATCGAGCTGTGCTGCTGCTCCAGAAGGGTTTATTGCCTTCCTGCAAAGGAGCGATCGCCAACAAGTCACTGTTACTGTCTTCTTTACAGCGTGCGATCGCTCCTTCCTCCGCCTCCTGCTGACTTATCAATACCTGCCGCCGTTCGTCCCAACGGTCGATCATGCTACCTTTTTGCCTCCGTACAGTGACAAGCGTGACGCCTAACTTAGCGCAAATGCTTTGAATGTGTTCGAGTGTCCCTGGCCATTCAATCCGCCCCAAATCGGCGGTGATGGCGAATAGCTGACCTGTCCAGCCCTGTGACTGGTGCAGCGCTGTTAGGTGTCTCAGCATGGCATCTGAGTCTTTTCCGCCACTGACAGAGACAGCCATAGCTGCGCCCAGGTCTAGAGCTTGCTGCACTGCTGCTGGAACGCTGGTATCGCCCTGTGCCGGTGCAGCCGGTGAAAATAGAGATAGTTGTTGATTTCTTGGTGCGATCGCTTTCATCTTGAATCAAGGAGTGTTGTACAGCGAGCTAGCGATGCAGTTTTGAAGAGGTGCGATCGCTAGCTTTTTGGAAGGCTTAATAGTTCTTTTTTTCGTGTTCGAGCGCTTCCCAGATACCTGTCGCTTGACGAATACTGCTAAAGTCTCCATTCCCAATGATCAAGTGGTCTAGAACCGGCATATTTAGGAGGTATCCTCCTCTGACCATGTGCTTTGTAAGCTCTATGTCTTCAGGACTTGGCGACAACCCACCGCTCGGGTGATTGTGGGCAATAATGACTCTCTTGCCGTCGTGCCTGAGTGCTGCTTTGAACACCTCATCTGGGGGAAATAGGCACTCCTCCTTTGTTCCTATACTGATGACTTCTGTTGCTAGCCATTGATGCTTCACGTTCATGACAACGACCGCTGCGTGTTCTTTGTCTTGGTAGGCCAGTCTCGGCATCAGCAAACCTGCTGCGACTGCTGGATCGTCTATGACTGTGACGCCTTTCTGGGCGCTGGATTCTGGGACATATGCCAACCTCCCTAACGTCAGAGCTGCCACGAGCTTGTTTGCTTGCTTTTCAGTCAAGCCGGTGGACTGAATCGATTCTTTAGAGAGCCTCCGTAATACAGAGGCAGTGGTTCCTACGGTAGTAGCAGCAGAGTCTTCGAGACATAGACGTTGAGCTAGCTTTTGGCCTCTACTCGGTTGAACACTCAGAATTGTTGTTATGAGTTCTGCGAAAGATACTTGATTCATGTTTGTTGTTTGTGTAGTGACAACGGCTTAATTGCTGATGAAGGGAATGCTCTTAAGCTCGACATACCTATTATACCTGTTTTCACTCATTTTAAGTATATTAGACGTATTTAATATACTTATAGGCAGTTATGAGAGCGCTCCTACACGGGTTTTAAGTGTATTGGTGAGATAAAAGGCTGATATAGGTACGTTATTCGATTGTACGCTGGGATTCTGGTATGCAAGGAAGCTCTGAAAGGCTTGATTCTATTGGAGTTTAGGCGATCGCGATTCTATAAGACATATATATATCTACTCTTTAATATACTTGCATACTTCTATATATATTCTTTATGGCAGTATATATAGAAGTATGCAATATAGTAGTATCTGATACTACTATATGCATACTCATTGAATATATTTATATATCTATCACTTATTTGA
>ERZ1740070.967-NODE-967-length-18552-cov-5.615127_pt1 | contig 18552 bp, 13 predicted proteins | sample MGYA00581734_ERZ1740070 | MGnify/ENA primary metagenome ERZ1740070 (study PRJEB43018, sample SAMN04849744) | marine metagenome | isolation source: floating plastic debris | place: Pacific Ocean | collected 2008-09-01 | study: EMG produced TPA metagenomics assembly...
CAGGTCCTCCCCTGAGGCTAGATCAAGACACATAAAGCCTTCTTCAAATCGCCGACTGCCCATGTCCAGCCAACGGGTACGTCCTTCGCTGAGCAACTTCTTTTTTAGACCATTGCGCTCAATTCCCAGCTTTTTGAGAGCTCTGGCAACGTTGTACTTAAGCCATGGTAGGTTTGCCATCATCACCTCGCCCCCTTACAGTCGTTATAAAATTTCAGTTGAACACGACAGACAGCCATCGTTAAACAGTCTCCTCGATAGCCATTAACAAAGCTTCTGCCTGCTCAGGCTCTAAAGCTGCGAGGGCCGCCACTAGGCTATCTAGCTCGAATGCTGGCTGAGCCACTACCACTGCCTCTTGCACACCCTCCTGTTCCCGCAGGGCATCCTCAATCTCCCCGAGTTCAATGCGATGACCCCGAATTTTAACCTGGCGATCGCAACGCCCTAACCATTCCAACAGACCATCAGCCCGATAACGCGCCAAGTCTCCTGTCTTATAAAGGTAGGGTGAGCACTGCCCACCATCCTCCGGCACAATAAACACCGCTGCCGTCTTCTCCGGCTGATTCAAATACCCCCGCGTCACCCCATCTCCACCCACATAGATCTCACCAACAGCTCCAGTTGGAACCAGCTGTAGATCCTCATTTAGCAAGTAAATCTGAGTATTCGGAATCGCTCTACCAATAGCAACAGGCCCAGGCCTCAGCTCCGTCGGAACTCGGTAAGCCGTACACCACACCGTTGTCTCCGTCGGTCCATACTCGTTATACAAATCCGTAGCAGGCAGTTTGGCATAGTGTTGCTGTGCCAAACTACGAGGACAAGCTTCCCCCGCAACAACAACCGTCCGCAGTGTTGATAACTGCTGAAGATTAGTAGACTCTAGCAGCAACGAATACAGTGTAGGAACACACAGCGTATGGGTAACTTTCTGCTGAGCAATCAGGCTAGCCAGCTGATGCAGATCCTGTTCAATCCGCTCAGGAGGCAACACCAATGTTCCACCCTGACACAGCGTCCAGAAAATTCCAGCCACAGAGCTATCAAAGGCAATGGAAGAGAGCAACAAGAATCGGCCAACCGGTTCTGGATAAACCTGAAATCTCGCCATCGTAGAATGCACCAAATTACGATGGCTGACCATCACCCCCTTAGGCTGTCCTGTGGAACCAGAGGTGTAAATAATGTAGGCCAGATCGTCCGGTTGAGCAGGAGATACAGAAGACTCTAGAGACGGCTCTTCTGCATACTTCTCATCTAAATAAACGAGAGGAACAGACATTTCAGGTAAATTGACCGATCGCTGCGTCAACAACAGCTTTGGATTAGTATCCTCTAAACAGTAACTAATCCGAGCTGCAGGATAGGCAGGATCGAGGGGAACATAGGCAGCGCCAGCCTTAAACACCGCCAGAATACTCACAATGCGCTCCAACGATGGATTCAGACACAGAGCTACCCGTTCACCAGGAACAACGCCGTGCGATCGCAACACACCAGCCAACCGTTCAGCCCACTGATTTAGCTCGCCATAGGTCAGCGTTTGCCCTTGAAACACCACCGCCGGAGCATCGGGTGTCTTATCCACCTGAGCTTCAATCAGCTGGTGAATAGTGAGATCATGGGGATAATCGATGCTATCCCAGATAGTTAACTGCTGTTGTTCTGCCGCTGTCAGTCGAGGTAGGTCAGTTAGTTTTGCCTGGGGTTGCTCAACAAAGGCCGTTAGCAACAGTTCGAGGTTGGCATGCAGGCGAGTAATTGTCTCCGCTTCAAATCGCCCTGAGTCAGACAGTAATATTAACTCTAGAGACTCGCCCGGCACCACTAAGAGAGCTAAGGGATAGTTACTCTGCTCCAGGTAGCGAATCTCGTGGGTCTCAAATCCTAGATCAGTCGCCACCGCTGTTGGATAGTTTTCAAACACCACAATGCTCTCAAACAGAGGACTGCCCTTAGGCAAATCACTCCAGCGTTGGATATCGGTCAGGGCTGTGGACTCATACTGTCGCAGTTCCAGAAGCTGTCGCTGTCGGTCCTGCAGCCAATCCACCAGAGGTTGCTCAGAGGCTATGTCTACCCGTACAGGCAACGTATTAATAAACAATCCCACCATGGTTTCCACACCGCTGAGGTCCGCCGGGCGCCCTGAAACCACTGACCCATAGGTCACCTGATTTTGACTACTGTAGTGGTTTAGCAACAGCGCCCATGCCCCCTGAACCAAGGTGTTTAACGTTAGCTGATGCTTCTGACCCAAGGTTTTTAAGGCTGTGGTTAAAGAGGGAGAGAGAGATTTAGATTGTTGCTGATAGTGCCCGGAACTGCCAATTTGGGCAGCGGGCAGCGGGGTGGGTTCTGCAAAGCCTTTTAGTTGATTGCGCCAGAAGGATTCGGCGGTGCTGAGATTTTGTTCTTGCTGCCAGGCGATGTAGTCGCGGTAGGGACGTATGGGAGATAACTGAGGAACGATACCTTGCTGCAGCGCTCCATAGTAAGTGAGCATGTCTTGCCAGATCAGGGGCAGCGACCAGCCATCAAATAATAGATGGTGAGAACTCCAAATGAATTGCCAGGTGTCTTTGCTGAGGTGGATCAGGGTGAGGCGGAGAATGGGGGCTTGATCAAGGTTAAAGCCTTGGTTGCGATCGCACCCCAAAAACTCCTCTAGTTTAACCTTCTGTTCACCCTCATCCAAGCCACGCCAGTCCAGTAACCGCCAGGGCAGCTCCACCTGTTGCCGCACTACCTGCAACGGCTCGTCTAAGCCATCCCACAAAAATGCCGTGCGTAGAACCAGATGCCGTGCCAGAGTCTTCTGCCATGCCTGCTGTAACAGTTCCGACTGCAGGCGACCGCTAAGCTTACAGGTATATTGGTTCACATAAACCCCAGCTTGGGTATCTGCCAGGGTATGAAACAACATACCCAGCTGTGTGGGCGAAAGCGTATAAATATCAGCAACGTTTTCCATTAGCCCTTACCTCCCATGCGATCGGCTTTATTGAGCAAGGCCGCTAGCTTATCGAGTTTCTTGCTGTTGAGCTTGGCCAATGGAAAGTCTTCTACAGTTGTCTGATCGCCTGGTCCTTCTAGCAGGGTTTGCAGGTGTAGCATCATGCCATCGGCCAGTGCCTGCACCGTGGCCTCATCTAGACCGCTGTAGCTCCAGTCAATGTGGAGGTGGCCATTGCTGATAAAGGCACCGATTTCTAGGGGATGCGACCTTATCTGTAGCGGACTGCGCGACACTTGTAACGGCTGGGCAAACCGAAACATCGACGTAGGCGGCAATAGCTGTTCTAAAGTACCAAGATAGTTAAACAAAATCTCAGGCTGGCTGTGCTCGGCGATAGTCTCTCCTTTGAGATAGCGTAAAATACCATAGCCAATACCATTATTAGGAACCTGCTGCAGTGTGTGTTTTACTGCTCGCAAAGCCTCATTGGGAACAGTATCCACCTCAAATGTGACTGGAAAGAGAGAGGTAAACCACCCAACGGTGCGCACCAGCCGACGATTGGGCACCATCGCCTCTTCGCGTCCATGGCCCTCTAACGCCACCTGAACAGTGTGCTGTCCAGTATGCTGCTTGACCGCTAAGGCCAATGCCGTTAACAACAGTTCCTGGGGGCGGGCACGGGTTGCTTGCAAAAATGTCTGGGTTAACTCGTAACTCAGCTGTCGAGAAAGTGTGGACGCACTGGCCTCAGTTTGAGCTTCAACACCAAATTGCACTAAAGCCTTAGCCTGAGACCGCCAGTAGTCAATTTCTGACTGAGAAAGCGATACCTCATTAAGGCCGTCAGCCCATGCCTTAAACGAACTGGTTTTGAGGGGTAAGGAAAGGGACTCTTGCTGACTTAGTTGTTGATACGCCGTTTCCAAATCTTGAATCAGCGTTAGCCAGGAAAGTGCATCCACGACTAAATGATGAATCACCAAACCTAGCTGCTGCCGATCGCCCAAATTAAACAAGGCTGCCCTAACCAAATCTCCTGTTGCCAGGTCAAGCTGGGTTTGCAAACCGGCAATAGTGTCAGTAATTATTTGCTGTGACCGAGCGGACGCATCCACCTGCACCATGGTGACATTAGTAATAGGGGCACCATAGTACTGGTGCCAGCCGGGAGTTGTTTGTGTATAGGTCAGGCGCAAACTATCGTGATGGTTTACCAGAGCAATTAAAGCAGCTTGTAAAACTGAAGGTGTCAATGTCTCGGCCACATCTAACACCACCGTCTGGGTATACTGTTCTGGCTGTGGTGAGCGCTGTTCGAAAAATGCTTGTTGAATCGGGGTGAGGGGGACTGTACCGGTCAAATCTTCTGGCGCTAATTCCACATCGGGTGCCACCACCACCGACAGCTGTGCCAGGGTAGGATGCTGAAAAATCTGGTTGGGGGACAGGTTAAAGCCAGTCTCCGATATGCGAGCCGCAATCTGGATGGCCATAATCGAGTCGCCGCCCAGCTCATAGAAGTTGTCGTGAATGCCGATGCGGTCCACCTTAAGCACCTGCTGCCACAGCTTCGCCAAGGTTTTCTCCACAGCCGTTTGGGGAGCAACAAAGGCAGACTGCAGTTCTGGACGAGTCTCTTGGGGATCGGGCAGAGCAGCAAAATCAACTTTGCCGTTGGCGGTCAGCGGCATCTGCTCCAGCTGCATAAAATAGGCGGGCACTAGATTGCCGGGCAGTCGCTGAGTTAGAAAGGTTCTCAAATCCGTTAGCGAGACAGTTCCGACATAGTAGGCTGCCAGCTGGGCTTTGTTAATTTGCTGGTCCTCGTAGCCAATTTCGCGCAAAATTCTCTCCACCTCAGCCACATCAATCTCATCATTGAGTTCATCAATGGCAGCTTCTGGGGTTTTATGGCCCATGCGCACATCCCAGCTGTAGGGTAAGGCATAGTTGTGGTAACCCCGCTTTTTGGTGTGCAGGTGAATACCGACATTGTTGATCAAGCAGTTGGTGGAACGGCCCGTATCCGATGGGCGAATCCAGGGCACCTGCTCCGTCAGAAAGCTGAGCATCTCCGCCAGCTCTACATCGCAATAGCGATAAAAATCCAGAATTTCGACTTTTTCAAAAATGTCGTCAGTTTTAAAGATATCCACATCCATCAGTCGCGACACAGCATCATCAGCGCGGTGATAGGCTTTACGGGCATCTAAAATGGTCTCGTCAATCTTGTTAACGTCAAACTCATCTTGACCAAACAACTCAGTAAACCATTCTTCCGTCAGGCGGGTTTCAAAAAACTGGCCCCGTGAAAGACCGGTGACAATGCAGGGAATCCCCATCCCATAGGCCAGCTGCATACTCAAGGTGTAGATTGTCTTAAAGCAGCCGTTGCACACATTACAGTGGCGATTCAAACTGTCGACAAAAATGTCGTTCATCGCCGGGGTAGTGCCAAACTGATGATCCACACCCAGGGTGCTGACCACACGACGAATGTTGTCCTTCGCTTCTTCCGAGATGTAGCCGTTATCCAGGGTAAAGGCAAACACTTTAAAGCCCATGGTCACCAGCTGGGCCAGGGCATAGGTACTGTCCTTACCACCGCTAAGCAGCATCATGCAGTCATAGTCACCCTGCTTACGCTGTCGGGCGTTGTCTAAACGAGACTTGAATTCGTCGATGGATTTGAAATATTGTTCGGTGCGATCGCAATAGGTCTCATAGGTCTGACAAATATCGCACACCCCATCGTGGTCAAAGGTGATGCCAGGGTAGTTGGAGGCGATCCCGCAACGAGTACAGTAAGTAACCGGGCCGGTCTGTGGGGGAGCCGTCGCCTGAATTAGATTGACAGCGCTGGCACTTACCTCAGGATGAGCTACCAGCGCCGCTTCAATTTCTCCTAGCTCAATGCGAGTCCCGTGGATTTTCACCTGTCGGTCTCCGCGACCCAGATAGGTGAGCTGACCGTTTTCCTGCCAGCGACCCAAATCGCCTGTGCGATAGAGCCTTTGATCACCGCGATAAACAAATCGTTCTGCCGTTAGCTCCGGGCGGTTGAGATAGCCCCGCGCTAGCCCCGGACCACCAATAAAAATTTCACCCACCGATCCTTGAGGCACCAGGTTGAGATGCTCATCCAAGAGATAAATCTCGGCCCCTGCCGCTGGTTGACCAATGGAAACAGACGTAGGGGCATCAGGCTCAAGTTTAAATCGGTGAATCATGCAGCCAACGGTGGCTTCCGTGGGACCATATTCGTTATAAATTTCAATGGGATGGTCGCTGGCATTTGCGATCGCACCCGCCAATGATGTCTTTAGATCTTCCCCACCTAAAATCAGGGTTTTCACCCGAGAACCCAGGGCCATTCCCTGTACCAGGGCCAGGTGAGAGGGGGTCAGCTTAATCACATCCACTACATTTTCTTCAAAAATGCGCTGTAGTGAGAGATCGATTGCTCCACTTTCTTCTGGATAGATAACAACCTGTCCACCAGACAGAAGCGGCACATAGATAGAGGTGACCGTGAGATCAAAGGTAAACGGAGAGAACAGAGGAAAAGCTAGCGTTCTACCTCGCACATAGTGATGAATGGCCCAATGCACATAGTTTGCTAAACTCCGATGTTCGACCTCCACACCTTTTGGCTGACCAGTGGACCCCGATGTATAGAGCACGTAGGCCAGCTGATTGATGGTCGACGGAGCATCTGGATTGCTATCTGACTGCGCGGTTAAATCTAGCCGATCAAGCAGCACAATCTTAGTCGCACCCTTCAAACAGTCGGCGACCGCTGAATGGGTCAACACCCAACGGGTCTGGGTATCGTTCACAATGTGGGCAATGCGCTCCCCAGGATGACTGGGATCAATGGGCACGTAGGCCCCACCTGCCTTGAGCACCCCCCAAATCGCCACTAACATCTCAATAGAACGGCGTAGACAGATGCCGACAGGGGTTTCAGTCGTTACCCCCTGCTGGCGGAGATAGTGGGCCAGTTGATTTGCCTTAGCGTTAAGTTGCCGATAGGTGAGGGTTTCGCTTTTGCATACGATCGCAACAGCGCTCGGTGTCCGCTGCACCTGGACCTCAAACTGTTGTACGACAGTCTCACTAACGACGAAATTGGCATTAGCTTCTTCACCCTGCGCCAACGCCATCAAGTGAGAACGCTCTGCTTCCGGAATAATATCCACCGTCGCAATCGGCTGGTCAAGATCGGCTAATACCGCATCCACCAGGGCTAAAAAATGCCCCGGAGCCCGTTCCTGTAGCTCTGGCTCAAACAGATCACAGTTAAAATCAAAATGTAGCTGTAGGCTACCTCGATCATCAAAGTCATGCACCTGCAGTCGCAAATGGTGACGCGGATCGCCCGCCCCAGGATGAATCCATTCTGAATGGACAGCATGACCATTAAAGCCTGACAGTTTAGCGTGGATAAAATTTAAGACCACATTGACATCACGGCTAGGGGCAAACTGGCTTGCACCGGGTTGGGCGTAGCGCAACAGACTCCCGCTGGCCTGATTTACTTTATGCAACAGCGAAGTAAATGTTTCTCCCAATTCAATGTCCACCTGCAATGGAAACAGTTCGATAAAGACACCAATTGTTTCCTTTAAAATCGCTGTAGGGCGACCATGGGCCGGGGTGGTGAATGCCACTTGATGGCGACCGCTAATGCGATGGAGGTAAACCAACAGAATACCGGCCACCAAGTTAAATAGAGACAGCTGGGGTGTCAATGCCTGGGCTGCCGAGGTCGTTGCCAACTGCTTCAGTGCGGCCGTTCTGGCTGGACCTAGCTCGCATGAAACGCGGCGAGTACGAGAAGAGACTTGATTGGCCGAGCGCTGGTAAAGCTCAACTGAGTTGGCCTGCTGTTGCTGCCAGTAGTTAATCGTCCGTGATGAGGGTGATGGTAACGAAATATCACTGTATGCGGGTAACGCCGGAGCATCTGACAACGTACCGGCAATCGAACGCTGATAGAAGTCTCCCAGAATCTGATAAATTAGCTGAACCGACTGAATATCCGTAATCAGATGGTGCTGATTTATATACCAGGCATAGCAGTCGGCACTTAGACGAATCAGGGCAGTGTCAAAAAGTCTTTCGGAAAAAATAAACAGGGTTTGGCAACGATTCTCTGCCCAAGCCCTGGCCGCTGATGAGGGATTCTCTTGATCGCTAAAATCGAGTATTGGTACCTCACAGTCCATGGCACGCAATATCCGCCGCTGGGGCACACCGTCCACTTCTTCAATCACCATGCGTAGCGTATCACTACGCTTCACCAAAATCTGAAATGCTGCCTGAAAATGGACAGGCTCAATCTCACCCGATAGCGTGAACAAAAACGCCATATTGTACAGTGGCGAGTCCGATGCCAGCTTTTGCCCTAGCCATAACAGGTGCTGTGCCGTGGTCAGATTAGACTGGGCCGCTAAATTGTCAGGAGATTGAGTTGGCGATGCAGCAACGGTCATGATTACAGGCTCCGCTTAGCAAGATAGGCATCAATGGCCTTGATGGTTCTAAAGTTGGTGATGGTGATATCCGACTGGGGTACATCACAGCCAAATTTGTCTTCCACAAAGGCAACCAGCTGCATTACCCCCATGGAGTCGAGAATCTCTTCACCGAGAAGATCGTCGTCAACGTCCACCTGCATCCGACCATTGAGCAGGGTTTGGCTAATGTACTGTTTTAAAATTTCTGGGGTGTCCATGCCGTTGTCTCCGCTTGTTGTTGTAATGCGTTGCGATCAATTTTGCCGGTACCGGTTCTAGGAAAGGTGGTTGCGATCGCAATCCGTTTAGGCACCGCATAGGCTGGCAGCCGTTCTCCCACGTAGTTCAGCAGGTCCCCCTCGGTTAAGCTCGCCTCTTTAGTGAGAATCACCGCCGCCTCAACCTGGTGACTACCGGCCTCAGCGGCCACGCCATAGGCCGCCGCCTCTTCCACCTGGGGATTTCCCACCAGGGCAGCCTCCACCTCATCTAGCTCAATCCGATAGCCCCGTGCCTTAATCTGTCGGTCTTTGCGCCCCACAAACTGGTAGTTCCCATCCGGTCGCTGCTGCACCAAATCTCCTGTGCGGTAAAACACGGCGGTTTGGTGGGCAATTTCAGTACGATAAAAAGCCTGCTCGTTCAAACTAGGCCGCTGCCAATAGCCTGCCATCATAGTCGGTGTCCGCACCAAAAATTCCCCTATCTCTCCAGCAACAATGGGGTTGTCCTGATCGTCGAGCACCATCTCTTCGGCATTGGCCCAGATGCGACCGATGGGGGCCACCTCGTCAGGCATCGCCTGGCCTGGCTCCAAGGGGGGAACATGATAATAGCTGCACTGATTGATTTCTGCAGGCCCATAGACATTGCTAAACCGGGCCTGGGGCAGTCGTTCCATCAGCCCATACATATACTTAGCCGGGTAGGGTTCTCCACCAAACAATACCCAGCGCAGTGAACTTAAATCTCTCTCGTCTAGCACTCCCCGCAACAGCAATTGAATCAACGCAAAGGGAACCGAGTACCAGATGGTAAGGGCTTCATCCTGAGCTAACTGGGAAAGACTGGCCGGTATTTTCAGATAGGCCTCGGAAATAATCACCGTTGTTGCCCCCACCAGCGGCCCTGAGAAATAATCTAGGGTGGACATGTCAAAGTGCAGTGGCGAGTGGTTACCCAGACGATCGGTATGGGTGAGACCGTAGGTGTGGGCCGCCATCCGCGCATAGTTGAGACCGCTGCGGTGGGTGTGCATAATCCCCTTGGGGGTGCCAGTGGAGCCCGAGGTATACATGATGTAGGCCAAATCTTGTTCCATCCAAGTTACGGCTGGCGATGTATCACTGGGGGGAATATCTGACCAGTCGCAGCGGCTGATGTCGGGCTGTTGCTCCAGAGTAAACTGCTCGGGTAAACCAATCACACAGGTCAATTCTGGGGTCGCATCCAACAGGTCCGGTAGCCGTCTCCGCTTTGATTTTTGGGTAATTAGGTGGCGGATACCGCAGTGGTTAATGGCATAGGCGGTACGGGCAATAGGCGCACCCGGATCGAGCGGTACATAGGCCGCACCGGCTTTCCAAATGCCGTAGATTGCGATCGCACTTTCTAAACACTTACCCAGATAAATCCCGACGCGATCGCCCCGCTTTACCCCCAGCTCCACCAGCCGCTGGGCCAATCCGTTGGCCCGACGCAATAAATCACTATAGGTCAGACTCTCCCCGTCACAGCGAAAAGCTTCACGCTCAGGAAACCGTTCGGCGGACTGATCTAAAATTTGAGACAACAAATAAATCATCAGGTCTCCTCCTTACAGCCCCAACGAACGGGCGATAATGTTGCGCTGAATATCCGAGGTGCCAGCATAAATCACCCCACCAATAGCATCCCGCAAATCTCGTTCCACTTCATACTCCGTGAGATAGCCATTGCCCCCATGGATGCGCACCGCATCTAACCCCGAGGCCACAAAACACTCGCTCAAATACAGTTTGAGCAGGGCCGCCTCCAGCATCGCCGGTTCACCTCTCTCCTTTAACCAAGCGACCTTATAGAGCAACAGCCGCGCTGTCTCCAGCCGTAGTTTCATATCAGCCACCCGATTGGAAACCGACTGAAACTTACCAATGGGTTGACCATACTGTTCTCGCTGATTGGCATACTCAATGGTTTTCTCCAGCTGACGCTCCATGGTGCCCAGCTCACTGGCCAGGTTAAAACAACGGTCATATTCCAACGAACTGTGGGAAAAACTAAACCCAGCCCCCTCTGGTCCTAGACGATTATCTTCAGGTACAAAACAATCCTCAAAGAAAATCTCACCAAAGGGCACCGTGCGCAGCCCCATTTTGTCTTTAACCGGGCCAGTGGAAAACCCCGCCGCTGTCCGCTCTACCAAAAATGTTGTCACCCCCCACTTACCTAAGCTCGGATCAATGGTGGCAAACACCAGCGCTAGGTCACAAATAGGTGCACAGGTAACAAACTTCTTGCGGCCATTGAGGCGATAGCCACCGTCACACTTTTCGGCATGGGTCTTCAAGCTATACACATCGGAACCTGCGTTAGGCTCAGACAGAGCATGCACACCGATCCACTCACCGCGACATAGCTTTGGCAAGTATCGCTGCTTCTGATCTTCTGTGCCAAACTGCTGCAACAGAATCTGGACGGTCCACATTTGGGCATTAAGACCCAGGGTCAGGCCATTATCCTCACAGCCATAGCCCAATGCTTCCATAGCCAGTACCGCCGTCATAATGTCCAAGGCTGGCGAACCGCTATAGTCTTCTGGCACACACATGCCCTGAATGCCAAAGTCAGCACATTTTTTCCAGTTTTCCCAGGAAAATTTGCCCTGGTGATCGCGCTCAACCATGTCACCATTCAGGTTCTCTTGCGCAAACTGAATGACGCGATTTTTGAAAGCAAGTTGTTCGTCTGACCAGGAAAAATCCATTATTAGGTTTGAGGGCGCAGGAATAATTACAAAACAAAACTGTAGGGGTTTTTAACCTCGGCGGTGGCACTTTCTAGCTCAACTAAGGTGCCAACGTTTAGCTCAGTGGCATAGTCGAGCAGCATATTCATGGCCACCTGATCTTCTAGGGCAAAGCCGGTGGAATCAAAAATGGTGAACTGCTGTCGATAGTGATGGTACCGAGCTGGATTTTTAACAACAACGGATAGCTCCGACCCAATGCTTTGCAGATCTTGAAGCTGTTGACACTCACCTTCGCGAATAGCCTGTTCCCGAAAATCAGGGCATACAAAGCTGCGCTCTAAAAGACTTAAGGGCACCTCAAATTTGCCAGGAAAATCAGCCCCCACCGCATTGACATGCAGCCATGGCTTTAGCTTCTGGTCAGGAAAGACAGGGCCGTTGTTCACCTCCACCGATGTGGCCGTACAGAGAATATCGGCGTTGGCAACAATGTCAGAACTATCAGCTGGGCGAATGTCCAAATGGTCTAATCCTAAACAGGCGATCCGCTCAGAGAAGGATTGGCTAACGGCTGGGTCACTGTCGAAAATGAGAACCTGCTGGAGGTCAAAGCAGCGGGAAAGGCCATGGAGCTGTGTGATGGCCTGGGCTCCGGCACCAATGAGTCCAAGGATTTGGCTGTTAGGGGAGGCTAAGTGTTGGGTTGCGATCGCAGATGCTGCTCCCGTTCTTAACGCCGTCAAAAACGTCCCGTCAATCACCGCTGTTAAATGACCAGACTTGGGATCGTAGGCAGACACCGTCGATAGCACCGTCGGCAAATTATACAAACTCGGATTCTGGGGATGGTAACCTACCGCCTTAACCACAATCTGCCGCTGCTTCTCAAACAGCGGCATCCATTCCACCAGACCCACATGGGGTTGCTCGTAACTAAATCCGGTGCGCACCGGCACCACCGTTTGAGTCGGGTCAAACTGTTCAAATGCTGTAATCAGACGAGCAATCATCTCATCCATCAGCGCATCTAGGCCCACATACTCAACAATGTGTCGAGTATCCTCAACAGAAAGCACCAGCGTCTTCAACTGCGACGCAGAGCCCACAGCAGCATTGACTACGCTAGTTTGTGCTAAAGAAACCATGGGAAACAGTTCGCTAAATCGCTATTTGTAACTATGAAGGTCAACCGTACCAAGCGTGTCAAAAGAGACTCTGTAGCACTGGCAAAACCCGAATATTGATATTGAATGCCCGCTCAATAAACCAGTAGAGCGATATAACCCCCAATAACAGTGCCCCTGTTTTCATGGCAATGCTTGGATAAAAACGCTGTTTACGCAAAAAATAGAGCACTGGAAAAATGACAGCAATAATTACCAGCTGACCGACTTCTATTCCTAGATTAAAGCCAAACAAGGACAGAGCTGCGTGTTGACTCGTTAATCCCAGATTTGTCAAGACGTCGGCAAAGCCAAAGCCATGAAACAACCCAAAGAGAAAAATGATGATCCAAGAACGCCCTCGAAAAATAGGATAGAAAATATCCAACGCGGCTAAGCCAATGGACGCCGCAACGGCCGACTCCACTAGCCTAGAAGGCACCTGCACAATCTGAAACGCGGCCAGACAGAGCGTAATACTATGGGCAAGGGTAAATGCGGTTGCGATCTTAATCAGATAGGTCAATGCAGTCGAAAACTTACCCACAGGCTGCCATAGTGCGTTTTCCTGGCGTCTCAGCGCCGAGGGTAGTAGCAGCGCCACTAAAAAGAGAACATGGTCAACGCCGCTTATAATATGCAGGACTCCGAGACGAACAATGGCCGAAAACCCCTGCCACAGGCCTCCTGCTGTCAGATCCAGCGTTTGAGTCTGCCCCGGCTTGGTAAAGATTATCAGCGGCTCAGACTCATTCTGAAAAGTGCCTGTCCTCCAGTTCTCCTCTATTAGCAGCATGTTGGTATGCTGTGGCAGCTGTTCTAAAATCACGTCGTAGGCCACATCAATGCTCTGAGGCAGTTCTTGAAAACCCGATAGATCATAATTAAGCAGCAAAAACTGAGCGAATGTCGTATTCAAAAAGCCATAGTCTCGAAACTCCTGGCGACAGGCATCTGGAGCACAGTCAAGGCTCAGATGTTTGTTCACATAGGTTTTAATACCCTCTAAGTGAGGCTCAATATCTTCTGACCTAACTTTCTCATCACCAGAAAAACCCAATTCAAGCACATCGTTAAGTTCTTTTATCGGCAGCTCTACTCGAGTCGAAATAGAATCTTCTCCAACCTGAAAATATATATAACTTTGCCCTAATCCATGTGCTACAGCACCGGGCACCAGTGACGTGCTAAAAATGCACAACAAACAAGCCAATGCTGCAAACACAACCCTGGCTACGGTAGAACGCATCAGCCTACTAAGCATGAGTTTATCGGGCCACAAAGTGCCTCCTCCAAGTGTAATTGAAATGACTCACAAAGTATGAGAGCTAGCTGAGGACTAGTTTACGGCGAACTCAAACTCATTTTTATGGCGAATGTAGCCAAATTTTTCAAACTGCTTGTGTATATGTCGTACTTCCTCAAAAGAACTATACATTAGATCTCTCTTATCCAAAACATCGACCTCTACATGACCATAGTGGTGGAAAAGCAAACCTTGTATATTCATTACCCTTAGTACGACTCAGTCTAAAAACCGGTTTTAAAGTCTGGATAAACCTAATTTGAATATGAGATGAAGACGATAGCTTACACAACAATTAGACCTGTCAAAACACGTGCTGCCGGTTGTCTAAGCCAGTTAAAGATCAGCGTATTTCTTTTTGCCAGCTCACACAGCAGGTATCTAGCTCATCAATGCATGTTCGCATTTTAGACAGTTCTATTGGCGATATCATGAGGCCAAAGACTCAATCCATTCATAGGTCTTAGGTCCCATGAATAGCCAGCAGGCTTGAATCTAGATTGTTGTTGAATAAACAGGATCAAATGAGTTCCCTAGAGTTTTTCTAAATAAAACTCTTCAGGTGTAGTTTCTCAAAGATCATCAATATTCAATCTCACAAAAGCGAGCGCTCTAGCTGGTTTTTTAATAACTCTCGTTTTGTTATTCAATTGCCCCACGAACCTTGTAGTAATCCTGGTGCATCCTTTGCTAGAGCGGTGTAATACCTGCCTTAAAAGAGTTTTTTAGCTCTCTTCAAATCTGGTCTTCTGTTCTTTTTCGCAAAGTTAGCGGCCCTGAGCTTTGAACAGCTGTTGGGCTATTGGCGAGACACAGATGTCTTATGGGCTTTCCCGAAAAGACTACACCGATTGAAGGCCCCCTTTTATGGAAGTAGCCCCAGTACGCCTAACGGGGGTACTGGAGTTTCCCAAAATCCTGGAGAATATAAGACTCAAAGCGGTACGTCATATTCGTGCTCACGCCTTAGCTATTTCGACTTAGGCTGTCAATACAGCGCATGGCAGTACGCCAGAGGTAGACCTAGGTAGCATCTGGCTGGATTATTGCAGCATGTCGATTACTCATAGTTTTAATAGAGAATCTGCATATGCGGCGACGGTTTTCGCCCAGGTTATGTGCAGAATGGTTGTAAATCAGTGGGCTGCTACCTTTATTACCATTTGCGTCATTACCGTTTGCCAATATTATAGAAACACGGTTATCTATGGCTTTGCCTACTGGAGGTTAAGCTAAGGGCAATCGGTTATTCCTTCGCCGCACATTTTTCAAAATCCACAGGGTCTTTGTAGAAATCGTTTCAATCTGCAATCAAGTATCAACGAAGATAACAGTGCCACATCCTGCCGCCCCGTTGAAGCCAGTTCGTGTGAATCAGCTGCACGAAAAGTACATCCAAATGTTAGGTAAGTCTCTAGGGTACCTAACCACTGACTCTGACCAGAAGTTTCCATTAGACTATGACGCTCTGCTAAGGACGCTTGCTGTCCGGGTCTTAGATACGCTGAGTACGAGCACAGCGCTCTATCACAATATTGAGCACACTATTCTTGTCTGTTTGGTTGGACAGGAAATTTTGCGTGGTAAGCATCAGCGCGAAGGCAGCGTTACCCGCAAAGACTGGCTTAATTTTATGGTGTCGCTGCTCTGTCACGATGTGGGCTATGTGGGTGGTGCCTGCCGCCAGGACAATGTTAGCCAGCGGCGCTACATCCGGGGACAGTGTCAGGTGAACGCCTCAGCCCTGGACTGGGTAACGTTAGCTCCAGGCACAACGGACGCCAGTCTAGCGCCGTATCACATTGAGCGCAGCAAGCTGTTTGTACGGGAAAATTTTGGTCAGTACAACGCTTTGAATTTAGAAGTAATTTTGCGCAACATTGGGTTTACTCAGTTTCCGGTACCAGAAGCAGCGGCCTATCAGGTAACCGATCACTATCCTGGACTTACCCGAGCGGCCGATCTGATCGGTCAGCTGAGCGACCCGAGCTATCTGCACAAGACGGTAGCGCTCTTTTACGAGTTTGAAGAGTTGGGCATGAATCAGGAGCTGGGCTATCGCTCTCCCAACGATTTGAAGCTGGGCTTTCCTGAGTTCTATCGAACTCAGGTCTATAAATACATTCAGCCTGCTCTAGCGTATTTACAAGAAACTGCTTTAGGTCAGCAGATTGTTGTAAATTTAGAGGCAAACGTACAGGCGGTAGGGATTTAGTAGACGGCTCACCACGGCTGTATGCGATCGCAACCCCCCATCTCCATCTAACCAAGGCCACCCCCATCAATATCAAAGCGCATACCAGACACATAGGATGCTGCTGGCCAAAGCTAGGCGTTGTATATCACTGGCTCAGAAGTCTCAGTGGGTTGCGCTTGGACGGTACTGGCAGCAGCGGCGGCGGCAACGGTGACAAAGGATTGGAATGGGGCACCGTTTGCGATCGCATGGGCCATATACCCCGCTGATGCACACACCGCTAGACCTCCCACCTGGTTATCCGCCACCTCGGGCAGCGTCGGCAAGAATTCGGCCGCTGCCTGAATATCTTCAATCTTCAAAGTCGGACTCTCCAGTGCCCGCACGTCGCCATCGCTTTCACCAAAATTACGAAAGTCAAACGCCAGCGCAGCAAAACCCCGGTCGGCCAGATTTTCCGCATAAAGACCCGACATCTGCTCTTTTACTGAGGTCCAGGACCCAGTCACCACCACACCCGGTAGCTCCTGACCGGCTACATAGTCGTCAGGTAAATACAAATTGCCAACCAGCGTTTCACCCTGGCTTTCAAAGATGACTTCCTTCACCTGGACGGCCTCGGCGGCTGTTGCCATCAGTGTAACTGTTGCTGTTAGTAGGACTGTATTAAAAAGGCGTTTCATAATCGTGCTCCGTTGGGTCGATAGTCACTACTATCCAGGCATGCCTAAAATAGTTCTTGAAAGACATTGCGCAGTTTTAGTACAAGATTGCTCTGCCGCCCATGGATAGTCAGATTGATTTTGTAGACAGTCAAACCCTTACCCCTAATCCAGATGTCAATGCAGGTAAGGTACTCGTGTCCAGCAAAGACCTCACCTGGGATGGGATCTATCTAGAAAAAGGTGAGAACGAAGGCTTCACCCCAGATAACGTCACCGTGACGCAGCATTATTTTGCGATTAATATAGGTCCGGCCTTGGAATGGGAGTGGAAAGACGGCAGCACCTTTCGCACCCATCGTTACGAAACAGGCGATATCTGGGTCAATCCTGCCGGGGTACCGTTTTCGCATCGGATCGATGGCCACAATCAGTTTGTCCTGCTCACCCTAGAACCGCAGAAGCTCACAGAGCTTTTACCCAATCAGCCACTGCTGGACCATCAGTCCTTTCGACGACAGCATCAGGCCAAGGATCGGCACCTGCAAACGCTGATCCAGGCGCTGCTGATCGAAGCAGAAATGGGGGGACCCAACGGACGCAGCTACGCCGATACGCTTTCAACCGCCCTGGCCACGCACTTTGTTAATCACTACAGTCTTGAGCGCCCGGCTGAGTTTCCCGCTCTGCAGCCATTGGATCGACAGCGAGTAGGCCGCGTAGTTGACTACATCGAAGCCAATCTAACTGAAGATATTAGTCTTACGGATCTGGCGCTGGTCGCCCAGCTGAGTAAGTTTCACTTTTCTCGATTGTTTAAGGCCGCCATCGGTACTACACCCCACCAATACTTGCTCAAACGTCGAATCGAGCGAGCCGCGTTAATATTGCAGCGTGGGGAGTCTTCTATCGCCCAGACTGCATTTCAGTTTGGCTTTACCGATCAGTCTCACTTTACCCGCGTGTTTAAGAAGATAAAAGGGATTACGCCAAAACAATTTCTGCGCTGAGAGGTGAGGCATTACAATGGTGGGTTTTGATCACTCGCGCCAACGATCAACCCACCTCGCCTACGGCACTCCTCCCAGGAGGAGAGAAGAATGCCTGTACGCAAATAAATCACAGGCAGAAAAAGTGTCTACAAAAATCCTCACCTTATCAAGGGTAGATGCCGTAGGCAGACGGGACTCGACCTAGCGCCAGTTATCCAGACCCCCTCTAACTCCCCCTTCACAAGGGGGAGAATGGGACTTTCCCTCTTGCGTTACGCTTTGGTGACTACCCTACTCGAATACGTTTCGTCAGAATCGCCATTAGCTCATTGGGCCTCCCTGTCGGCAACGGCTTGCTCCAGTCGTTAGGCTCAGCATAGTTGAGCTTGTGCAACAGACTGATGGTGTTGCGAATGGCGGTGAGGCTGCCAAAGAGAATATGGCGGGTGATCTCATATTGAGAGTCCGGCTGGTTGTTTGAGCAATCGGCAGGTGGAGGAGTGGACGAATCGTGGTCGTCCGGGATGAAGTTTTGAAACATGGTGATCTGGTCTCCGTGTATGGATAGCCTTGACTGCAGGGCAGCCAGGGAAGGAAACCAGAACCCGAGTGAGCCTTAGCCTAACCGAGGAATTGTGTGCAATACAGTGTGGCTAAGGGGTAAACTCACCCTAAGCCTCGGGATTGCTTCGGAATCTCCGGGGTCAGTCATCGGTACGGTGTTGGTAGCACCTGCCGATGGCGCATAAAGCAAACTGAGTTCTGGGAAATTCGGTTAAGAACTTAACCTGC
>ERZ1740070.968-NODE-968-length-18545-cov-6.546458_pt1 | contig 18545 bp, 10 predicted proteins | sample MGYA00581734_ERZ1740070 | MGnify/ENA primary metagenome ERZ1740070 (study PRJEB43018, sample SAMN04849744) | marine metagenome | isolation source: floating plastic debris | place: Pacific Ocean | collected 2008-09-01 | study: EMG produced TPA metagenomics assembly...
CCAGCTGCTCTCCACATCTGGAATAAACCAGACGTGATTTGAATGCCCTGGAAGCCTCCACCGACTTCACCGTTCAGGATCTCTTGGCCAAAGATCGGCCAAACCACCTGAGCGCTGGGTTTGATATTGACGGGGTCTGCTAACCAAGCTTCAAAGTTAGAAAAGCGAGCGCCATGGTAATACATACCGCTCAGCCAAATGAACACGATGGCCAAATGACCAAAGTGAGCGCTAAAAATTTTACGAGAAATGTCTTCTAAGTCACTGGTGTGACTATCAAAGTCGTGAGCGTCGGCATGCAGATCCCAAATCCAAGTAGTAGTTTTGGGGCCTTTGGCCAAGGCACGGCTGAAGTGACCAGGCTTACCCCATTTCTCAAAAGAAACAGGTACTGGATTTTCATCAACTGTCACCTTGACTGCTGCCTCCCGCTCCCGCGGGGTAGTTGTCATGGAGACTCTCCTCTCTCTAGACAAAGAACGAACAGCCTAAAAAACGAGATCAGCAAACGTTTCTTGATCGAAACAATTGCAAACATTTTCACTGAGATGTTAACCCATGGAAAATGTTGACGCTCGCCGTTTAATAGGATTGCTCTTGAGCATTATAGACTTTGTATCCACCTGATCCCGTCATGAGTTAACAATAATTCAACCTCCGAAAACCTCGTAGGATAAGGATCGTAAGGTGGTTGTCTGCATAAAATTAATATCGAGCATGGGTGATATTAACAAATCTCAATATACCTTCGAGTTTTGAGCCACAACCCATAAAACGCGCATACAGCTTGAAAAAAATATCTTCTTTTTACTAATACACACCATAAACTCTTCTAATGGAAAGGGTTTGAGGCTTATATGTTCATATGCTTAATTTTGTTTCTTTTTGTAAACAGCCTGAGTGTTAATGCCATCATTTCACGCCTGTAAAGCGATATTTATAAAGCTTGACCAGCAGCCAGCTACTATCGGTTAGGCGCAGACTTAACAGACTTGTTGAGTCTGATAAATCGCATTGTTAAGTTTGATAAATCGCATTGATTGTTACAGAGAACACACCATGACGTTGGTTTCTGATGCGTTGAGATATGTGCAACAGTATCTGCAGAAAATAGTCGGAGCAGCCGTTTTGATAGCCCTACTACTAAGTGCTGGCTGTAGTAGCAAACCTCAATCATCGACATCACGCGAGACGGCGTCATCATCGATATTTGCGTCTCGACCTACGATTAAGCAGGTTGAGACACCAGACTTAATTCGTGAGCTAACCCCTTGGTTAGACGTCTATGCCCCCCAAGTACATATCCGTCAGCCCCAAGCAGGCCAAGTCTTGAACGACACTAGTGTCAGCATTTCTTTAGATGTACAAGATTTACCTATATATAAGGATGATATGTGGGGTATGGGTCCCCATGTTGAGCTTCTATTAGATAATCAGCCCTATGATTCGATCTATGACATTTCAAAGCCTTTGGTTCTAAAGGATTTAACCCCTGGTACCCATACCCTCAGAGCCTTTGCGATGCGACCATGGGATGAGAGCTTTAAGAATGAGGGTGCCTACGATCAGTTAACCTTTCATGTTTTTGGCAAAACGGATGAAAATACTCCAGTTGCTGAACAACCTGTGCTTACCTACGGAGCACCCATAGATATCCATGGGGCACAACCAGTGTTGTTGGACTTTTACCTGACCGATGCTCCTTTGCACGAAGTTGCCCAAGATAATCCAGCTATCTCAGATTGGCAAATACGCTACACAATCAACGGTGAGAGTTTAATTCTCAAAGAGTGGGAGCCCCTGTATGTCGAAGGGCTAAGGCCAGGCAACAATTGGGTGCAGCTGACATTAATCGATGATGAAGATAACCCTATCCAGGGTGTGTTTAACAACACCGTGCGTCTGATTGAATATGATCCAGATTTGAATGATAGCCTGGCCAAAATTGTTCGTGGTGAGGTCACTTTGGAAGAGATTGGTGGCATTATCGACCCAACCTATGAGCCTCCAATTCCAGAGATGCCGGCTGAGCCAACCGCTCAGCTAGAGCCAACCGCTCAGCCAGAGCCAACCGCTCAGCCAGAGCCAACCGCTCAGCCAGAGGTGACAACAGAACCTGAACAGGATGATGAGTCTGGTAGTTCTGAAATAATTGATTCTGAAGTAGCTGAACCCGCTGATATTAATGAGTTTGAGAGTCTTGAGTCTGAAAGCAATGACGCTGAAAAAGTTGAAACTCAAGCGGTAGATGACGGATCGCAGGATGCCACATTAGAACAGCCAGCTCAAACCTCTGATGAGTTAACCCGCTCTGTCAAGAAATTGGACAGCCCTCAAAGCTTAGAAACTGAGCTAGAGGTTCCCAGTGAGTTGACGAATGATAAAAATATCGATGTTAATGAATCTTCTTTGGAATCAGGTTCTGAATCTGAGGCTGATTTTAGTTCAATCTCTACTGAAGATGATGCGATCGCACCTGTATCTGATGACGTCTCCGATAGCTCAATAATTGAGCCTGCTGCTGATGTTTTAGAAGAGAGTGTCTCACAAGAAAATGCATCCGAAGAAGAAAATTCTTCCGATGAGATTATTGAGAGTCCTGAAGCTGAGCCTGCTGCTAAGAGCGCTTCGTCAAACCGGAGGTATCTGAAGCGTCTCTATGATTATCGGCAGCGTTCTATGGAAACCTATGGGCAAGAGCGCAACTAAGAAACAATTTCATGATTGCTTTTGAGATATCGGCTAGGAAGCAAACCCGGCTGTGTTTGGCTGCTCCGAGTTCCCCACATCCCTCTGGCTAGGGCGAACCGCTTTTTAATTCTTGGCCATCAGATCACAGGCTTCGGGTTTTAGCTCCCGTTCCATCAGGCCCTCAACGGCTTCTTGTGGGGTCACCACACCCCGCAGCAGCCGATGCACCTGACGGGCAATCGGTACTGGAATACCTTCGCGATTGGCCATATCAATTAGGACGTGGGTCGTATTCACCCCCTCAGCCGTACTGCCCAGTTCATCTAGAATCTGGTCTAGCTTTTTGCCCTGGGCTAGGCCGTAACCCACACGGTAGTTGCGGCTTAGGGTACCGTCGCAGGTCGCCAGCAGGTCCCCTAAGCCCGATAGGCCATAAAAGGTTTCAACTTGAGCACCCATGTAGACGCCTATGCGCAGCATTTCAGGAATTGATCGGGTAATAAGGGCCGCTTTTGCATTGGACCCTAGCTTAAGCCCATCACAAACACCGACTGCGATCGCAACTACATTCTTTAGGGTGCCCCCTAGCTCTGCGCCCACTGGGTCGGAGCTGGTGTAAATCCGAAACATCTCTGAGGCATAGACCTGCTGGACTCGGGCAGCTGCATCCACATCGGTGCTAGCGACCACCGTCGCTGCTGGCAGTCCTGTCTCAATTTCTTTAGACAAATTTGGGCCAGAGAGCACCACAATTGGATTCTCTGGAAAGGTATCGCGAAAAATTTTTGATGGGGTGCGAGTAGTCTTGGGATCTAGCCCCTTAGTTGCTGTCACTAAAATAGTCGCCGGGTTGAGCTGGGCTGCTTTGAGCTGGCTCGCCAGTGCTGCCACACCTTTCATCGAGATTGCTGATATGACAATATCCGCATCTGCCACAGCTGCCGCCAACTCTAACGGCCCCCGTCGCGACCAAATTTGAACTTGGCTACCATTACTTAGGGCCAGCCGTGCCAGGGCTGTGCCCCAAGCACCGGACCCCAATACCGTTACCCGAGCGGTTTGCTTTAAGGCTTCTGACAGCGGAATCGTCGGAGTTTCAGACGGTAAAGGTGAAGTAACCACAAGACAATGCTCCCTTTGGGTTAGTGTTTTCAGTTTTGAGTTTTGAATTGGGGCAATCATTCAAAACCCAAACCTCAAAATTAAGAACTTGTAACTAGCCTAAGCCACTGGCGCAGTTACTGGAGGATTGTATTGATCCAGCTGATACTCGGGAATGCAGTTGTCACGCATGTAGGCGTAATAATCTAACAGGTTGCGATCGCACCGCTCTTCAGACCAACCACAGTAGCGCTTGAGCACATCGGCCATGACCGGCAGTGCATCAAAACCATAGTTCCCGCGCATTGACAGCGCTGTTCTCCGCCGACCGATATCCGCATAGGTACGGGCCAGCTCAGCTTTAACACTGTATACAATTTGAGCCTTGATATCTGGCTGTGCTGCCACAATTGGCTCCCCCAGCTCAGGAAAATCTTCAACGAGCGCCAAAACCTCAGGAGTACGTGCCCCGTAAATCGACAGCAGGTGAGCTACCGTATCACGATTGTGAACGGTCATAAGCTCCTTTGCTTTACTAGCTGAAATTGCCCCCGGTAGAGCTGCTTTACGAGTTTCAGAGTGACTGCGCGGCTTCTTTTGCTTTTTCAAGGCAGCATCAACCATTTCTTCGCCGACCTGTCGGTGTGTGGTGAGCTTACCCCCAATCAAAGACACCATATTCTCCACACCCTCAGATGTGTGGTCATAGAGTATGTGGCTACGGGTGATGCCACTGGTCTTCTTACTTTCTGTATAAGGTAATGGACGCACACCGGCATAGGTAAACTTTACCGACTTCCGCGTTAGTTGGGCTGTGGGAATGACCCGGTTGGTTTCATTTAGCAGATAGTCCACCTCGTCATTGCTGGCATGAACCTTGTCTAAATCTCCCTCAAAGCGAATGTCTGTCGTCCCAATTAGACACATTCCTAACCAGGGCAAAATAAAGAAAGGTCGACCATCGGTTAGCGCCTCTGCGTAAAGCGCTTCGTCCGGTGCCCCAGGAAATTTATCTACAATAATGTGGCTACCGCGAGTACCGCCAATTTTGCGAGTTTTACCCACAGGTGCAGGCGCATTACCTTGAATACCGCTGCGACATACTTGATCCACCCACGGTCCAGACGTGTTAATCACAACCGTTTGGTCATGACCATGTACTGTAAATGCCTCGCCAGTCTCGCTATCACGACACACCAATGATGAAATTCGATTATCTTTGCGTTGAAGCTGCGTCACAGTGACATAGCTCAGCATCGTGGCTCCAGCTTCTTGGGCTGAGAGCACAATTTCTAAACACAGGCGTTCAGCATATTCCACCTGAGCGTCATAATATTGGGCGGCTCCACGGCAGCCCTCTGGTTCCACTGCACGAAACAGCTGCTGTAGCTTTTTCTCCCCCAACATTCTGTGATTGGGCAGACTTTTGTCGTAGCTCAGCAGGTCGTAGAGCACCATACCCGCCTGAATTTCCCAGTAGCTGCGTGAGCCCTGAGCATAGATTGGAATCGTCATCTGAATTGGCTTGACGAGATGCGGTGCTGTCTGCAGCAAAATTTCCCGCTCTCGCAATGACTCACGCACCAGATTAAATTCAAAATATTCCAGGTAGCGTAAACCACCGTGAACTAGACGACTTGACCAGCTGGTCGTACCGCCACCAAAATCTCCTTTTTCGATCAAAATCGTCTTCAAACCACGTAGAGCAGCATCACGGGCTACTGCCACACCGTTGATACCACCACCAATCACGATCAAATCGTAGGTTTTTGCTTCTACTGCTGAATAATCAGGCATAGTTGCTATCAAAAGTAACGATCTGCAGATATTTCCATATATCAATACCACTGATCTTCAAAGCAATTTGTGCTTTAGAACATCAACCGCAAGACAGATAATCCGCCAGCAGCCTGTAGATCAGCGGCGTTATGTATTAAATTACGAACTAATTTCCCTATGTCTCAAGATGGCACAAATTTTTAGGAATTGTAGGAAGGTTAAATTTAACCTTCCTACAATTCCTAATTTCCCTAGACTCCGATGGCCTCCTTAGCTTCTGGTTCAATGGCGACAGTAGCCTTGGCTTCTCTAAACAAATGATTGGCCCACTGCTGTACGTCGTAACGACAAATCGCTTTATGTAATTTTTTCATCCGAGCTGCCTGCTCCTCGGGCGACATGGCTAACGCCTCATCAATACTCTCGTCCATACGAGTAGATGAGTAGGGATTAGTTAACAGGGCATCCGGTAATTCCACAGCAGAGCCTGTAAACTCCGACAAAATTAAGACCCCCTTCTGGCCGTTGTGTACGGCCACAAATTCCTTAGCAACAAGATTTAGACCATCCCGCAAAGGGCAAATCCAAGCAATATCCGCTGCTTTGTAAAGCGCCATCAAATCGTCATAGGGCAAGGGTTCAGTAAAGAGCTGTACCGGAGTCCAATTGAGTGTGCCAAAGCGACCGTTAATCTGACCAGCCATTTGCTCAATTTGCTCTTGGGCAATGCGATATACCCGCATTCCTTTCGCGGCTTTGACAGCTGTCATCATTAGATTAACTTTACCCACTAGCTCCGGCCGTCTTGCCAGCAGACGTTCGTAGCAGGCCAGCATCTCCTTTGCCCCTTTGACATAGTCCACACGACCGGCAGACATAATCAGCTTATTGTCACCAATTTCGGACCTCAGCACTTCTACCCGCTCTTGAATTGAGGGCCGCATGACAACATCATGAATCTTTTTAGGGCTGGTGCCGACTGGAAAAGCATCGATAGTGACAATGCGACCGTTGTAGCGCAGCTTGGTGACCATTTCTGGCTCAGCCAGTGCGGACCCGGTCTTAGTAAACGCCTCTGGCACAGGAATGCGCTCAACGACTTCTACATCTCGACAGCTGCGGGCAGCAGATACAAAGTTCTGCACATATCTGGGAATGTGAAATCCACAGAGATCGCAGCACAGAAGGCTATCGATAATGGCATTGCGCCAGTGGAGAATATTAAACACATCCGCTGCCGGGAAAGGCGTGTGATGGAAGAATGCAATCTTCACATTGGGCATCTTCTGGCGGATGTAGTAAGGCGTCAGCCAAAGATTGTAGTCGTGAATCCAGATGAGGGCATCATCTGCAGCGTCTTCACAGGCTGCATCGGCAAATAAGCGGTTGATGTTTTGAAAGTTTTCCCAATCGGAGCTGTCGTAGGTAAAGTGCTCGGGGAACGAGTGCAAAATAGGCCAGAACGCTTCCTTAGACGTGATGTGGTAAAAGTTACGAACCTGATCGGCATCAAGAGGAATTCGTCGCACGACGCAGCTATCGCTGCCTCCTTCCATTGTCACTCGGTCGATAAAGTTTGTCCGCTCAGCATCGGTAATTTGCTTCCAAGCAACCCAAGTGCTCTGATCTGCATTGGCAAAAAAGCTTTTTAAGGTAGGGACGATACCATTGGGGCTTTTCTTCTCACGGTAGTAAATCTTGCCATTTTCCTTCACCTCATCATAGGGTTCGCGGTGGTATAGGATCACCAGGGAAGATTTCATGTTGATTTCTCCTGCAGCTTTCTCAACAGCGGTTATCAAAAATTGGTTTCAGACAAAATAAAATCAGCAATGACAACTTCTTGAACAAGCTGCCTTTGCTGAGCTTCAAAAAATGCATGAAATAACAATTGGAATCCGCTGACGACTTCTGCCAATACATCAGGGTTTACATTGAGCTACGTTATCGTATAAAGCCTTATCGTGCAATGAAACAAGCGTTCCTTTTTACTTCTTAAGCGACTGAGGAAAACATTTTCAAAAACGAATTTAACAACGTCAATTACGCACATGTTTTTACTCAATATCGATCTTACACTCTGTCTAAAGATGTAAATCATGGATATAGTTTCGTCCTACTTTGAACGACGGGAACTATAGGCGCATTCAGTATTCTGAGCTAATGTAGCGCCGCTTTTAACTAAATCCATGCGCTCCCCCTCAATAACGAGACATACGGTGATTGCAACTGCCCCTAAACAAATTCAACTCGTTGAAGATGAAACCCAAAGTCTGCTGATGTGGGCTGAAGGCATCCAACGTTCAGAAGCAACATTTTTTGAAAAAGCCCAGAAAATCGCTCGACGACTTGGTGCTCACTATCGTGCTGATCGTCTGACTGAAGTAGGGTTTTGGACTCCTGATTTAACCGGTGACATTATTCAGTCAGAAGACCGCATTGTTTTAGAGATTTATACGCCAATAGAGGATATTAATTTTCGGGCAGTAGAACAAACTGTGACCTTTAACCGAGTCCAAATTCCCTTGGTTAAACAGGGAGAGTTTGTGTGGGGAGTGATTGAAGGCATGCGTCCTGGCCGGCGCGATCGCGCCGGATGTTTTTACTGGCTGCGCTACACCGACCAAGATGGACGAGTGCACATCATCCGCGACCCGCTGGCCTATTCGCTGCCCTACGGTATCTTTGCCCCAGCAGAACTGTACGACATGCGTTTGCTACAGCGTAAACGGGCCGACCGCAGCTATTTTCGCCGCACCGGCAGTAGCTACAGCGATACCGACATTCCTCGCATCGGCGAACCCACAAATATTTTGCAGCTTCATATCAAGACTGCATCTCCCCAGGGGACGTTTGAAGGTCTGACGAAAATTTACCAATGCATTTCCGATAAGCTGGCGGCGGGTGAAGAACTCACCTCTGAAGAAGCGGTGTATGCAGGCTATGACGCCATCCAGCTGCTGCCTGTGGTGCCGACCATTGAGTATCGTCGTGAAGACTCCCATGGGGACTATGAATTTTTTGCACTGACGCTAGATCAGCATGAGTTGCAACCAGCTTCGATGGAAAGTCGTGCACCCGATCTGTCCCCCAAGGTGGCTCAGGCTGTGTTGCGCAAACCCGATACTCAAAATTGGGGCTATGACGTACCCATTCTCGGCTCGGGTACCACTAACCCTTCGGTGCTGGGGAGCTTGCGCCCCGATGAGGTGATTGATTTTATCGCCACCCTACATAATTTTTCTGAGGGTCCAATTCAGCTGATTTATGACCTGGTTTATGGTCATGCCGATAATCAGGCTCTGGAGATTATGACCCACCAGTTCTTTAAGGGGCCGAACATGTATGGTCAAGACCTCAACCATCAGCTTCCCCAGGTGCGGGCCATTTTGTTAGAGATGCAGCGGCGTAAAATTAATACAGGGGCCGACGGTGTTCGGGTTGATGGCGGTCAAGACTTCCGCTTTTTTAATCCGCTGACCGACCGGGTAGAGCAGGATGACGCTTATCTGCTGGCCATGAGCGATGTGGTCCAAGACATCAATGGCTATCGTCGGCTGATGTTCACCATCTTTGAGGACGGTCGTCCTTGGCCCCAGGAAGGCTGGGAAGAAATTTCTCGATATCGAGAACTGATTGAGCAAAAACCCGAATCATTTCAGTGGGGGCCATTAATTTTTGCCCACAACACCCCTTCTTTGCAGGGGTTTTGGGACCGTAAATGGCGGCGTGTGGGGGAAGTGATTTTTCAAGGCGACCGCTGGATTACAGGCTGTGGCAACCACGATACCGTGCGTCGTGGCACCCAGGTACAAACAGACCAGGCCATTAACTGGAATTTGGGAAAAACGCTGCCGGAGGTTTTACACAAAGCCTATAACAATCCAGCTACTCAGCTATGGGTCTGTGGGTTTAGCCCTGGTCTGCCGATGGATTTTATTAATGCCAACGTGGGAGCCCCCTGGGGATTTTTTAGGAATACGGACGAACAATATGGTGTGAAGGTGGTGTCAGAGGAAATCAGCTTTCTTGACTGGCAGATCGAACCTGACATGTATGATTTCCCAGAAGTCTTTCCTCAACTCAAACAGATGGGGTTTCGAGACTTGCAGCAGCTAAAGGATTTTTCTCAGACACTGCAGGATGCCATGGTGGCGACGGACTATAACCTACAGGAGGTTGCCGCTATCTGTAGCCGGTGTTTGGGAGCCAATACCGATAGCTGTGAACTGCCTACCCTGACTGAGTTAAACGAGTCTTCTCTAGCTGGGTTCCTAGTGAATTTGGACGTTCCTAAACTGAAAAAATTTGCCATGACTTTTATGGAAGATTGCCATGATTTATGCAATGTTTCCCGCTCCTACGACCAGATCGACCCGACTATTGCTAAATTTCACTTGGTTTTGAGACAGTACCGTCGTCGCCATCCCTGGCTGCAGGATAATCTGACTGGTCACGATCGGTTTAATCGTATTAGTGATGATCGGCGCACGGTCTTTTATGGCCTAAGGCGCGACCCAGACGATGCGCAGGCTTCTCCGATTTTGATGGTGGCCCATATGGGGGGCGAGCCTCTAACCATAAACCTTGAAGACTGGTTAGGGCTGGATATGGAAAATTGGCAGGTTGCGATCGCCACACCCGATTTAACTCTAGACACCAGTCTCAAAAATTTGCGCCAGTTCACCTTGAAAGATAGTCAAGGTGTTCTTTTTGAACAGAAAAAATAAACGTCTTTACTGATTAAAGACGTCAGCTTTGCCAAAGGAAATCACACAGCCCTTGGTACTAGCTGTGGCATCAAATTTTCGTTGACAACAATTAATGAAATCCCCCTGATTATTTATTCCAGAAGGATTTTAGAGATCATAGAACATTTATTTTTTTGTCTACATATAACTTTTCAAAGTGCTACGATATATAAAATCAATCTTAAGAAAAGACAGCATTATCTCTTGTAGACCTGTGCAATGTCTGGGGAATTGTCATATGGAAAAAAAACTCAAAGAACTCGTTGGCCAAAACAGCGTATGGCTTTATGTCAAAAGCAGTAATGGTTGGTTTAAGAACGTGGAGATTTTAGAGGTAACCGACGCCACTATTACATTCCGTTACGAGTCTGAGTCTGAAGTGGAGCGTAAGCTGTGGGAAAAAACCACTCGCATTGACAACATTGCGGAGGTTGAAGTACGGTTGCTCACCGTTCCGAAAGTTGACAAAAAATTGGATGCTATCCGTGGGCAGCTTTCAAGACTGTTAGATCAAGATAACTAGTGGAACGTTGTCAAACGTATTTCACGAAACTTAGCTAGCTCGGCTCTACACCGGATTTTGGCAGAGCGTCGTAACAAGAAACCAATACTCAAAAACTTCGAAAAGGAGGATGACATCATTGCATCCTCCTTTTTTTGGGTTCGACTGCGCTCACCCCTGCCCCAGCGAGTGAGCAAAGCCGAACTCCAACTTTTATTAATTTCCTCTAAGACTTTCCCCGTTTTTTTCCACAAAAGAGAACTCGCGACACAATAAGTGGAGTTCTTTAATTAGATCGGTTTTTCTATGGATGTCAAAGCCGCGTCTACGCGCTTACTGGTGTCAGATATTACCAACTGTTGTAAGTTTTATCGCGAATTGTTGGGTCTCAATGTCATTGTAGAAACCCCCAGCTATGCCGAGTTTGAAGCAGCAGGCCAGACCATTTCCCTATTCCATCAAGAGGAAATGGCCTCTATCATTCACACCAGTGATAAACCCGCTTCCATTGAGAGCCAAGATAAAACCCTTCTAATTTTCACCATTACGGATTTAGATAAGACCTATACTCAGCTGCGATCAGCTGGAGTTCATTTTGATGAGCCACCGACACAAAATAGCGACTTTAATCTCAAGATTGCCTATTGTCGAGATCCTGAAGGCAATCTGATTGGGCTATTTGAGAACCTGATGTGAGGCAGATAGAGTTTTGAACTCTCAGTTTTGCATGGCTAGGGTTAAACTGCCTTTTTCTAGGCTAAATTCTCAAAGCCAAAACTCCACACAAAGCTTCTAATTAGCTGAGCTTCACCTCCAACCAACTCATAGCTCAAAATTCAACACTTCTTCAGAGGAATCGTCAATGGTAAAACAGTACGTCATGGCCCTGGACTTAGGCACTACTGGCAACCGCGCTATTTTGTTCAACCAGGCCGGGGATATTGTCAGTCAAGCATATAAAGAACTGACCCAGTATTATCCACAACCGGGTTGGGTAGAACATGATGCGATAGAAATTTGGCAACAGGTGCAGTGGGCAATTAGAACAGCCATCGGCGAAGCTAATATTGACCCCAGTGAGATTGCGGCTATCGGTCTAACAGTACAGCGAGAAACCTGTTTGCTGTGGGATAAGACAACGGGTAAGCCGCTACATAAAGCCATTGTTTGGCAAGACCGACGCACAGCGGATATGTGCGCAACGCTGGCGGCCCATAAAACAGAGATTTATGAACGCAGTGGTCTGTTTTTAGATGCCTATTTCTCGGGGACTAAGCTGCGGTGGCTGTTGGATAAGGTGCAGCCAGACAATCTGGATAATGTTCTTGCAGGCACTATCGACACGTGGGCGCTGTGGAATCTGACGGATGGCAAGGTGCATGCAACAGACCATAGCAATGCCAGTCGTACATTATTGATGAATTTATCTACCCAGCAGTGGGACGATACGCTACTAGACATTTTTGGAGTGCCGCGATCGCTACTGGCCGAGATTAAGCCCAGTCAGGGAATATTTGGCTACACTGACCCAAGCCTGCTGGGGGTGAAGATTCCGATTGCAGCACTTTTAGGCGATCAGCAAGCGGCGTTATTTGCCCATGGTTGCGATCGCCCCGGCTTACTAAAATGCACCTACGGCACTGGTGCTTTCCTAGTCGCCCATACCGGCAAAGAAATTGTACGGTCCAAAAACCAGCTGCTCTCCACCATCAGCTGGACCACTACCAAAGAAGACAGCAATTATGACCTGGGCTACGCCTTAGAAGGCAGCATGTTTACTGCCGGAGCCTGTATCCAGTGGTTACGCGATGGTATGCAGATTATCGATAGTGCAGCAGACAGTGAGCCCCTAGCCACGTCCGTTGAGGATAACGGTGGCGTTTATTTTGTCCCCGCCCTCAGCGGTTTGGGAGCACCCCATTGGGATATGGGTGCTCGCGGTGCGTTTTTAGGCATTACCCGAGGGGCGACCAAAGCCCACATGGTGCGTTCTGTACTAGAAGCGATTGCTAACCAGGCTCGTGAAGTAGTAACGGCCATCAACGACGATAGCGGTACACCGATTACAACACTCAAAGTGGACGGCGGTGCCTGTAATAATGACTTTTTAATGCAGTATCAAGCAGATGTCCTGGGCATCCCGGTAGAACGTCCGGCAGTGTTAGATGCAACCGCTCAGGGGTCTGCGTTTGCAGCAGGTCTGGCAGTTGGCTTTTGGGATGACTACACAACGTTAGTGAACAATCGCAAGATTGATAAAACGTTTGAACCTGGACCTGGTAAAGTAGTCGCTCAAGAGAACTTTGAAATCTGGCAACGTGCAGTTGAGCGAGCTCAAGGTTGGATTATTTGAAGCTTAGTTCACGCCAAAAGGGTTCACTTACAAAACAAATTCTGGTAAGACGTCCTCTCCAGATAATGTGACAGATAGAGAGGTAAGGGCTTCCCATCCGGAAAAATCTCCTCCTGAGATATAGACCAAAAGATTATTGGAACAACCTCGATAAAGCCAGAGGCTTCCAACAGATGCCCAGCCAGAGGCTGGACACTAGAACGGCTCTATAGCAAACGGTGATTGAGATAACCTCTACGTTGAGAATTTTGTCACTACGCGCAAAATTCTCAACCACCTCACCGACCACCCAAATGCGCCGCCAGGGATATCCTCCATATTTTTCCGCTGGGTGCTAGGGCGGGGCGATCCTGCCCTGGCCATTGGAGTTTGGGGCACTCGGAGGAGCCCCAAACAGCCGGTTTTGCTATTCACCGAAATCTGCAAAATCCATCTAGAAAACAATTACTAAATAAAGGTGCGGTTACGTTTCGCTTTAGCGAAGCAATGCCCAGAGGAGACTATACAGCCCCCTACAAGAGATACATGTTGAAATAGCCCTAACTTCGTCTCTATGCAGTTAACATCTACAGCAATTTCAGCTCTAATGAATTACACCATAAGCCTATGTTGAGGTAGCTTCGGCTTTCAGACTGTGCTAGAGCAATACGCCAGCTGAAAACCGTGTGAGAACCTAACGCACTATGGTCACATCTCACCGAAATGTCATGAAATTCAAACTCTTTAAATTTTGTAGAAATATATGCAAAGTTACAGCAATTTTTTAGAAGGCTGGGCATCGTAATAAAAGTCAGTGACGTATCGGAACGATGCGACGACCTATGAAAAACTCATTTAACAGCCCTCTATCAGAAAAAGGCGCTGCTTGTGGCCTTTGCCAAGATACGCTCTTGCGCCACATTCGCCAAAGCAGAGTGTTTTGGTACTGCCCTAGCTGCCGCCAAGAGATGGTGTGTAAAGAACCAGAAACATCAGCCACAGACACTATAGCGACGACCAATATGGGTCAGCTGACGCATCAACATTGCACTTCCCCTACGGCAGCACATTACAACCGGCCTGTAGGTGTCAGAGCTAGCTAACATAGCTTCTAGGCAGGCACTATCAATAACGCCTGCCTAAAGCTTTCTGGTTAGTTACTGCTATCCATAATCCACTGCACTAAAGTACGTACCCCGTACCCCGTTGCACCAGGATTGTTATAGGCATTGTCTTTTTCGCTCCAGACAGGGCCTGCAATATCTAAATGAGCCCATGCCGTATCCTTGACAAACTGCTTGAGAAATAGCGATGCGGTAATAGAACCACCGGGGCGAGGGCCTGTATTTTTCATATCTGCCACAATCGACTTTAGCCCGTCGAAGTATTTCTCCTCCATGGGCATGCGCCAGAGCTTTTCTCCTGCGGCTTCTGCAGCCTGATTGAGTGCTCCAGCGAGTTCATCGTTAGGGCTAAATAAACCAGCAAGGTCATTGCCAAGCGCCACGATACACGCACCGGTCAATGTGGCCAAATCCACCATGGCATCTACACCTAGCTTATCGGCATAGACAAGGGCATCAGCCAGGGTCAAACGGCCTTCAGCATCTGTATTGTTCACTTCGATGGTTTTACCATTGGATGCTGTCAAGATATCGCCCGGATGCATAGCATGACCGCTGATCATATTTTCAGTAGCGGCACTAATAAAATGCACTTCTACATCGGGTTTGATTTGGGCAATCGCCTTAGCAGCTCCAAGTACAGCTGCCGCCCCACCCATATCCATTTTCATGAGTTCAATCATGCTGCCTGCACCGGCCTTAATGTTGAGACCACCTGAGTCAAAGGTCAGTCCTTTACCAATTAGGGCTAATTTACGCTTGGGTGTGTCTTTGGGCGTATAGGTCAGGTGAATGAACTTAGGTGGCATTTCCGATGCCATGGCTACTCCTAAATAAGCACCCATCCCGAATTCTTCACATTCAGCTTTTTCTAAAATCTTGAGGGTAAGGCCATACTCGCTGGCAATGTTGGTAGCCGTCTCAGCCAGGGATGCCGGAGTTACTACGTTGGGCGGAGCGGCCACTAGCTCACGGGCTAAAATCACACCGTCACATACGTGGGCGGCTGTATCTAATGCGTCGTCGTAGCCTGATAAATCTAGTAAAGCGACATCGCTAAGCACCACCTTTGGGGCTTCAGTATCTGATTTAAACCGTTTATCTTCATGCATTGCTAAGGTAATTCCCTCAGCAATTGTCTGGGTAGTTCGCTCCGGACTGTTATTCCAAATCGGGAAACTAATACCAAGGGATGCACATTTTTCGCGTTTGGCAAGTTTGGCAGCGGCAGCGGCAGCACGGCGTAAGCCTTCTAGCTTAAGTTCTTCGGCAGCACCCAAACCGACTATGGCCAACTTTCGCACCTCACCACCGACTCGGATCACAGCAGAGCTGCCGGCCTTTGCTTTAAAGTCTGCTTCGTCGATGAGTTCTTGCAGCAGCCCAGACACTCTTTCATTTAAGTCAGACAACAGTCCAGTCAGCGGCAGTGACTCTTCAGATAAACCAACAACAAGGCAATCACCTGACCATGTTAAACAAGACTGATCTGATGCTACAAACTTCATTCCCATCTCTGTGCTAATTCCCGTCTTAGTATCTAATGATTTCGGCGTGGTTATTGACTGAATATCATATACGGCTCTCTATCATGTTCATAGTTTTTAGATAGGACACGGTTAGTTGATATTCATCCGCTTTTGACAGAACGGTAGCGCATGATCGCACCTCTTAAACAGCATCTCAATTGAAACCGTCAGTTTCCTCTACGAAAATCTACAATTGCTGGATGTGCGAGAGATTTAAACAAATTGTTTTTTTACCTTTGATTTGGCTGATCCACCATGGGAAAACGTCTCATAGACCAAGGAAGAGCGCGACTGCCACTAATATTATTAGGAGGGATTAGTTTAGCAAGTCTAGCCCTAGTTATATTTTTTGGGCAGGCGGCTAAACGGTTACTGCCTGCTGAGCAATCGGTTGAGCTAACGCAGCAGCAAGAATCGGCCAAAGTCTTTGAGCTAGCACTACAGCCACCAGAGGTACGCCAAGATATGTTGAAGCAACTTGCTTCTGGCGCTGACCAAGATGCTTATTTAGCTAGCTACTTGTTGGCCGCTGATTTGTTGAATCAAGGGCAGGCGGCTGAGGCCCTATCGGCCCTGAAGGCACAGGAAAAAAATACGCAGCAAAATGCCCTGACTCCCTACAGGCTCTTAAAGCAAGGCCGTGCCCAGCTTTTAGTGGGGGAGCAATCATCTAGCTGGGATGAGCTGCTGGCTAACTATGAAAATCATAGTGCTACTGCTGAAGCGCGTTATGAGCTGGGTAAACAGGACCCCAAACAGTGGGATGCGTTATTGGAGAATCATTCTAGCCATCCACGGGCGGTGGAAGTGGCGCTGAAAAAGCTGCAAACGGGAAGCTCCAAGGATTTGCTGCTATTGGTGGCAGCCCACGGTCTTGATCGTGAGGAGTATGAGGCCAGTCTTGACCGGTTGACTAAGGACTACGGTCAGGAGCTGACGCCAGAACAGTGGCAAACTGTAGGATTTGGATACTGGGAAAATCTGCGCTATGCCAAGGCGTCTGAAGCCTATGCCAAAGCCCCTAGCTCACCTACTAGCCTATATCGCGCTGCTAGAGGGGCTCAGATTGCTAAGAAGCGGGTGGTTGCGATCGCAAACTATCAAAAGCTGGCCAAAACCTACCCCAATGCATCTGAAACTGGGCTAGGGCTGGTTAAACTAGCCGACTCTCTACCCGACAAGGCTGCCCTTGCCCCCCTTGACCAGGCCATCAAGACATTTCCAGACCGAGCGGGTGAGGCCCTCCTTAAAAAAGCCAATATTTTAGAACAGCTGAATAGCCCCACCTCGGCTAAAGATGCGCGTACATCGATCCTTAGCCAGTACAGTGCCTCAGATGCTGCTGCTGAATTGCGTCTGAGCCGCGCCCATAGAGCCGCCAAGGCTAACGACGTGGCTACAGCTCGCCAGCTGGCCGAAGCTTTGGTTAGCGACAGCCCCCATAGTGAGCTAGCTGCCGAAGCCAGCTTCTGGTCTGGGAAATGGGCTCAAAATTTAGGACAAAACAGCGAGGCTCAAAAAGCCTATGAACGCACCCTGGTGCAATACCCCGAATCTTACTTTGCCTGGCGCTCCGCCGTAATGCTGGGTTGGGATGTGGGAGATTTTAACAGCGTGCGCTCCCTCAGCCCCGAGGTCAGCCTGCCTCGAGCGCGCGAGCCCCTGCCCGCTGGCTCAGAAACCCTGCAGCTGCTGTATCGTTTGGGTCAAGATGTGGCTGCCTGGAGTCTCTGGCAAACCGAATTTGAAACTGCTCAAGAGCCCACCGTGGCCGAGCAGTTTACCGATGGCGTGATGCGAGTGGGTGTCGGTGACAATCTTGATGGGATCTTTATGCTCTCCAGTTTGGCCTGGCGAGATGATGAGACCGAACAAGCCGAATACCAACAGCTTAGAGCTACCCCTAACTACTGGCAGACGGTATATCCATTTCCTTTCTCAGATCTAATTCAAGCTTGGTCGCAGCAACGTCAGCTAAACCCGCTGCTGGTGACGGCGCTGATGCGTCAAGAATCTAGATTTGAGCCAAAAATTCGCTCGGTCGTTGGGGCCATTGGTCTGATGCAGGTCATGCCCGAGACTGGCGATTGGATTTTGGCACAAATTGGTGAGAGTACCGACAACCTCGACACCACTCTAGAGACACCCAACGAAAATATTAAGCTGGGTACCTGGTATTTGGACTACACCCACCAGGAATATAGTGATAACTCAATGTTTGCTGTTGCTAGCTATAACGCTGGTCCTGGTGCTGTGGCTGATTGGGTCGCCAGGGGATATGGTGATCCAGATGTGTTTGTTGAAAACATTCCCTTTTCTGAAACCAAGGGGTACGTAGAGGCTGTATTTGGTGGCTACTGGAACTACCTCAGACTGTATAACCCTACTATTCGGCGTCAGATGGCTCAATATGCTGCGCAATAGACCCATCAGCCTAGGGAATCGTATCGAAGCCTCTATGCTATTCGAACGGTTGACCATACAATAGTTCAGATAAGTAAGGGAATATACCTAGACAGTCAATCATTGGCGATAAGTGCTGGTGCAGATGTGCAATTTCTACACTTCATAAGTACTTACGTCGATACAATGCATCCAGCAATCCGTTAAGGTTAATCTGTCTAAATTTGCCCAGGTTAGTTCTAGCCTATTTGAGGCACATTAGCCCTCATCCTGAGGCACATTAGCTCTCATCTTGAAGCGCATTAGCTCTCATCTTGAAGCGCATTAGCTCTC
>ERZ1740070.970-NODE-970-length-18511-cov-5.401983_pt1 | contig 18511 bp, 19 predicted proteins | sample MGYA00581734_ERZ1740070 | MGnify/ENA primary metagenome ERZ1740070 (study PRJEB43018, sample SAMN04849744) | marine metagenome | isolation source: floating plastic debris | place: Pacific Ocean | collected 2008-09-01 | study: EMG produced TPA metagenomics assembly...
TCTTGGTACACTCCGACTATCTGGGAGTGCCAGCACTTGCAGGTGATCTTCCCAAATTATTTTGCCTGGATTTTTCATCCGCAACTCTCGAATTTCACATCCCGCGAGGGTCAACGCTGATGCCAATTCCCGTGCGCGAACGACAACATGACCAGCTTCTCGACGAAAAAACTTTGCATCCTCTCGAAACCAAAACAAAGACTTTCTCACGTCAGGTGTGCGCACTTTCCCTTTCAATTTAGGGTAAGTTAGCCCACCACCGCCACTTGGGCTAAACCAGTAGAAAGCTTCCTCATGGGCTCTTTGGATGCTCCCTTTTTGTGCCGAGAAATCAATGCGATCGCGAGCGGCAAACATACCGAGTTCCGCATCAACATTGGGATGGGGCAAGCTACAAACAAAACGGATGAACATGTATAGCAGGCTATCCCTTGCTAAATAACCTGCGCAAGTTCTTCGAGTTGGTCTGACCTGATCACCCAAGCGTCTGTGTTTGTCGTTGGGGACGGTTGGTGAAGAGGCTAGTCATAGAACTTTTCGTAAAAACCTTCCCATCCTTCGATTTCTGGATTTTCCGCGATGAACTCATTCCTCTCGCTTTCGCTCAAACCAGTGACCCACTCATGAAACGCGTGCCAATAATCTTCGCCACCACCCATTCTCCAACCTATTGAATATCGCGCGAAATTTGGGAAAGCGATCCACGGAGGTCGCCGATAATCGATGGGGTTTTTCACAGCCTGTCTAACGCCCTCTTCCAAGAACGCTTTCAACCTCGGTGACATAGTCCCATCTGGGAGAAGTTCTTTTTGCGCTTCGATGGTATCGAGTCTCTTTTTCATGCTCTCAAGCTAACGATTTGCGAAGAAACATAAACAGTCGTGCCGTTTTTGCCTGCCTAGTCCCCGCTTCATCTTTCCAAAAATACTCAAATCCCACCCTTTCACACTGGCAATGCGGTCGTACTGGATACGGTCCGCAACGCAAAACTCGACTGCATCTTTGCCACGCCGGGCAACCTCGCCAGATGCCTGCGGTGGATTTGCGCGAAGTCCTCGGTGCTTTCGGCCACGACCTTCAGGATGTAGTCCGCCGCCCCCGCTGTCAGGTGGCATTCCAAAACATTGGGGATAACACGCACCGCCTTCTCAAAAGCCTCCAGCACCTCATCGGCTTGGGTGCTCAGCGTGATCTCTACAAAAATCGTCGCGCCCACGCCCATCTTCTTCGCATCCAGTAGCGCAACGTAGTCGCGGATATACCCTTCCTTCTCCAACCGACCCACGCGGCGGTGGCATGCGCTGGCCGATAGGTTCACGGCCTCAGCCAGATCCGCGTTGGAAATCCGCCCACGCCGCTGCAAGACGGAGAGAAGGCGACTGTCTGTGGTATCGAGGGTCATGGGCGCAGAACCTTTTGGTATATAAGCGTTTGTTCGAAGAACTTACGAAATATTCTCACGAAAGCCGACGATATTTCAATCCAATTGCACAAGAATTGGGCGATACCAGCGCAAAGGGTAAGGAGACCAACCATGAAAATCGGATGTCCCACAGAGATTAAACCGCAGGAGTTTCGCGTCGGCATGACACCCAACGCAGCACGTGAGGCGGTGGCCCATGGGCATGAGGTGATCATTCAAAAGGGTGCCGGCAACGGTGCGGGCTTCAGCGATGCGGACTACGAGGCAGCGGGTGCGGACATCGTGGACACGGCGGAAGAGATCTTTGCCACTGCCGATATGATCGTGAAAGTCAAAGAGCCACAAGCGGGCGAGCGCAAGATGCTGCGCGAAGGGCAGGTCCTGTTCACCTATCTCCACCTCGCTCCCGACCCTGATCAAACCCGCGATCTGCTGGAAAGCGGCTGCACCGCCATCGCATATGAAACCGTAACAGATGCCCAGGGCGGTCTGCCGCTCCTCGCGCCCATGTCCGAAGTGGCCGGTCGCCTGGCCCCGCAGGTCGGCGCCTATACTTTGCAAAAGGCCAATGGCGGGCGCGGTGTTTTGATGGGTGGCGTCCCCGGCGTTGGCCCGGCCAAGGTGTTGGTGATCGGCGGCGGGGTCGTCGGCACCCATGCTGCCCGGATCGCGGCAGGTATGGGGGCAGATGTAACCGTTCTGGATCGTTCGCTCTCCCGTTTGCGCTATCTCGATGATGTGTTTGGCGCTCAGTTCAACACCGGTTATTCCTCTGCCGGTTTGCTCGCCGAGCATCTGGGCGAGGCGGACATGGTCATCGGGGCCGTTCTGATCCCCGGGGCCGAGGCCCCCAAGCTGGTCCGCCGTGCGCAATTTGCGGATATGAAACCCGGCGCGGTTCTGGTGGACGTGGCGATTGACCAGGGTGGATGCTTTGAAACGTCCAAGCCCACAACTCACGCTGATCCGATCTATGAGGTGGACGGGATCATGCATTACTGCGTGGCGAATATGCCCGGAGCGGTCGCCCGCACATCGACCCTCGCCCTTGGCAATGCGACCATGCCGTTCATGCTCTCGCTCGCCGACAAAGGCTGGCGACAGGCCTGCCAGGATGACGAAAACCTACTCAACGGGCTGAACGTGCATGCCGGGCAGCTCACCTATTACGCGGTCGGCAAAGCGCTTGGGATCGACGTGATTTCACCCCAACTGGCGGTAAAGACCTAATCCGCCGTCGCTGGAAATTCGCGCCCCGGACTTGATCCGGGGCCTCAGTCTCCACATCACGAGGTCCCGGATCAAGTCCGGGACGGGTGTTGCATCCAAATGCATCTGCGCTTGCGCGGGTCCGACCCGATGCTTAGGTTCCCCAGACCATCAAAGGAGCCTGAACATGACCGACCTGACCCCGCGCGAGATTGTCTCGGAGCTTGACCGGTTCATCATCGGGCAAAAAGATGCCAAACGCGCCACCGCCGTGGCCCTGCGCAACCGTTGGCGGCGCAAACAGCTGTCTGATGATCTGCGCGATGAGGTGTACCCCAAGAACATCCTGATGATCGGTCCCACCGGCGTGGGCAAAACGGAGATTTCTCGCCGTCTGGCCAAGCTTGCCCGTGCCCCGTTTATCAAGGTGGAAGCCACGAAATTCACCGAAGTGGGCTATGTCGGTCGTGACGTAGAACAGATCATCCGTGATTTGGTCGATGCCGCCATCGTGGAGACGCGCGAATGGATGCGCGAAGACGTCAAAACCCGGGCGCACAAGGCCGCCGAAGATCGCGTGATTGAGGCCATCGCAGGCGAAGACGCCCGCGACAGCACACGCGATATGTTCCGCAAAAAGCTCAAGGATGGCTCCTTAGACGACACCATGATCGAGCTTGATGTCGCGGACAATTCCAACCCGCTGGGCATGATGGATATCCCGGGTCAGCCCGGAAGCCAGATGGGGATGATGAACCTTGGTGATATCTTTGGCAAAGCATTTGGCGGGCGCACCACCCGCAAGCGGATGACTGTCGCGCAAAGCTATGAAATTTTGATCGGGGAGGAAGCGGACAAGCTTTTGGATGATGAAGCCGTCAACAAGGCCGCGCTCGATGCCGTTGAGCAAAACGGCATCGTCTTCCTTGATGAGATCGACAAGGTCTGCGCCAAATCCGAAACACGCGGTGGGGATGTGAGCCGCGAAGGCGTGCAGCGCGATCTTCTTCCGCTGATCGAGGGCACAACGGTGTCCACCAAATATGGCTCGGTCAAAACCGACCACGTGCTTTTTATCGCCTCGGGGGCATTCCACATCGCCAAGCCGTCCGATCTCTTGCCAGAGCTTCAGGGCCGTTTGCCGATCCGGGTGGAGTTGCGCGCCCTGACCGAAGAAGATTTCGTACGCATTCTGACGGAAACCGACAATGCGCTCACACGGCAATACACGGCACTGATGGGCACCGAAGATGTCACCGTGACCTTTACGGATGACGGGATCGCGGCTTTGGCCCGCATCGCGGCCGAGGTCAATCAATCGGTCGAAAACATCGGCGCGCGGCGTCTTTACACCGTCATGGAGCGTGTTTTCGAAGACCTCAGCTATGCCGCGCCGGACCGATCTGGGGACGAAGTTGTGGTTAACGCAAACTTCGTGGAAGAAAACCTCGGAGAACTGGCAAAATCAGCAGACCTAAGCCGCTATGTTCTCTAACGTCTTGAATAGGCGTGCTTTCTGACCAGCTCATTTTACGCACACCCTGCGGTTGCAAAACTCAACCACTTTTTTTTCCTTAGGTTGAAAGAGTGGATATCTTTATCCTATTAAAGTGTGTTAATGATTATAGAGCGACCAAGACCAGACACGTGATCTAAGCTCTGGAATAGGGACAATAGAACAGCATGGGTGGGGCATGACCGATAACATCCTGCGCTTTTGGCAATCGCTGGACTCGAGCGATCCTTTTGAGCCACTTTTTTCCGCGGCACCGTTTTTGATGCTATCGACGGATCGCGATGGAACGGTCGTCCGGGCCAGTTGGTTTTTCGCCAGCACGCTTGGGTTCTCGGTGCATGAATTGCTCGGCCGTCCACTCGTTGACCTGCTCACCGAGGACTCGCGCAAACGCGCCTTGACCGTCATTTTGCCTCAGTTCTACCGCACCGGTGCAAGCCAGAATGAAGAGTTCAACTTTGTCAAAAAGGACGGCAATGTCCTCCCTGTTGTGATGTCTGCCATCGCTCAATACAACTCCGAAGGGACATTCCTACAGTCTTTGGCCATTATGTTCGACAACAGCCAAGGCAAGGAAAACGCTCAAGAACTTCAGCGCAAACACCGGATGGATGCGATTGGCGCGCTCGTCGGAGGCGTGGCGCATGATTTCAACAACTTGTTGGCGGTGGTGCAGGGAAACCTGGATTTTCTAAAGCGCGATCCCGATGACCCGGAACGCCAGGAATTCATTGACGACGCGGTCGAGGCGACAAAGCGCGGCAGCTCCCTGATTGAACAGCTGCTCACCTTTGGCCGCCGGGCGGAATTGTCGCCACGTCCGACAGATCTGAACGAAACGATGGCCGCAGCGCACCGTCTGGTGGAGCGGCTTTTCCCCTCAAATATTGAGATCCAAACGATCAATGGTGATGCACTTTGGACATCTCATGTGGATACGGCCCTTCTTGAAACGGCCATTCTAAACATTCTCAACAACGCCCGTGACGCCATGCCCGGCGGTGGGCGAATCACCATGGAAACGCGGAACGTCCAAATCAACGAAGAGTTCATAAATCGCAGTCGTGAGGACATAGAGCCGGGCCGATACGTGATGATATCCTTGTCGGACACAGGGCATGGGATGGACAGCAGGCTCTTGTCGAAGGTCTTTGAGCCCTTTTTCACCACCAAGGCGCTAAGCGATGGGTCCGGCCTTGGCCTATCCATGGTGCTTGGCTTCATTCACCAGTCAAAAGGCGCCATTCGCGTGTCGAGTGAGCCTGCTGTCGGGACAACCTTCAAAATGTATTTCCCAGTGGAGCCGGTCGACACCAGCCCGTTGAACACAATCCAAGTTGTTCGCCAAACTCTCGACAGCGAAAAGAAAGTCCTGATCGTCGAGGATGATGCCAGCGTGCGCAGCGTGCTGGCGCGGCAGCTAAAGGACGAAAAGATCAAAGTGTTTGAGGCCGACACCGGGGACAGTGCATTCGCCGCGATGTCCTCTGGTCTTGAGCCCGATCTTTTGCTCACGGATATTGTCATGCCGGGCTCTCTTCAGGGGCCAGGGCTGGTCAAGAAAGCGCGCGCAATGCTGCCTGATCTTCGGGTCTTGTTCATCTCTGGATACCCGGTGGAAATCACGCATCACTCCGCCGGCATTTCACCGCAGGATCGCCAACTGATCAAACCCGTGTCACAGGACAAACTGGTCACCGCCGTGATCGAACTTCTGGTGCAGGATTGATCTAGGCCTTGAGGGTCTTGGCCGCCTCGGTGTAGCCACCTGAAGCGCCATCAACGAAATGAACGTGGTTATCCGTCATGATGGACGGGACAATACATGTCATCATCGCCTCTTTCTGGCGATGAACACCGTAACGTATCACACCCTCATTTGCCGCCTTTTCCAAGATATCCAACAGCGTCTTTTCCGTGCCCGGGTCGCAATCAAGCGTCATCTTCAACCCATCCTCAAATTTACGGAAATCGGCGTTCTGGCCCACGACCCGTTGATACCGACGCGCATCGAAACCGCCGATCTTGATCCCTGTTTTGATCAAGAGCCACGCAACGCCCGCTTCAAACAGCGCTTTGCGGCGCGCCTTGGACAGCGGGCCGTCGCGCCGTTGCGCATGCGCCTCCAGCGTTGCACCCGCGGGCGGCCAAGTCGCACCGGGCCCATTTGCGTCCGCGGGGTGACCAGACCGGTCCAGATGTTCCACAACATCTGCAATGGCGCTGGCAAGATCGGAAAAGGCCGGTCCAGGCGCATCATCGCTGGGCAAAATAACCAGCGACAGGATCGACCCATGCCGGCTTGGCATGTGGTTCCACCGGCATGACAGACCCGCCAAATCCGGTTGGGCATCGGGCGGCGCGTCGGCAATGGTGTGCGCCCCGGCCTTCATGCGGGTTTCGGCCCAACTTAGACCACCACCTGTGAACATGGCGTAATCCGCGCCTTGCGACACACGAAACCGCGCAACACTGACATCAAAGCCCGCATCGCGGATCTCGGTCACCGGGACCATCCCAACCCGAAGTTCCAGACCAAACTCCCGCAAAGACCACGCCCGCACAGCGGCCAGGGAATTTTGTGCCTGGTCGCGCCATTGCGGCGGAATGGCAAAGCCCGCGCCATCACCGCCAAAGATATAGGGAAACTCCTCTCCGCCATGGGCATTGATCTGAGCAGAGATGACCGCAGCTGCGACCATATTGACGCTCTTGTACTTGCCCTCAGACACAGCGCGCGTGGACCCCGCGATGTCGGAGGTGCCAATCCACCAATCACTGGGCACCGGCGAATAAAGCGATGCATCTGCCAAGGACCCGAACACCTCATGCAAATGCGCGTTCAGATAAAAGGCATTGGCCGGTTCCGCGTCGTGCATTGATCAGATCCAAAAGACATTCACAGACGTCCACAATAACAGGTTCTCAAAAAAACCAATTGGAATCTGGCCTGTCGCAAGGTCTGTGATTTTCCTTCCCTTCCCACCCGTTTCGCGCGACGAAGACGCATGTCCATCACCGTGTTCCTGCGCGACAACGCCCCGTACCTGACCGCCGGTGCGCTTTTGACGTTTCTAAGCAGTTTCGGTCAGACCTTTTTCATCTCCATTTTCGCCGGTGAGATCATGGAGGCGTTTTCCCTGACTCATGGGCAATGGGGCCTGATTTACGGTATTGGCACGTTCAGTTCTGCCGCGATCATGGTCTGGGCCGGGGGTCTCACAGATCGCTATCGGGTCCGGGGATTGGCGCCCGTGATCCTGGTGATGCTGGCTCTGGCTTGCTTGGCCATGGCGCTGAACCCGGTGTGGTGGGGGCTGTTCTTTGTCATCTTCGCGCTGCGCTTTGCCGGTCAGGGCATGACAAGCCACATCGCGATTGTCGCCATGTCGCGCTGGTTCATTGCCACGCGAGGGCGGGCTTTGGCGACCGCGACGCTGGGCTTCGCCGTGGGTGAGGCGCTGCTGCCGCTTTTGTTTGTGGCGTTGATGGTGGTGATCGATTGGCGTGTGCTTTGGGTCGTCGCGGCGATCATATCCCTTCTCGGGATCGTGCCTCTGTTGCGGCTTTTGCGGTTGGAGCGTACTCCGGCCAGCTTGGCCCACACCGATCAATCCCTCGGCATGGGCGGCGCGCATTGGACGCGCAACCAGGCGCTGCGCCATTTCCTGTTCTGGTTCATGGTCCCTGCTCTTTTGGGTCCATCAGCCTTCAGCACCGCGTTCTTTTTCCACCAGGTGCATTTCGCCGATCTCAAGGGCATCACCCATGTGGAACTGGTCGCGATGTACCCGTTTTTCACGCTGGTCAGCATCGGCGCGATGATCGCCTCAGGTTGGGCGCTGGATCGGTTCGGTACACCGCCGTTCATTCCCTATTTCCAGATCCCCATGATCGTGGGTTTCGTGATCTTCGCCTATGCCGCCGGGCCGATTGGCCTCTTGGCCGGGCTTTTCTTCATGGGGCTGACCACTGGGTTCAACACCACCATCCCCGCGGCCTTTTGGGCAGAGTTCTACGGCACCGCCTATATCGGCTCGATCAAGGCCATGGCCACAGCCGTCATGGTGTTGGGGTCCGCCATCGGGCCGGGCGTGACTGGCGTTCTGATCGATCTCGGCATGGGGCTTGAGACGCAGTATATCCTGGTCGGTGGGTATTTCATCATCGCCACGGTCATGATGATGATCGGCGTAACGCGCGCCCGGCCCGCCCTAGCGGTTGCGGCGTAGATACACGTAGTAGGCCCCGCCGCCACCATGCCGTCCATGGGCCTCTGACACTTGCATCACGACCTGCGCCAAAGGCGGGGTTTGCAGCCAATGCGGCACATTCCGTCGCAATATCCCCGGCCGTTCCGGGATTGGCCCGACATCTTCGCGCGCTTTGCCCTGCCCCTTGCCCGTGATGACCAGGACCAAACGCCGCTCCTTGGCATAAGATGACATGATGAACGCAATCAGCGCCGGGTGCGCCTGATCCATCGTCATCCCATGCAAATCGATCCGCCCTTGAGGTTTCAGCTTGCCGCGTTTGAGCCGATCATAGGCTTTCTTGTCCATGTGAATGGCGGGCTTACCCTCTGCGGTGGCGATGCCAGGCAAGCTGCGTTTGGTCCCGTTCGCCTTCTCACCCACCTTGAACTTTGGAACATCAACGGCGGGTTTCTGCTTCGGCGCGTCTTGGGAAAGGAGATCGGCCATCGTGTCCACCGGCTTACTCTCCGGCGTCAATCGATCCGTCGTTCGCGCCACCCTTTGCCATAGCTCAAGCTCATCGGGCCGCAATTTGCGGGAGCTCACTGAAACGGCTCCGTCGCCATGGCAAAGGCCCGTTGGATCGGCAACAACACCACCATCCGGCCAGGATCTTTCAATTGCCCGGCCAGCTTGCCCGCCGTATCGCCTGTGCCAAAAAAGATATCTGCACGCTGCGCGCCTTTGATGGCCGATCCCGTGTCCTGTGCGATCATCAAACGATTGATCGGATTGGCCCCATCCTTTTCAATCCAAACCGGAGAGCCCAGCGGCACAAAGGCCGGATCAACCGCAATCGTCCGCTTGGCCGTGATCGACCGGTTCATCGCGCCCAAAGGTCCCTTTTCCGCAGGCACCTGATCCACACGGCGGAAAAACACATAGGACGGGTTGTGATGCAACAACGCCTGACCCTGCACCGGATTGCGCCGCACCCAGTTTTTGATCACCTCGGCCGAGACCTGATGCACATTGTAGATCCCGCGCCGGACCAGTTCGACCCCGATGGATTTGTATTCATGCCCGTTCGATCCGCCATACCCCACGCGGATCACATTCCCATCGGGCAGGCGCACGCGGCCTGATCCTTGGATCTGCAAAAAGAACAGCTCGACCGGGTCATCGACATACGCGATCTCAAACCCTTTGCCGCGCATGAAGTCGCCGGTTTCGATCTGTTTACGCGTCAGCCAAGGATTAGACACTTTGGAGGCCTGCGGCTCTCGATACAAAGGATAGCGGTAGCGTGAGGTCCGGGTCAGTGACCCGCTCAATTCCGGCTCAAAATATCCGGTGAACAACGCGCGTTTGCCGTCTTCGATCAGGACCGGGCGAAAGAACAGTTCAAAAAACGCTTTCGCCTCGGGTTTCTGCTGCGCCAAAGCGCAAAGCGATGACCAGTCCGGGTCACGCAAATCCGGGCAGGTTTCCAGAAATGCCTCTAGCGCGCGATCATGGCTGTCAAATTCCCACCCGTCGAGATCATCGAATTCCAGAACTGTATGGGTGACGACCTCGGCAAAACAGATCGAGGCCCCAAGGACCCAAGCCAGTGTCGTCGCCCAAAGCCTCGTTATCATTCGCCTGTGGCAACAAGCCGCCAGTTCGGATCATCGGCACCCATCACACGCTCAAAGGTCCAAGCATCTTTTTGCTTTTTGGATTGGCCGGGTTTGCCTTCGACAATCTCACCTGACTGGTCTTTCACAACAGAAATTAGCTCACCCACGAAACGCAGGGTGATCTCAGCCGTATTCGTTGCCCCGTCAAACCGCGCGTCATCAATCGTGGTGCCGCGCACACCGACAAATTCGGCGTCAACGGTAAACCCTTGGGCCTGTCTCGCATCCACGACCTGAGCGAAAGCCTCGTAGACGTCTTCCGACAGGAAAGGTGCCACCTCATCCAGATTGCCACGCTCAAACGCCATGAGGATCCACTCATACGCGCCTTTGGCACCGCCAATGAACTCCGTCACGGAAAAGGCGAGCTCAATGCGCTTCATCTCAGCAAGCGCTGCGGCAGAATCCGAATCTTCGGCGACATGATCGGTGATGTCACGATCCGGGCCGCCTTCGATCACTTCGAAATCCTGACGACGATCGGGGGGCGCCTCAGTGGGTTGCGCACTGCGCGGCGGGCCTTCGAAACCATCGCGGGTTCCAAGCACGCTTTTCAAGCGCAAGATCAAGAAAACAGCAATGCCGGCCAAAACCAGAAGCTGTAGGAGCGGAGAATTCATAATCACCTCATCACATGCAAAGCATGGTAACACGTGTTTCGTGATCTTATGTAGGTGGAGTGGGCCCCCAAGTCCACCGCATGGGCCCTCGATAAGACAAGGAATCGCGTATGTGGTTGTTCTTGGCCTTTTTGGCCGTCCCTTTGATTGAAATCGCGCTTTTTATTCAAATTGGCGGGGCCATCGGTCTTTGGCCGACGCTTGCCATCGTGGTTTTGACGGCTGTGCTGGGCACTTGGCTGGTCCGGTCACAAGGGGCCATGGCCCTTGGTCAGCTGCGCGGATCGTTCTCAAACCTTAAGGATCCGACCGAACCATTGGCCCATGGTGCCATGATTTTGGTGGCTGGCGCACTTTTGCTGACGCCTGGGTTTTTTACGGATGCGGTCGGCTTTGCCTTGCTTACGCCGCCTGTACGCTCCGCCGTGTTTTCCTATCTGCGCAAACGCATCCACGTTCAGAAATTCGATATGGGCTCTGGCGTTCACCCTGCACGGCGGCGGCCGTCCGAGGATGTGATCGATGGAGATTTTGAAGAGGTGCCAATCGATGACACGACACCAAAAGGACCATCCGGCTGGACCAAGCACTAGTCTTACCATTGAGGCGCGCGCGCCTTCCTGTTAGGCACCCGCCCAACATAGTTTAGAAGTTTGGAGGGTCATCATGGCCGAAGAAGAAACCACCAACGGCGCGGCCGCCGCAGATCCCGCGCAGACACCCCAGGTCAAAATGCAGATTCTGACGCAGTTCGTGCGCGATCTGTCTTTTGAAAACATCCTGGCCCAAAAGGGCACAGGCGGGGAGGTCACGCCGGATGTTGAGGTGGCGGTGAACCTGGATGCCAAGAAACGCGGCACCGAACATCAGTATGAGGTCGTGGCGAAGACCAAGATCACGTCAAAGGACAAAACATCGGGTGAGCATCTTTTCCTGATCGAAATGGAATATGCCGGTGTGTTTCACATCGAAGGTGTGCCAGACGAACAGCTACACCCCTTCCTTTTGATCGAATGCCCGCGCATGATTTTCCCCTTCATGCGGCGCATTGTCAGTGATGTGACCCGTGATGGTGGCTTCCCGCCGCTCAACCTGGAAAATATTGATTGGGTTGCGCTCTACCGCAATGAAATCATGCGCCGACAGGCCGCGGCCCAGGAAACACCCAAGCCCAACGCCTAACTATTTGAGCCACAGCGCATCGTCGCCCATGTCTTTGACAAAAGCGGCATGCGCTGTGCGTTCTTCCTCGGTGATGCGGCTTGCCAAGGGCGTGGGCCGTTTGGCGGGTCGCCACTCACTTTGCGCATCATTCATCCCCGGCGCACCGCTGATCGCCGACGACAGTCCAAAGTCCGGCTGCCGCCCGCCAATCAGCTCCAGATAGACCTCCGCAAGGATTTCTGAATCGAGCAAAGCGCCGTGGAGCGTTCGCGCTGAATTGTCGATCCCATAGCGGCGGCACAGCGCATCCAAAGACGCGGGCGAGCCGGGGAATTTGCGCCGGGCAATCTCCAGCGTGTCGATCGCTTGGTCATAGGGCAGTGGTTTGATCCCGAGCCACCCCAGCTCCGCATTGATGAACTTCATATCAAAGCTGGCATTGTGGATCACCAGTTTGGCATCGCCCACAAAGTCCAAAAACTCTTGCGCGATTTTCTTGAACACCGGCTTGTCGCGCAGGAAATCATCGCCCAGCCCATGCACGTCAAACGCCTCTTGCGGCATGGACCGTTCGGGATTGATGTACTGATGATACGTCCGCCCGGTCGGCATGTGGTTGAGCAGCTCAACACCGCCAATCTCAACAATCCGGTCACCGGTGTTGGGATCAAGCCCTGTGGTTTCGGTATCCATCACGATCTCACGCATCGCGCCCCTCCTGGATCTTTCGTATAATCGCCTGCACCTGCGCGCGGGCATGGTCCACGCTGTCCGTCACAACCACATAGTCCGCTTTTTCGCGTTTTTCAGCATCTGGCATCTGTTTTGACAGGATCGTCTGAAAATCCTGTTCACTCATCTGGCCGCGCGCCATCACGCGCGTCCTTTGTGTCTGCGGGTCAATGGTCACGCAAACAGTGGCATCCATTGCCCGATCGGCGCCAGTTTCGAAAAGCAGAGGAATATCAAGCACGACAATCTCCGCCTCACTGCTCTGTAAGAAATGGGCCCGATCCTGCGCCACCAGAGGGTGGACGATTTGCTCAATATCCCGCAACGCGTCCGGGCGCGCGCGCAAAATCTCTTTGAGGGCGTCGCGCGAAACCGCCCCATCGATAACCGCCTCCGGGAACGCAGCCCGCATCGGTTCAACGGCGGCGCCTCCCACGTTATACAGGCGATGCACGGCGGCATCGGCATCCCATACGGCACAGCCTTCTTCGGCAAACAGCTTGGCCGTCGCCGATTTTCCCATGCCAATTGATCCGGTGAGCCCGATCACAAAGCTCATCGAAGTGCTGCCGCCCGCGTCGCACTGTCAACATCCGGGCGCAAACCAAACCAACGTTCAAACCCCGGAACGGCCTGATGCAACAACATGCCCAATCCGGCCACGATCACACAGCCCCGGTTTTCAGCTTCGGCCAGGAAATTCGTCTTGAGCGGGGCATAGACCAAGTCGGTCACCAATGTCCCTTTGCGCAACCCATCCAGCGGCACGCGCAACGGCGTCTTTCCAATCATGCCAAGACTTGTCGTATTCACAACGGTCGCGGCATCCTCAAACATATTTCCCGCCTGCACCCAATCATAGATCACAAGCCGTTTGCCAAAATCTGAGCGTAGCGCCTCCGCCCGAACTTTGGTCCGGTTGGACAGCAGGATTTCCGGCACACCGGCATCAAGCAAGGATGTGATCACCGCGCGGGCCGCTCCCCCCGCACCCAGCACGGCCGCGGGTCCCGCCTTGGGATCCCAGTCTGGCGCGGATTGTTTGAGATTGGTGATAAAACCGTAACCATCGGTATTATCCGCGTGAATTTTTCCGTCAGGCCGAAAAATCAGCGTGTTGGCCGCCCCGATCAGCGTCGCCCGGTCCGTGATAAGATCCGCGATTTCAAGCGCGCGTTCTTTGTGTGGAATGGTGACATTCGCACCAACAAATCCCAGTTTCGGCAAGGTCCGCAGCACATGCTCCAGATCCTCGGTATTGACGTCCATAGGTATGTAATGACCCGGCAAATCATATGTCCTGAGCCAATGCGTATGAAGCTGGGGTGACTTTGAATGCGCAATGGGTGACCCGATCACCCCGGCCAGCGGGATTTTTTCCTCACTCATGTCTCAATCGCCCCACGCTGCCCCAAATACCCCAGTATCTCCACCAATGGCATACCCAGCACGGTGAAGTAATCGCCCTCGACCTTAGAAAACAGTCTTATGCCTTCTTCTTCAAGCTTGTATCCACCAACGCTGCTTTGAATCCCGGGCCAATTGCGATTGAGGTAACCCTCCAGATAGGCGTCGCTTATGTGGCGCATGGTCAATGTGACCTGACCCACATGGGACCAGGCTCGCGCGCCGTTGTCATAAAGAACCGCTGCCGACAAAAGCATGTGATCGCGACCTCGAAGCGACAGAAGCTGCTGGCGGGCGTCTTCAAAGCTGTCTGGTTTCGACAAAAGCCGATCTTCAAAGGCAAGCACTTGATCGCATCCAAGGACAAGCCCGTTAATCTTGGCCGCCACGGCCTCGGCCTTGGCCGCCGCCAACTCAAGAGCAATCTGATGTGGGGGCACCTCTTGTGCGATGAGACGCCGTTTTAGCGGGCCTTCGTCAACGGCACTGTCCTGAACCTCAAAATCCACATTCGCGGAACGCAACAAATGCTGCCGAATGCGCGATGTCGAGGCGAGAGTTATCTGCATAGACATGGGGATAAAGATTGGAAAATCGGGGGTTAAGGGTGTGTGAAGTTTTGGTATGTGGCCTGATTTTCACGTGCTCTTCGGTTGTGGCTGCGTTTCACGAAAGTTCAGGGTCATTTGTCCTGTGTTGAAAAGAACAGTTTTATCTTGGGGATGGCCAGTATTTTCTGAGGTTTCAAAACTTATCCTCTGTTCATCCTTGTTTGGGTACATAATAAGCTATTGATAACAAGTAATATTTCGCCGAATTCCTGTTCGTCCCTATTTTATCCAAACTTCTATCCACCGCTTTAGCCCTGTGTACAAAGCGTTGGACAAAACAGTAATCCACAGAAATCGGCGGCTCTACAAACACATCCACTCTTTTATCTTTCTTTATTTTATTATTGGGTCAGGCCATGAGCGATCTGCTGAGCAATATCTATGAATGGACGAAGGCGTTTCACATTGTGTCCGTCATAACCTGGATGGCGGGGTTGTTCTATTTGCCACGCCTGTTTGTGTATCACGTTGAACAAGACGCAATCCATGCTCCAGTGTTCGAAGTGATGGAAGTTAAACTCCTTCGGGTGATCATGAACCCGGCGATGATTGCGACCTGGGTTTTTGGCCTTCTTTTGGTTTTCACACCGGGCATCGTTGATTGGTCCTCTGTCTGGCCTTGGTTGAAATTGGTCGGTGTGCTGGGCCTGACCTGGTTTCATCATTGGCTGGGGCGGCGGCGCAAAGAGTTGATCACCGGGGATTGCACGCTGACCGGTCGGCAGTTTCGTTTGATGAACGAAGTGCCAACGGTTTTGCTGGTGCTCATCGTCTTTGCTGTCGTGGTGAAATTCTAAAGCTGCGTTGACTCAGAAACCGTCGCTTCGTATATGCCCGATAAGCGTGCCCGTCCGGGCGTCCGTTTTTCCATTTTCAAATATCTGAACAGCGCCACTTGTGCGCCGTTCTATATGCAAGGTCATCTCATGTCTGACGAGCGTCTCAACCTTTCCGATCTCAAAGCGCAGTCCGCCAAGGATCTTCTCACCATGGCGGAAGGCCTGGAGATCGAAAACGCCTCCACCATGCGCAAGGGTGAGATGATGTTTCAGATCTTGCGCGAACGCGCGGATGAGGGTTGGACCGTCTTCGGGGAAGGCGTGCTTGAGGTGCTGCAAGACGGCTTTGGCTTCCTGCGCTCGCCTGAGGCGAATTACCTGCCGGGCCCTGATGACATCTACGTCTCTCCCGAGACGATCAAACAATTCTCCTTGCGCACCGGTGACACCGTAGAGGGGGAGATCCGCGCACCTGATGAGAATGAGCGGTACTTTGCCCTGACCAATGTGTCGGTGATCAATTTCGAAGAACCCGAGCGCGCCAAGCATAAGATTGCTTTTGACAACCTCACGCCGCTTTATCCTGACGAGCGGCTCAAGATGGAGGTTGAGGATCCCACGATCAAGGATCGTTCGGCCCGCGTGATTGACCTTGTTGCGCCGATCGGAAAGGGGCAACGCTCCTTGATCACCGCGCCGCCGCGGACGGGTAAAACCGTGATCCTGCAAAACATCGCCAACAGCATCGAACGCAATCACCCTGAATGCTACCTGATCGTTCTGTTGATTGATGAACGCCCCGAAGAAGTCACCGACATGCAGCGCTCCGTGAAGGGCGAGGTGATCAGCTCCACTTTCGACGAACCCGCCACGCGCCACGTGGCTGTGGCCGAAATGGTGATCGAAAAAGCCAAGCGTCTGGTCGAACATAAACGAGATGTTGTTATCCTGCTCGATTCAATCACAAGACTTGGTAGAGCTTATAACACTGTCGTCCCGTCCTCTGGTAAAGTTCTCACCGGTGGTGTCGATGCCAACGCCTTGCAGCGGCCCAAGCGTTTCTTCGGTGCAGCCCGGAACATCGAAGAGGGTGGCTCGCTTACGATCATCTCCACCGCGCTGATCGAAACCGGCAGCCGCATGGATGAGGTGATCTTCGAAGAATTCAAAGGCACCGGTAACTCTGAGATCATCCTCGATCGCAAGGTCGCCGACAAACGCGTCTTCCCAGCCATCGACATCCTCAAATCCGGCACCCGGAAAGAGGATCTGCTGATTGACAAGGTGGACCTGCAGAAAACCTTTGTTCTGCGCCGCATCCTGAACCCGATGGGCACGACGGACGCGATTGAGTTCCTTTTGGGCAAACTCAAACAGACGAAGACCAACTCGGAATTCTTCGACTCCATGAACACCTGACGCAGACCCGGGCGATGGATACGATCTATGCCCTCTCCACTGCCCCAGGAAAGGCCGGCGTCGCCATTGTGCGCGTATCCGGCCCTAAGGCCATTGAAGCGGCTCAACAGCTCTGTCCGTCGCTGCCTGAGTCGCGCAAGGCGGGCCGTCGCACGCTGACCGGCGCGGATGGCACCGCGATAGACGATGCATTGCTTTTGGTCTTTGAAGACGGGGCCAGCTTTACCGGTGAGGCGGTCGTGGAATTTCACCTTCACGGCAGCACCGCGGTTATCAAAGCACTGTTGTCTGAGCTGGGCCAAATGGGCGGCCTACGCCAAGCAGAGCCCGGAGAATTCACCCGCCGCGCGATGGAGAACGGCGCATTGGACCTCGCGCAGGTTGAAGGCCTCGCCGACCTTATCGACGCTGAGACGGAGGCCCAGAGGCGGCAAGCCTTGCGCGTCCTCTCTGGTGATCTGGGAAAGCGCGCTGAGACTTGGCGGCATCAACTCGTCCGCGCCGCCGCCCTTTTGGAGGCAACAATTGATTTCGCGGATGAGGATGTGCCCGTCGATGTTAGCCCGGAGGTGTCAGAGCTTCTGCGCACCGTTACGCAGGATCTGGAACAGGAGATAAAGGGCGTCACTGTTGCAGAGAGGGTGAGGACCGGGTTTGAGGTGGCCATCGTCGGGCGACCGAACGCAGGCAAATCCACGCTCCTGAATGCACTGGCAGGCCGGGAGGCAGCCATCACTTCGGAATATGCCGGCACCACGCGCGATGTCATTGAGGTGCGCATGGATTTACAGGGCGTGCCGGTGACCTTGCTTGATACAGCAGGGCTGCGCGAAACCGATGACGCGGTTGAGGCGATGGGCGTTGAACGCGCCCGTGCCAGAGCGGAAGCCGCTGATCTGCGCGTGTTTCTGATTGATCCGGGCGAGATCCCAGATCTCGATGTCAAAGACGATGACCTTGTTCTGGTGAGTAAGATCGACACCCGCTCGGACGGTCATAAGGGCGTGTCGGGCAAAACCGGCGAAGGTGTCTCAGACCTCATAGAAACGCTTGCTCAGACTTTTGCTCAGCGGTCAGCCCATGACGGCGTGGCCACGCGCCTTCGCCATCAAGAGGCGATGCCCCGCGGTTTGGATCGTATCCACCGCGCACAGGATGCTCTTAACGCGCCAGATGATCTATCAGAGCTTGCGGCAGAAGAGTTACGAGGGGCTGTGCGGGCGCTTGATTCTTTGGTAGGGCGCATAGATATCGAAAATGTTTTGGATGAGATTTTTGCGAGCTTTTGCTTGGGAAAATGATCTGCGCAGTTGAGGGATGTTTCACGTGAAACAATTTGACGTCCTGGTGATCGGTGGTGGACATGCCGGTGCGGATGCGGCGCATGCGGCCGCGCGCATGGGTGTGCGCACTGGTCTTATCACGTTGACCAAGGCCTCTATCGGTGTGATGTCGTGCAACCCGGCGATTGGGGGTCTGGGCAAAGGGCATCTTGTCCGGGAAATTGATGCGCTGGACGGGGTGATGGGACGGGTCGCTGACGCCGCCGGCATTCAGTTTCGGTTGCTGAACCGTCGAAAAGGCCCGGCTGTTCAGGGGCCACGCGCCCAATCTGACCGTAAAATTTACCGCGAAACCATGCAGTCAGAGATCGCCAATCAATCCAACCTCGATGTGATCGAAGGGGAGGCGGCTGATTTCATCATGCACGGGGATCGCGTCGCCGGTGTTGTCTTGGCCGACGGCACAGAGG
>ERZ1740070.971-NODE-971-length-18499-cov-4.710638_pt1 | contig 18499 bp, 16 predicted proteins | sample MGYA00581734_ERZ1740070 | MGnify/ENA primary metagenome ERZ1740070 (study PRJEB43018, sample SAMN04849744) | marine metagenome | isolation source: floating plastic debris | place: Pacific Ocean | collected 2008-09-01 | study: EMG produced TPA metagenomics assembly...
CGGGCGAATAGTATTTCTTGTAGAAGTCTATGCCGTCCTGCGGCGTCAGAGCTTCAACCTCATCCATCAGGCCAATCACCGTGATTTCGTAAGGATGGTCCTTCCAGAACTCCGCCAGTACCTGCTCCTGCAGAATCACGCCCGGATTATTATCAACCCGCTGACGGCGCTCTTCCTTCACCACATCGCGTTCGGTGATGAAGCTGCCTTCCGGATCCTCATCAATGATCAGGTCGGTCATCCGCTCGGCTTCCAGTTCCATCATCTTACCGAGATGCTGTTTCGCCACGCGTTGATAGTAGGCCGTATAATCCCAGCTGGTGAAGGCATTGTGCTGCCCCCCAAGCCGCGAAATCGTTGAATCGAACTCGCCATCTTCCAGGTCATCTGTCTCCTTGAACATGACATGCTCAAACAGATGCGCGATGCCTGATTTGCCGGGATCTTCGTCAACGGCTCCGACCTTGTACCAGATCATATGCGTTACCACAGGCGCACGATGATCCGGCAGGACTTCGACATCCATGCCATTTTCAAGCGTAAAGGTTTCAGGCGCCCAGACCTCGTCGGCACTATCGGCCAGAGCGGTGCTGAAAATCAAAGCTGTGGCGGCGAGCCCGCCGGATATCCAATATTTCATAATTCCTCTGCGTGCTGCCCCTGATTATCGATCGTGGATGTTACGTGCCCGGCAATTTCAGTCGCTCCCCGCTACCGCGCGCGATCTGAACGTCACCGCCGCCCGTGGCAGAATCGGCGGACTCCTGCTCGGACCCGTCTGAATTCAGGACCCGGTCAGAGACAGATATTGATTTGCGAATGATACGCGCCTCTTCCCAATCAACTTGCTCGCGGACGATCGGGCTAACCGCGTTGGCGCCCGCCGCGGCGACCAGCGCGCGCTCGGAAGCGCTGGCATTCTGACCGATATCGGTGCCGAAGGCGGATGCGGTGCCGGCGCGGGTTGGATCCACTTCAAACGGCGTGCCTGAACCGGCTTCCGGCGGCCGCAGGCTGTATTCAGGCGGCACCACGAGCGGCGCCTTTTTGACCACTCGGAACTCATCCGGGCTGTTCGTGCCGCCCAGGGCAGCACAGCCGGACACAAGCATGCCCGCAATACAGGTGGAGACTAGAATAGCAGATTTCATTTTGGCGTCCTCGCCTCGTTTTCGGTTACGGCCCCAGCCGCTTTTTCTTGCCGCGACATTAGGAACTGGTCGGCAAAGAGCAAGACCGCACCTACAGAAATGGCCGCATCCGCGACGTTGAATACATAATTGAAGAAATATGGCTCAAGTATGCCGCTAAAGTCGAGAAAATCGACCACGGCGCCAAACCGAACCCGGTCGATTACGTTTCCGAACGCACCGCCAACCACCAAAGCCAAGGCAATTCCGGTAAATCGGCGCGCTGCTCGAACCAGCCAGACCGTAAATCCGATCGCGATGGCCGTGGTCAGGATAACCAGCAACCATCGCATAATCCCTTCGGATTGCCCGATGCCAAAACTGATCCCGCGATTCCAGACCATGTGCAGTTCAAAGAAAGGCAGAACTTCGTTTCGCCCGCATTCTTGCGTCCGATCCAGACAGCCAAGCGCATTAAACTCTGGTTCGTTCAGGATCAGCCATTTGCTCCATTGGTCCAGGATCACGATGACCGGGATCAGAAAGAACAGGCGATTACGGAAGCCTTGGGTCATGAATTACCTCTGACTTCCCGGATAGCAGCCGCATCTCGCGGTGTCACATCGGGAAAGTCCGGATCTGCGGTCGCTGGGTCGAAATATTTCCAGCTGCGGGCGCATTTCACGCCGCGCGCCTGCCCTGGCAGGACAGCGACGCCGGCTTCCTCAGGCAGACGAAACGCCTCTGCAGGCGGCTCAGATGTGACGAGTTCGGCCTGAGAGGTGATGAAAATGTCCTCAGCTACCTCGCCCTCATAAGCCGCCAATAGGTCCGCATCGGAGACGAAAACGGTAGGCGCCGCTTCCAGTGAAGAGCGAATACGCTTCTCGCGACGTTCCACTTCGATGGCGCCAGTGACGACGCGGCGCACGCGGAAAATCTTCTCCCAGCGGGCTGCCAGATCAGCGTCTTTCCAATCCAGTGGCGTTTCCGGGAATTGCAGCAAATGCACGCTATCCGCGCGATCGGCAAAGACGCTCATCAAGAAGGTCTCTTCGGTCGTGAACGGCATGATCGGCGCGAGCCAGGCCAGGAGGCGTTCCAGGATCGCTGCCATGACCGTCCGGGCTGAGCGTCGACGCACGTCGCTCGGTGCATCGCAATAGAGGCTGTCCTTGCGGATATCGAAATAGACCGCTGACAGATCGACCGAGCAGAAGTTCAGCAAGGCCGTCATGACGCGTTTGAAGTCATGCTCGTCATACGCCTTGCGCACGGTCTCATCGAGTTCGGCCAGGCGGTGCAGGACCCAGGTCTCCAGGCTCGGCATTTCGACCGGCAAGACAGCCTCATCCGCCGTGTAACCATGCAGCGCACCGAGCAGATAGCGCATCGTGTTGCGCAGGCGGCGATAATTCTCGACCGCGCCTTTGATAATCTCGTCAGAGATCCGCAAATCCTCGGTATAGTCGGCGCTTGCCGTCCACAGGCGCAGGATTTCGATGCCATATTGTTTGGCAAAGTCGGCCGGATCGATCGTGTTGCCGATCGATTTGGACATTTTCTTGCCGTCGCCATCGACAATCATGCCATGCGTGACGACTTGCCGGAACGGCGCCATGCCGCGCGTGGCACAGCTTTCGAGCAAGGAGGACTGGAACCAGCCGCGATGCTGGTCCGAGCCTTCCATATAGACATCGGCCACGCCGGTCGCATCATCAATGATGCCACGATCGCGCAGCGCAAAGGCGTGTGTGGTACCGGAATCAAACCAGACGTCGAGCACATCATTGACCTTGTCCCAGCCGGTCGGGTCATCGAGGAAGTCGCTGACCTCGGCGGAGAACCAGCCTTCAACGCCCTCTTCCCGGATCTTGGCGAGGATTTTCTCGTTCACCGCCGCGGCGTCGGCTTCAGACATGGCGGCGGTATGCGGCTGACTATTCTGATCGACCAGAAGCGTGATCGGCACGCCCCAATTGCGCTGGCGCGAGATCAACCAGTCCGGACGATCGGCGACCATGGCCTTCAAGCGATTATAGCCCGTCGGCGGTACGAATTTGGTCTGTTCAATGCCCTCCAGCGCCATCTCGCGCAGGGGCCGTGAGCCATCCTTGCCCGGCGTGTCCATCGCGATGAACCATTGCGGCGTCGCACGGCGAATGACCGGCGCTTTCGACCGCCAGGAATGGGCATCGCGAATCTCGGTCATGCCGCGGGCGAGCAGATTGCCACTCTCGGCCAGCAGCCGGATGACTTCCGGATTGGCCTTGCCCGGCTGACCGCGCTTCTTGCCGGAGGTGCGGATGATATCTAGCCCCTTCAGGGCATCGGGGACATCGTCTGTGTAGCAGCCATCGGGGTCGACGATCTGGCGGATCTCCTGCGTCGTGCGACCGGATTCGACCCAGACGTTGAAGTCATCCTCGCCGTGGGCGGGGGCTGTGTGGACGAAGCCGGTCCCGGCATCAGCCGTCACATGGTCGCCAGCAAGCAGAGGGATCTTATGGTTGAAAAATGTATCAAGCGAATGAAGTGGGTGCTTGCATTCTAGGTCAGCGAGTACCTGAGTCGAGATTTCATCCAACGGCTCAAATTTCGTAACCTTTGCAGCCGCCATAACAGTTTCGGCGAGAGACTCGGCTAAGATGATTTTGTCGCCAGGGCGAACGTAGGGAGCGAAGCCCAGTTCTTCCTCACTCATAACTTCCTGTACATTGTACAGCCGGTAGCCAATGGAAGGACTAAACGAGATCGCTTGGTTCGCTGGAATGGTCCATGGCGTCGTCGTCCAGATCAATACCGATGCCGTTTCAAGACCGTGCATGTTTTCGACCGGAAACTTCACCCAGATTACCGGCACCTTACGGTCGTGATACTCGACCTCAGCCTCGGCCAAAGCCGTCCGTTCCACCGGCGACCACATTACCGGCTTGGCCCCGCGGACCAGGCGTCCGCCCATGGCGACGCGCAGGAATTCGCGCACGGTGGCGGCCTCGGATTCGAAATTCATCGTCAGATACGGGTCGTCCCATTCGCCTTCGACGCCGCAGCGGCGGAAGCCTTCTTTTTGAACCTCAATCCACTCCGCCGCATATTCGCGGCAGGCGCGGCGGAATTCGTCGCCCGGGACGTCATCCTTGGTCCGACCTTTGGAGCGGAATTGTTCTTCGACTTTCCACTCAATCGGCAGGCCGTGACAGTCCCAGCCCGGCAGGTAAGAGGCATCAAAGCCGCGCATCTGGTGATTGCGGACAATGATGTCCTTGATGATCTTGTTCATCGCCGTGCCGAGATGGATCGGACCATTCGCATAAGGCGGGCCATCATGCAGGATGAAGGGCTCGGCCCCGCGGGCCTTGGCATCAGCGCGGAAGCGCTCATACAGCTTCATTTCATCCCATTTCTCGATCCATTTCGGCTCGGCTTTCGGCAAGCCGCCGCGCATCGGGAAATCGGTGGTCGGCAAGAACAACGTGTCCTTGTACGGGTTTTCAGGTTTTTTCGGTTTATCAGTATCGGCCATTTGGACGTCTTCGGATCAGCGTGTGAAAAAAGGGCTAAGCAATAGGTTCCCGGCCGCGAGCCCCTTAGAGGCGGACGACCGGGCCGCTAATTCGAATAATGGATATGCGGATGACCCTGTTCATGCGGCCCCGCTTAGCAGGGCTCGCGGGCCCTGTCATCCCGCCAGATGATCCTTGGCGGCGACGACATCCTTGTCCATTTGCACGATCATCTCGTCGAGGGAGTCAAATTTCAGCTCTGGTCGTAGATAGCGGACCAAAGCGACTTCCAATTGCTGTCCATAAATGTCGCCGTCAAAGTCGAAAATAACGGTTTCCAGCAATGGATCGCGAATGCCGGTGGTCGGGGTGCGTCCGAAATTGGCGACCCCATCCCGCCAGTCGGAGTCGCCGGCCAGACGGGCGCGGACGGCATAAACGCCATGGCGCGGATGGATCAGGTCGCCGAGATGCAGGTTGGCCGTCGGGAATCCGATAGTCCGCCCGCGCTTTTCGCCATGCTCGACAACGCCATCGACGACCCAGTCATGACCGAGAATTTCAGCCGCCTTTTCAGGCTCACCAGCAATCAGCGCCTCGCGAATCGCGGTCGATGAGGCTTTCGCGCCCAGCGCTTCGATCTTTTCAATAATGGTGACGCCAAATCCCAGCGCCCGACCGAGCGAGGCCAAACGCCCGGCATCACCCATCCGCCCACGGCCAAAGCGAAAATCGAAGCCGACGGTGACATGCGAGGCGCCAATGCCGTCTTTCAACACATCCCGCGCGAAGGCCTCATCCGTCATCGCGGCCATGTCGGCATTAAACGGCAGTTCGAACACCGCTGCGGCGCCAAGCTCCATCAGCCGCGTATTGCGCCGGGCCGGGCGATAGATCCGGAATGGCGGGTCATCCGGGCGAAAAAATTGTCGAGGCGGCGGCTCAAACGTCGCCACGCCCAGCTTGCCACCGGCCGCCACAGCGCCTTCAATCACGGCGCGATGGCCGGCATGAACACCATCAAAATTGCCCAAAGCAACCGAGAATCCGCGGGCGGAGTCCGGCACATGTTTATAATGGGCAATGACGGTCATTCAGGCGTCTCTTTTAGGCACCATGACAATGGCTTCGCCTGAAATCGCGGCTTTGCCATCGACATTGCAAGACACTTTCAGCGTCACGCGGCTGGTGCGTTCCTGCTTTTCGGTGACCTCAACTTTCACAATCACCAAAGATCCGATCAGGACTGGACGGCGGAAGCGCATATTCAAACCAACAAAAATCGAGCCCGGGCCCGGCAAATCATTGCCGAGAATACCGGAAATATAGCTCGCCGTGAGCGCACCATGCGCAATGCGCTGACCGAACATGGTCTGTTTGGCAAACGCTTCGTCCATATGCAGCGGATTGCGGTCACCAGAGACTTCGGCGAACAGCTCAATGTCTTTTTCGGTGATCACATGCTCGGTCTGGTGCGCCATTCCGATCTCGAGATCTTCGTATTTATAACCGTCTTTATAGGTCATTGCGGATCAGTCTCCGTTTCTCACTCACGGCCTGTTACAATGTGTTTCAGGTTTCGTCACCATTCGAGTTTCGGCATCGCCCAATTTGCCGTTACGGCATAGTCGGCCAGCAGGTCGATGACTTCCTGCTCAAAATTCGCGCCATGCTGTTTCAAACCGGTGCCGACATAGAGGCCGGAATAGCCGCGCGTTAGCGCGCCTTTCATATCCGTCGCGGGACTGTCGCCAATACACAGCGTCCGCGCCGGAGACGGTTCCACGCCAAGATCGGCGAGCCGCGCCAGGGCCAGATCATAAATCGGATCGTGCGGTTTGCCGGGATAGATGACCTTGCCGCCCTCTTCCTCGAACACCTGGGCCAGCGCACCGGCACACCAGTGCAGCTGTTCGCCAATGCGAACGCGAATGTCCGGATTGGCGCAAATCATCTCCATTTCACGGTCCGCGGCCTCGGCCAGGCGATCGCGATAATCATCCGGATGATCATTGATCTGATCTTCCAGACCAATGCACAGGACGGTGTCAGAGTTGCGCGCCTCCCCGAATTGCAGATCGAGGCCTTCATATAGGAATTTGTCCATTTCCCAGCCGGAATCGGCGCCCATGCGCCAGAACACTTCGCCAGACCGCTGACGCAGCACTTCGCGCGTCGCATCGCCGGACGTGACGCAATCATCGAAGGCTTCCGGCGGCACGCCCAGCGGATCGAAATAGCGAATGGCCTGCTCTTTCGGCACCGGCGCATTGGAGATCAGACAGACAGCCCCGCCCTGGTCGCGAAACCGGATCAGGGCCTCGCACGCCTCGTCAAAGGCATGGCGTCCATTATGGATTACGCCCCAGACATCGCACAGGATGGCATCATACTGATCAGCAATGGCGGCAAGACCGCCAGGAAATTGAGGATGAGTCATGCCCGCGCATTATGCGGCGCTGCCTCTGGCGTCAATCTAAGAAGCGCGTGAGGTGAGCAGGCGGACCAGATCGGCGGGCGGCGCGGTTTCTTCCATCAGCGACGACTTGATCGGGCGCGGGGCCCCGAAAATATGCCCCTGGCCGTACGGAATGCCATATTCGAGCACTTCCACAACGCTGACTTCTTCTTCGATCTTCTCGGCCACCAGGGTGACGCCATAGCGGGAACAAATCGCCGCCACTTCTTCACCGGCAATCTTGCGCTCTACTGAAGAGGTGGGTCGCGGCCCGAACGGATCGCGCAACTGGTCGATCAGGTCGCCGCCATTGAATTTGACGAAGCGAATGCCCGCATCCTGCAGACGCGGCAGGTCGATATCGATCGTCTCCGCATGATCGATCGAGAAGCGGAAGCCCAGCGCCGTGAGCCGCTCCATCGCCTCGCGCATCTGTTTCGAACGATGCTCGAACCGGCTGGCGCGAATTTCGAAAATCAGGGCCCCGGCCAGGTCGCGATTCTGCTCCATATGGCTCAGGAAGAATGGAAAAAAGTGAGGGTCTTCAAGCGAGTGCGACGAGACATTGCAGAACACGCCGACCCGGCGGTCACGCGCCGCAAGACGTCGAACGACTTCGACCGAGCGGTAGAGCATCATGTTATCGACCACGCCCAGCAGGTTCGCCCGACGGGCGGCGTCGAGGAATTCCGCCGGCAAAATCAGCGATCCATCCGCGTCGCGCAGGCGCGTATAGCCTTCATAAAAGGCGACCCGGCGCTGTGGCAGCGAGACGATGGGCTGCAAGTGCAGATCGACCCGGCCATCATATAGCGCCTCTTTGACGGCGCGCAGGACCGCGTCCTCCATCGGCGCAACTTCGCCTTGGGTTTCCGCATCGGCGAGCTTGGTTTCAAAGCTGCGTGAGAGGCGATCAATCAGCGTTTCGAGCTGTTTCATCTCGCTGACCAAAGCGTCGCGGCGCTCGGTCAGCTCTTGTTTGACGGTGGTTTCGATGGCCGTGGTGCGCGCTTCGACCACATCCATACGCTCGCGCACATCTTGATGGGTGGATTCAAAGCCCTCGACACGAGTTTCAAGCTCGTCGGCTTTGCCTGTGCGGGTCGCGAACAGGTGCACCTGCCCCAAGAGCGCGGTGATAATTGCACCCCCGCAAACCGCCAGCGGCAGCTCGATCGCAGCATAGGTGTACAGGCCCCAACCCGCCCCTGCGCCGATCAGGGCATAGATCAAAAAGTACAAGGCAACCATCAATTCCCAGCCCCTGCTGACACAATATCCTTAACAGATACGCGCCAAACGTTAACGAATTGGTAGCTTTAGAGTTAATTCGCCTGCTTTGCCAAGCATCAGCTTAATCCATCAACAGCATTTCTTTCGGCATCGAGGAATTCGCGCAACGCTTGCAAAGTGGGCAGGATTTTCGCCAGTTTCGAGACGTCTTGATTCTCTTCCAGGATCGCCGCCAGGGGCGTCATGGCCTTGATCCCGCGATTTCGGGCATGGCGGCCAGGCGTGGTGATCGTGACGATTTTGCGCCGGCGGTCCTCGGCGCTGCCGACAATTTCGACATAGCCCTTGCGCTCCAGCTTGGCCAAAATCGCGGTCATTGAGGGTTTGGTGACCTGAAAAGCCTTGGCGAGATAAGAGGGAGACTTGCCATCCCCCAGACGGACAAAATGGTTCAGTACGCCAAATTCGGATGGATTAAGCTCCGGCGCCAGCACTCTGGCAAAACGGGCCGTGCTCAATTGATTGATAATGCCGATCTCATTGAACAAGGTGAAAATGACGGCCGCCGGATCAGAATCGCTCATGCTCAGGAGCTTATCAGTTTGCTCTCCAGCGGCCAACGCGGACTCGGCGCCGGGAATTTCGTATAGCCGACCCGTCCGAGCATTTGCAGCGCACCGGACGGCGCCACACCCAGCTCTTGCCGGATCGCTTCATACGGCTGCGCCATTTCCGGAAATTCCTGCAGAATCTGGCTGAGCGGATGGACGCAAAGCCCGGCCTTTTGCGCAGCGAGGTTCATCCGCACCCATGCCCGACCGGCCTGTAATTGATCGGCGCGCGTATTTGTCTGCGACTTGACCCAGACAAAGCCCTGCGCCGAGTGGATGATCGGGTCATACATTTTGAGGCCTTCATTATAGGCCGTGCTGCCGGGCGTATCGAGGCCTTCCGGCGTGACAATGCCGGTCATCTTGAACAAGCCCATGGGGATGCCGCCCATATCGATGCCATCCGGGTTCTCAACCACGGCGCGATTGCCGATGCGCATCAGATCGACGCTCTCGCGGCGCGTCAGGTCGGTCTCCATTTCAATCTGAAAGCCTTGCCAGGCGGGCGCGATGATCCGGTCGCGCTGCGCCGCATCGAGCGTGCCGCCAACCTCGAGATCGCCCTGCCCGCTCGCGATCACCTGCTCCAGCGTTTCGGTGTTGACTGGTCTGGACGTGTCATACGGCTCCTTGGTTGAACGGCGTTCCAATATGTTGGCGAAGAGCGGGTCTTTGGGCGTGTCTGCTGCCACCGCGAATTGTACCTGCGCCATACGGTTTCCATTCAGACGCGGGTGCGCTTCGCCATCCGGAAACGGCGTGATGGCCGCGGCATAGCCCTTCTCTGCAGCGGCGATGCGCAGCAATTCCATCATGCAGCCGAAACCGATCGTGATTTGGCGATCCAGCGGATCCGTATGCGGCAAACGCCGGTCCAGATCGACATAGATATCGAGCCGATCATCCCCGACGAGGTCAAACTGCCAGGGCTGACGATTGTGTGGATTGGGCGCCAGGATCGCATAAGCGAGCGCGACCAGACGTGGATCCCCGAAAGACTCTCCCGCCGCGCGCCAGGGGGCGCGGGCTTTGGCCAGACCTGGTCCATGAGCGACCCCGACTGTACCAACCCCGCCAATCAGGGCAGCGGCCCCACCTGTCATCAAAATACCGCGTCGTGTGAACATATTGGTCTCCACATGAATTATTATTAGTTATCTAACTAATATATATTTTTCAACTGTCAAGCGAAATGCGTGGCATGCGTGCCACACTGTTCTGATCATTCGATTTTTCACGTAGATTCTTGCAGCACCGCGTTTGACAGCGTTCTTCCGGTTTTTTAACCAAGGGCTCAAATCCCGACACACCCACGGTCCACGGTCACTGTTTGACCGGATGGGGGCGTCTCGGGGGAGACCGGGGTCCTGTTCAACGCAGGACCCCGTTGCTTTTTCAGGTCACTCGTTTTCGACGAAAATCGGTTCCGTGATCGGCCAGGTATAGTCTCCGACATCGCCCTGACAGGCGATGGTGACCACCCGATCAACCGTTGGCTCGACCAGCATAAGCTCGTCCTCAGCGCCGCAAACTCGTAACCAGGCGACCCGCTCCGCGCCATTGACGCGATAGTCGATGCGAAAACCGCCGCTCGAACCGGTGACGCTCAAATCTCCGGTATCGAAAACGCGCTCACGCCCACCTGCGGTTCGCGCGACAAGCACCGCCGCATCGTAGCCGCCCGGTGGAATGCCATGCTCCACGACATAAAGAGCGTCCGATTGTTCAAACGCCTTGTTCAGCGCCGTCGCAATCTCCTTGATACCCGGCGGACCGATAACGGGGAGCGGTTCGCGCCGTCCGGCATGCCAGGAGAGATTTCGAACCTCGTCCAGGCCTTCCAGATCCGGCGCCGTGAGAGAAAACAGGATCACCCCGTCGAGCTGCCCAAGATCCTCGGGACGCGTCGCGCGGGCGACCCCGGCCGGGGCCCCGAACAGCAATCGCTTGCCTCCGGCAATGACCATCGCGCAAGGTCGCTCATCTTGGACATCACAAGGCAAGAGTGCAAAATCATCCGGACGCACGTCAACACTGCGCCAGTCGGTCTCGCCATCAGCCCCACCGCACGCAGCCAAACAAAGGATGCCACAAGACAGGGCAGTTTGCTTGAACCAGTTCATGCCGAAGGCTTTAGTCAGACTCGTCACCCAAGAACAGTCGTATCGGTCTCTTCGATGATTTCATTTTCGATATGGCCGAGGCCCGAGATCTCAACTCGAACCCGATCACCGGCCTTCAGCCATTTTGGTGGATCGAAGCCGGCCCCAACTCCAGCGGGTGTCCCAGTGAAAATGACGTCGCCGGGTTCCAGCGTGAAGGCCTGGGTCAGGTGCGCGATCTGGTCCGCCACAGAGAAGACCATATCGCGCGCATGACCGGATTGTCTGAGCTCGCCATTAACATAGCCGCGAACCTCCAGCGCTTTGAAATCATCGATCTCGTCTGGGGTTACGAGAAACGGTCCGAACGGCGCATGGGTATCAAAGCCCTTGCCCATGATCATGGTCTGACTGGCGCGCTGCCAGTCGCGCACAGAGACATCGCAGCCGCAGGAGTAGCCGGCGATCAATTCCTGCGCTCGGGCAGCCGGCACATGCCGACCGGTCTTGCCGATAATCACGACGAGTTCAGCTTCATAATCCAGTTGTTCCGACACGATTGGCAGATGAACCGGATCGAATGGCCCGTTGGCGGCGGTTGTTTGCTTGTTGAACCACTTTTGCACGCTAGCTGGGGTCGGCTTGATGAAGGAGACCGACTCCTTTGCGTGAGCAGCATAGTTCAAACCGATTGCAAGTATTTTGCCCGGACGCAGAATCGGCTGGCGCAACCCAACCTCCGACAGAGGGACACGCGGCCCGCCCTCCACCGCTTTCGCTGCCGCGCGGAGATCGCCCAAAATTTCTTTCACCTGCGCAGCCTGAGACAGGCAGACCATATCGCCTTCAACCAGCCCTGCGCGGGCTTGGCCATTAACCACCAGATTGGCCCATTTCATTGCCGTGTGACCTCTTCGCTACGTTGAATTGAAACCGAACGAATTTTCGCAGGCTGTCAATTGAAGACGTTTAATTAGACGTCTAAGCCTGCGCGTTCATGTTGGTGGGACTAAAGAAAGTAGAGTGAACATGACGCAAGGTCTTCGCGCGCAAGAAAGTACACTGGCTGATCTCTTGTGCAACGGAATTGAAATGGCGATGCCGCCATATCAGCGCAGCTATTCGTGGGAAAATTCAGAGGCCCAGGCCCTGCTCTCGGACCTGCACGATGCCAGCGAAAGCGGCGAAAGCCACTTTATTGGCGCCATTGTTCTAGTTCGGGAAGCCTCTGGGCGTTTCCTGATTGTAGATGGCCAACAAAGACTGACCACGCTGACCATCCTGCTCTCCGTCTTGCGGGACACCGAAACCGATGAGGACCGCAAGACCGAGATTCACAGCATGATTGCCGATGATGAGACCGACAAGAACGGCCCGACCTGGCGCATCTCGCTCAATCATATTGATGGCCCCTATCTGCGCGAAGCGATCCAGACCCGCGGCGCCTCGCTGAAAAAAGACGTCGAACCAAATGATAGCGAGAGCCAGCGCCGCATGACGCGCAATCTTGAGAACTTCATCAAGACGGTGCGCAACATGTCCCCTGAAGCGCAGCGCGAGTTGGCGGATACAATCAAGAATCGTATCCTGCTCGTCAAAGTTGTCGTCGAAGACTGGGATGGCGGGTATAATGTGTTCCGCGTGCTCAATACGCGCGGTAAGGCCCCGAACACGCATGACATCATCAAAACAGACCTGCTCGAAAACGCCCACCTGACGCCAGAAGAGGCGGAGGCTTATTCCCGCGAATGGTCCGAACACGAGTCCCGGCTCAGCGGCTCGGGCTTTGATGACCTGCTCAATCAGATCAGCACACTCTACGCCCGCAAGACGCGCAAGGGTGCCAGCGAGTTTCGCAAGGCGGTGATCAACCGATCGATTGGCGGCACTCGCGAATTCCTCAGCAAGGAATTGCCGGCCTATGTCGATGCCTATGTCACGATCTCGACAGGCAAATGCACATTCGGAAACCTGACCCCGCAAATCAGCGAGTGTTTGAACCATTTGCGGTTGATCGACCACCAATTGTGGCGCGCGCCCGCACTCAAATTCCTGGTCTATCATAATGGCAGCCCTGATATCGCCCTTGCCTTCTTCCGCAGCTTGGAGCGGTTCGCCTATGGTGCAATGATGGCGATCACGGAGCAACGAAGCCGCCAGAGACGGTATCAGAAGATTGCTGACAATGCCGACAATGCACGAGTTTTGCTGTCTGATAGCGGTCCGTTGGCCCTGTCTCGGGACGAGCGGCGTGAGATTTCGAACCGTCTGCGCAGTCGCTTCGGGGCCTTTGCCCAACGCCGTGCCATTGCCTTGCGCATGAACGCTGAGATCGAACACGGCGTCGCGCTCGGCCCCGACGATGGCGCGACCGTTGAACACGTTTTGCCCAAGAACCTGCCTGAGGAATCCCCCTGGCGAAATGCCTGGCCCAATCAATCGGTCCATCGCGACCTGGTCGACACGATTGGCAATTTTGCCTTGCTGTCGCAATCGACCAATCAGAAGGCAGACAATCTCTCCTTCATGGAAAAAAAGACGCTCTACTTCGCCGGGGAGCAGCCGGAATTCGCCCTGACCCAGGATATTGAAGACAAAGTCGCCTGGACACCGGACGTCACTCGAAGCCGCACAGAGCATTTGTCAAAGATCATGGAAAATGCCTGGCAACTCAACCAGGCCATGCTTTCTATGTAAGCAATGGAAGGCGCTTAGGACGTTGATTCCGCGCTGCGGCGGTCAGCGGCATAGTCGGCAAGTTTGTCGGCGGCGTCGCGGGCCGAGTCGATGCTGGCATCAAATTGCGCCAGGGCATACGTGGTTGGATTGGCGTCGGCCATATCGAGTTCCGACAAGACGGTGATAAAGGTCCGGCGCGCTTTCTTGGCGGTGACAAGCGCCGTCTCATAGCTGAGCAAATCTGCGCGCAGGGCTTTGGCGGTGATCTCGGTCTCAAACAGTTTTTCGACTTCCATCGTCGCGACATCAAGACCGTGGGCAGCATGTTCAATATCAGAGCGAATGAAATCCGCTTGCTCGCTTGCGACATCGCTCTGGCGTTTCACTTGCGAAATATAGGTAGCGTCGCCGGCATCGTCTTTCTCACTCGCGCCATCCATCAACACGCGCGCAAAATCGAACAGCCCATTATTAGCTTTGACCCAATTCTTGCGCTCGGCCTGTTCGGTATAGGCATCGGCGACTTTGCTGAGACTACTTTCCTGGCTGGCATAACTTGTTTCAACCGTGGCTTCAGAGGCAACCATGGAAACGGTTGCGCACCCACTCAAAGTGGTCGCCAATAGTAGAGAAAAAAGTACACTACGCATGAGGCTATTCACCTGCCTGAATTTTTCACTCGCCCATATTATCACATACAGATGAGAAAATCGCCGTCCATACCCTTTATTCATACTTTAACAGCCGATAGGTGAAGAGGTCGTGAACAAAGGCAAAAAATGCTTAAACTTTATCCACCTATAGAAGCCCGGCGCTCAGGCTTCCTGCGAGTCAGCGACCTGCACGAGATCTATTGGGAAGAATCGGGCAACCCGAATGGTCTTCCCGTTTTGGGCATACATGGCGGACCCGGCGGCGGCTCGAGTCCCGAAATGAGACGCTTCTTCGATCCAACCGTATATCGCATCATTCTGATGGACCAGCGCGGTTGCGGAAAATCGACTCCGCATTCCGAACTGCGCGAAAATGATACCTGGAGTTTGGTCGCAGACATTGAAGCGGTGCGCGCACATTTGCAGGTGGATAAATGGGTTTTGTTCGGCGGTTCCTGGGGCTCGACCCTGGCGCTCAGCTATGCGGTCACACATACGGAACACGTGCATGGGCTCCTCCTGCGCGGGATTTTCCTGCTGACCGAGGCTGAGATAAGATGGTTCTATCAGGATGGCGCCAGCCGTCTCTTTCCGGATTCCTATGATCGCTATGTATCGCCCATTCCCGAAGCCGAACGCGATGATTTGCTGCACGCATTCCATCGGCGTCTGACCGGTGAGGATCGCATGGCGCGCCGGGCCGCAGCCAAGGCCTGGGCCTGCTGGGAAGGAGAGACGATCACGATTCAGGGCCCCACCAGCCGCCCCAAACGGTTTGAGGAAGATGATTTCGCCGACGCCTTCGCCCGCATCGAATGCCACTATTTCGTCAATAAGGGCTTCTTCGAAAAGGATGGCTGGCTGCTCGAGCAAGCCCGCGAGAAGCTGCAGAAAACACCCGGTCGTATCGTGCACGGGCGCTATGATGTCGTGACGCCCCTCTCGAGCGCCTGGGGGCTTAGCAAGGCCTGGCCGGCGGCGAAACTCGATATCGTCTCGAATGCCGGTCATTCCAGCCTTGAACCAGGCATTGTCGACAAGCTGATCCGCGCCACGCGTGAATTCGGGCGTCAGTTCAGGGAGACCTGATCCAGCTATAGGCATTCTTTGTCAGAGCCTATCAAAGCCATACGAATTTTATATTCGTCTTATTGGTGTGTCGCACCATGTCGGGTGGGTCAAACTTGGGAGTGACACACAATGAAGCATATTCTGTTGGCTGCTGCGGCAGGCGCGCTCACGGCTGCGTGCGTAAATACTGAAATCACTGACGTCTCCGACGTCGTCGAAACAGCCGCTACCGAAACTGAAACCACCACAGACGAGACCGTTGAGGACGCCATGGACGTGGTTGAGACAGCACCAGCGCTCTGCCTGGACATGGGACCGCAAACGCCGCGTGACATTTCCAGCGTGGTTGGCCTGAACACGGTGACCTTTCCAAAGGCGCCGGCATCCTCAGCGATGAACCTGTGCAACATCCACACGCACACCAATGCCGAACACAAGGGCCCGGGCTTCAGCATTTTTGTCGATGCCTCGGACAATGGCGGCTTTGCGTGCAATGAAACCGCAGACTTGACCGAAGACGAACTGGCGCCGGCGCCGGGCGCCTATAAGGGCGTTGTGCCGGGCCAGACGATCGAAGTGCACTGGGTCCATACAACCTGCGACGCGGCGCCTGGCGAAGGCCTCGCCGCCTGCGTGCCAGAAGGATGTACAGATCCGCTGCTGCGCGTCGAAGCCCAGACCTTCCTGGTCGTGAATGATGCCGGCGCGCTCGACTTTACCGAAATGGCGGCTGTGGTCGACGAGAAAGGCGGCTTCTATCAAGCGGGTATGATTCCGTCAGATACGGGCACGCCGGTAACGTTCCCTGGCTCCACGACCGGGCCAAGCTATAGGCAGGAAGTCTGTTCGCCGGCGCAGGTGACGTGGAATGTCCGCCCGATGTGCGCCAAGGTCGACATCAACTCACTGAACGCCTGGGCCGAAGAGGGCAATGTCTTCAACGAGACCAAATCGCACGGCGTCCGCCAGCTGGTCACGGCACCGGAATTGCTGTCATCGATCCAATAAGGCGGTGAGCCGACCCATTGAAAAACCCCGCCTCGGTCTGAGGCGGGGTTTTTTGTCGAGCGTGTTTGACGGCGTCTAGAAATACTTGTCCATGACGCCGAAGATCAAGATGATCCCAATGGCGGGCGGTACAACCCAGCGGACGGCAAAGCGCCAGAGATTCATTACCGTGCCTTCACCGAACTCGGAGGTGAGCATGTCTCGACTGAGCACCCAGCCAGAGAACACAGCAACCAACAAGCCACAAAGTGGTAGCATAATCGTCCCGGTTATATTATCCGCAAAATCGATGTAATCGACAGAATAGACATAGCCTGCGCCAATCATGAACAGGACGAAGCCAACGCCAAGCGCGGCGCCCCAGCGGTTCACGCCCTGGCGTTCTTCGAGCCAGGACACGCCGACTTCCATTAGAGAGATGGAGGACGTCAATGCTGCAAACAGCGCCAATGTGAAGAAGGCTCCGCCAATCAGATTGCCCATCGGCATCGCTTCTGACCCGAACGCAATCGGCAGCGAGACGAAGAACAGGCTTGGTCCGCCTGCCGGGTCCGCACCGAAGGCAAACACAATTGGGAAGATTGCAAAACCTGCAATCAGGGCGACCATTGTATCAGCGCTCGCAACAATCGCCGATGAGCGCGGGATATCGGTATCTCGTGAGAGATAGGCACCATAGGTAATCATCAGACAGGACCCGACGCCGATCGAGAAGAATGCTTGCCCCACCGCGGCGAGGAATGTGCCGAAGGTCACTTTGCTGAAATCAGGCTGGAGCAGGAACGCCGCCGCTTGAGCCGCATCACCATTGGTCAGTGCAAACCCAACAATGCCGAGCAGTAGAATAAAGAATAGAGGCATCAGGATGGATGCGGCACGTTCAATGCCGCCTTTGACCCCGCGCGCAAGTATGATGACATTCACTGCGATGAAGCCAAATAGGCAGGCCAGGATCATGCCACGGTTGCCGATCGTTTCACCGAAATTAGCGCCCGAGGATTCGGCCGTAAAACCACTAAATCCTCCCGAAAAGGCTTGCGGAATGAACGCGATCACCCAAGCCGAAATGACCATGTAGAAGGTGAGAATGAAGAACGCAGCAAGCGATCCAACCCAGCCGACAAAGCCCCAATTGGCGCTTTTGCTTTCAGCCCGCGCCAGCGAGTGTATGCCCTCAACGGCCGACATGCCGGATTTGCGGCCCATGCCATATTCCGCCATCAGCACCGGCAGGCCGAACAGCACCACACAAGCCAGGTAAATAACGATAAAGGCGCCGCCGCCATTTTCGCCGGCGGTGAACGGGAAGCGCCAGAAATTACCAAGGCCGACGGAGGATCCCACCGCAGCCATGATGAAACCAAAACGCGAGCCCCACGTATCTGTCTTGCGACCGATCGCTGCCATATTCTCTCTCTCCCAGGTGATTTTACCGCGACCCTAGCCTTCGAGGCGCAAAAATCAACGCGAGGGCTGGGTTTTGACGCAAGATTGATGCTCGGATAGCGGTCGCCCCTAGGCGCGTGCATTCAGCGGATCATTCCGTCCCAAGTGTACGGCCCCGACCAGTCCAAAACACCCGGCAGTCGTAATCATCACCGTCCCGCCATAGGATAGAAGCGGCAGCGGCACGCCAACCACCGGCACCAGGCCGAGCACCATGGCGACATTGAACAGGATATAGAAGGCGACCGTCGCCACCGCCCCGGCAGCGGCGAACCTTGCAAACAAGCTGGCAGCACGAAGGGCAATCATCAGACCAAGACCCAGGATCAGCATCCATAAAAGGAGCACACCGCTGGTAACAAGGAAACCGAACTCCTCCGCCAGAACGGTGAGGATGAAATCCGTATGTTGTTCAGGGATATAATCGAGCTGAGACTGGGTGCCTTCCATATAGCCCTTGCCGGTCCAGCCGCCAGAGCCAATGGCAATCTTGGCCTGTTCGATCTGATAGCCATCATCCATGACATTGACCGAAGCACCCGTCAGCTGCGCCAGATAGGTGTAGCCCCGATCGCGCTGATAATCTTGCAGGACAAAGAAAT
>ERZ1740070.972-NODE-972-length-18496-cov-7.092240_pt1 | contig 18496 bp, 17 predicted proteins | sample MGYA00581734_ERZ1740070 | MGnify/ENA primary metagenome ERZ1740070 (study PRJEB43018, sample SAMN04849744) | marine metagenome | isolation source: floating plastic debris | place: Pacific Ocean | collected 2008-09-01 | study: EMG produced TPA metagenomics assembly...
TGTAACAACCGCATCAGCAACTTTGACAAACCTGCTGACTGCCTTAACACCCCCAATCAAGCTGACCATCGCTAAAATCACCAGCCCTTGCTTACTTATCTTCCTTAGTTTAGATTTGGCCATGGCTGATCTCTGATTCGCCCCTCTAACAGTGTTTTCGCTAAATCTAAATTTTCTCTAAATCAAAGTGACGATACCTAAGACATTTAGGAGATAGCTACGTCAGTAGCGTCTATCTCAATGCATAAGCAGATCGGGGAAAGTAACTGCTTTCAAAAACCGACCTAGTGCGATCGCGAATCTAAATACCTCAACACCACTTAAAGAAGAGCTAGAGGCTGATTCGCGTTATCTAAAATCAGCGACTGTCCAGTTCGTTCAAAAACTTACAATACTAAGTGCTGCAGTCAGAAAGACTTTAGAGATGGTTTAACCAGGTCCAACCGACAATCACTGCCAAATATCAAATTAGTGCTGTGCTAACTCAATATATACACCTACTACTTGCGTATACTTTCGCCAAGATTATAGACATATTATGAGGCAAAAGCGGCCATATACATAGATGTCTGGGACACTTTTTAGAAAATGTAATGACTGTCCCATAACAACAAATTGCTGAATATCCTTCCTACACACTGCGGATTGTTGTCCTAGTGCTGAATCGTTAGATTTGCCTTAGTCATCTAGAACAGCCACAGCGAGCGTGGTTATCAAAACCACTGCTGTAGCGGTCTTCTGCATAATTAGCCTGCTACAGCTATTTTTGCTGTTGCCGAGCCTTCTGTTGAGAACTGAGACTATTTCTTTCCCAGAAATATCCGCCAGCATACCCTTGAATTTCGGGTTGATCTGTGGCCTTGTCCAGCCGCTTCTCCGCGATACAAGCATAGTCTTGGTCTAGTTCTATACCGACGTAGCAGCGATTGAGTTTTTTAGCGACGACCGATGTTGTGCCGGAACCCAAAAAAGGATCAAACACCATGTCACCCGGCTGACTGCTGGCCAAAATAATTTTAGCCAGCAACTTTTCAGGTTTTTGAGTAGGGTGGTCGGTGTTTTCCGGCATGGACCAAAACGGAATTGAAATATCAGTCCACAAATTAGATGGATGTGTAATGCGAAACTTACCGCTGTCCGTGGTTTCCCAGTCTTTAGGATTGCCGTTGCGGTCTCGATACGGAGCCAGCACTCTGCGTTTCAATTTTACTGCCTCAACATCAAACCAGTAGTTTTCAGAGCGAGTGCCAAACCAAATGTCTTCCGAAGAGTTTTTCCAGTTTTGTTTTGATCCCCGTCCCTTCTCGCGCTCCCAGGTGATCCGACTACGCACAATGAAATATCGAGAGAAAATATTGTAAACAGCAGGAGACGATTGCCAATCGCAGCACACATAGGCGGACGCATTGGGTTTAAGTAAGCGAATCACCTGGGACATCCAGTTGTCTAACCAGCCTTCGTAATCTTCCAGTGAACGATGGGTAAAGGTGGATTGGTTAAAAACCTTGGAGCGGTTATAGGGGGGATCAACAACCAACAAATCAACAAAACTGTCTGGTAGCAATGGCAACGCTTCAAACGTATCCTGACAGATTGTGATGTTTTTGAGTAATCGAGAGGTCTCTCCCTTGGCGAGTTTAACGAGCTTCCGACAATAAATACGACGATCATCTGCACTTAAGGTCAAGGTGCGATTATTCGGCGCTCGTTTTTTATCACCGTTCATCCGTTTGAGTTTTGCATCTACAGCAGCATAGCAAGTGTTTGTGAGTTAGATGTGCGGTAGACGCGAGCAAACCGATTAGTATGGAACAATACTTCGGTTAACCAATTCGACAACTTCTCATGTTTGAAGCCCTCTCAGAACGATTTGAATCTGCGTGGAAAACCCTGCGCGGTCAGGATAAAATTTCTGACTCTAATATTAAAGAGGCGCTGCGGGAAGTTAGACGAGCATTGCTAGAAGCTGACGTTAGCTTCAACGTAGTAAAAGATTTTGTTGCTGACGTACAAACCAAGGCTCAGGGCGCTGATGTGGTCACCGGGGTTGCGCCAGATCAGCAGTTCATCAAAATTGTCTACGATGAACTCGTTGCTCTGATGGGAGATGCCAATGAACCCCTAGCGGATGCCAAGACCAAACCTACCATCGTGCTAATGGCAGGTTTACAGGGAACAGGCAAAACGACTGCATCTGCAAAACTAGCTCTTCATCTACGCAAACAAGAGCGTTCAGCGATGCTGGTGGCAACCGATGTGTATCGTCCAGCTGCCGTTGACCAGCTAATCACCCTCGGTAAACAAATCACTGTGCCGGTGTTTGAGATGGGCACCGCGGCAAACCCAGTGGATATTGCCAAAGCGGGAATTGCCAAGGCGCAAGCAGATGGCATTGATACCGTCATCGTTGACACCGCTGGTCGCTTGCAGATTGACCAGGACATGATGGCCGAATTAGAGCAAATTAAAGCCGCTATTAGTCCTGATGAAGTCCTACTGGTGGTCGATGCCATGACGGGGCAAGAAGCGGCGACCTTAACTCAAACATTTCATGACCAAATTGGCATTACTGGCGCCATCCTCACCAAAATGGATGGCGATTCTCGCGGTGGTGCTGCTTTATCAATTCGCCAAATCTCGGGTAAACCAATCAAATTTATCGGTATTGGAGAAAAGGTAGAAGCTCTACAGCCCTTTTATCCCGACCGTATGGCCTCCCGTATTTTAGGGATGGGAGACGTCCTGACTCTAGTCGAAAAGGCTCAGGAAGAAGTTGACATTGCCGATGCCGAGAAGCTGCAGGCCAAAATTCTAGAGGCCCGTTTTGATTTCAACGACTTTCTTAAGCAAACTCGCTTAATGAAAAACATGGGGTCACTAACTGGGATCATGAAATTGATTCCCGGTATGTCTAATAAGCTTTCTGCAGATCAGCTTCAACAGGGTGAAACTCAGCTCCGCCGTTGTGAGGCCATGATTAACTCCATGACTAAGCAGGAGCGAGAAGATCCTGATTTATTGGCCAACTCTCCCGGTCGGCGACGACGGATTGCTAAGGGCTCTGGCTATAGTGACAAGGATATTAGTAAGCTAGTGAGCGATTTCCAAAAAATGCGCTCCATGATGCAGCAAATGGGGCAGGGGGGCGGTTTTCCCGGTATGGGTGGGATGCCTGGTATGGGGGGCTTTCCCGGTATGGGTGGGATGCCCGGTATGGACGGCGGTATGCCAGGCGGTGGGCGACCTGGCTTTCGTGGTTATAGTGCAGGCTCTAAGAAGAGTAAGAAAAAGAAAAAGAAGAAGGGCTTTGGTACTCTTTAGGCTTTGAATTCAGCCGTATTGTAAGCCTATTCATCAGGTCTACCTGGGAAAACTACCAACATAAATTGAAATTGCGGTAAGAGTTTATGAAGAAGCATAGTGTGCTTGGGTTGCTGTGTTTAGGCTTTGGTCTACCCACTTTGCTATCGGCTAACCCTAGCTACGGTCTACCAGGGCATTCTGTGAATGAAGTGAAGACATGGATGCAGGGGCACCCTACGCTGCGGGCCGATCACCGTGAGGGGTTAAGGGTACACCGTGCCGATATTCCATCTCGGCGTTTTACGTTTCAAGCCAGCGTCTTTCCCATAGGTGGACTGCAACGTTCTGACGAAAGTTCTTCTATATGGGCTGATTCTCAACGTCAGCGAAACTTTAGCACCGTGCGCCGTGAGGAGTTTATTCTGGTTGACTACGATGAGCCAGTGACGATTGCTCGCCTAGAAGAATCTCTGCGTACGCTTTATGGACCAGATACGTATGCCGACTATCGTCGAGCTCAGTCTGTCTACAGCTATGTCGTTGAAACCGGCACTATTCAAGGTGAGGTCCGTTTAGGGGCAACCTATGCCTATTGGGTGGAAATTACCCCTGATCTCGATGGTGTTGTGACTACGGGTAGGCTGAACGTTTTGCTACCTGAAGATGTTAATCGATTACAACGTCATCTAGAAAACCAGCGAATCTAGCTAACCATGTCATAGTCACATTTGAGCAAACGCTGTCTAACACTGCGCTGCGCCATAAAAAATGGACTGATGAGGCTGGCTGTGTACAACGTCAGCTCACAAGCTGCGACATCATCGTAGAAAACATCCTGACGATGGCGAATACAGTGACGTATTATTTTGCGGACATCATTGGCCATATATAGCAGGATCATCACGGGGCGTCGCCATGGTGATGTGCTAAGCATACGTGTACGATACCTGCTCAGCCCAATGCCGCGACAGAGCTTGTTCAGATACTCACGCGTTAATCGCGAGCTAGGAATTTGATGTTGCAGACGCATTTGAGGGTTGTACCAGATTTCCCAACCCGCTTGTTGAATGTGCAAAATTGACTCTGTATCTTCACCAGTCAGCATACTTTTGCTAGTGCGACCAGTGAGAACAAGTTCTTCAGGTACATTGTCTAACCAGGCTTGTCGTCGGACTACAATGCCAGCTGATGGCGGAATAACTTTATTTTTAGGTTGATACATCAGCGCCTGGGAGCCTCGCTCAGTCAGTGCTAGTAAAGCGGCAATACGCTCAAAATTTTTAGGAGGGTTGGTTTCAAACTTGCCTCGAATTCGGCTGGCAATGACACCAGCTTGAGGATATTTTTGGGCAAATCGATAGGCTGAAATTAGCCAGGTCATGCCAGGCAATGTATCGTCATCTAGAAATCCAATCAGTGGACTAGCCGCAATGTGAATTGCTCGTTGTCGTGCATAGGCTGCCCCTTGCTTGGCTTCAAAAGCATAGCGAAGAGGCGTTTGTTGAGACCATATACGTTGGTACCGTCTAACAACAGCGGCTGTATCGTCAGTACTATTATTATCGACAACAATAATTTCCCAACTGAGTCGGTCACTGTTTAACTGCCAGCATAGAGCTTCTAAAACGTTTGCTAGTCGTTTAGCACCGTTGTAGGTAGGGATCGCGACTGAAAAATCTAAATCAACTTTTTCAGGAAAGAATCGGCTAAATGTGTGACGTAATCCGACTAATTGATCGGCACGTTGTAAAACGCTAATCATTAATTAAGTGCACTGAAGAATAATAATGTTGCAGAGTTTTAGCGCTACGTCTGCAGCAACAACACCTGTGTGATGTTGATTTCAGCATTCCCTGGGATAAGTTAAGAGTCGCAAATGATACTTATTCATCTAAGTACATTGACGTCTACTTAGTCTTAAAATTTTTGGTGTGAAATATTAGTATTTCAGTTGAGGCGTCTGTTTGAAATAGATATAAGACCTCGTCCACCGGCCAGAATTTACTATCCGTGTGCTGGTAATAATTTGTACTTGATACGCTCTCGTCATAATGGTCTTTCAAGTCTGATTCAGATGCGCTATAGTCCCTGCTGCTAGGCGATCCCAGTTGACAGTCTTAAACTGGTTGGCTATATTGTTTTGCCACACCATAGGTTGACTCACCATGAAAGCATCTGACTGGCTAGAAAACCTACCCGATAGACTTATTGCAGCTAGGAAGCTCGTATTTCCAACCATGACTGATGCTGCTAATGCCCTAGGTGTTAGTAAGCAAGCACTAGAGCAACGGGAGCGCAAACGCTATAAAGGCGCGAAGATAGAAACACTGATAACAATGCTGAAATTGCTTGAAGAGCAAGCGATTATTAGCCCACCCAGTGACGGCGGACAATCCAGTAATTCACAGATACATAATTAGCCACCTGAGAATGCCAAACCGCTCACCATTCTTAAAAAAGGTTTTTAGTTCTTGCAGAACTCCAACGGACCCTACTGGATTCGAACCAGTGACCGACCGCTTAGAAGGCGGTTGCTCTATCCACTGAGCTAAGGGTCCTAGTATTAATGACAAGCTGTAATAGCCACAAGCAGCAACACTTTGCCAAATCAGTTTTCTCTACAACTTAGTCTCTAAGTCTATGCGATTTTAGCCAAGATCTATCATGGCTATCAACTATCTAGATATCTGATGTGTCACTGAAGAATTGTGAACTGGGTACGCTGGGGGCACAAAATGGTTTTAGTCAATGGTTTTCCTACTATCGCATTTCTACTATTGTAGTGAGTTAAGTTAAGCCCACTCATAGGAGCAAAGAAGTAGATTGACAAATTAATCTAATGATTTACTTGCTCAAGCTAAGCCCAGGCTGACAGTACGGGCTTCTCAGGTTGGCATTTATCAGTGGCACTATGTTCATTTTAAAGCGCCAGGATGTTGAAATCGGGAGTTTTCAACATCCTTCAAAGGGACAGAAGATTCCAATCTTGTCTTATCAAGGGCAGACATTTCGCCTGTTGAGTGTTTTCAATGCTGCGCAAGAAGAAGAAGCACGCACTCTCTGGCGAGACCTAACAGACAATCGGGGTAAAGCATGTGTGCTGCTAGAAGAACCTGAGCGTTTTAGTGTGTGGGGCAAGATCCAGATTGAGCGCTCATTGGGGAAGACACCACAGCCAGAAGCGTTGGCCAATGGTGGTGTGAGTGCTGTGTTTGTCAAAGCTGGAGTATTGATTATTCAGGCGATGTATGAAGACATTGAAGATTTGATGGGAGGTAAACAGGCCAAACGCTTTGAAAATGATTTAGCGGAAGTTGGTCAGCAAATGCGCCTACCTCAGATGAACTCAGAAGATTCAGTGACTGGGCTACTGAAATTAGATCCGTTTTCAGCTGCTTTACCACCCTGGCAGACGAATCACCTCAACACTATTTTTAAGGAACTGCATCGGATTGGTAAAAATTATTTTGGGCGTTCTAACTTTACAGAACGAACCTTAGAGGCTCTAGATGAACTTTCACCGCCAGAGCGTGATGCTTTCTTGACCTGGCTGCGACAGCTATCGAGTGGTGAACTTTGGCAGTAGCCAGAACACTTAGAGCATCGAGCTTATGGCATTGCTTTTTTTTGCAAACCAGTATTTCTATCTATGATTGCGGGTATGCTGCGAAAGACTTGCTCTTAAATCGTCTAGTTTGCCTGACTGTGACCGAGTAGGCTCAATGGTGCAGTTTCTACGTCAGAGTTTTCACCATTGATTTATAGTTACTTACTAGTCGTCATTGACCATAAGTGGGATCAAGTTTTGTCCCAAGTGCCAAATGGGTAATTACAAATGCCCATGGGCATTATCTTTGGTGTTATCGCATTCGGGAGTAGACCATTGACTCAGTCCTCCAAGATTTCTACAACCAGTTCAGGCCAGTCTACTTTGCTGCTTTGCCTAGGTTGGGGCATAGTATCCATACTCTTCTTTTTACTGTTCGGAGCACTCGCACCCGGAGAAGAGTCACGTCCAAACTGGTTTTTAATCTCAATTAATTTTTTAGAAATCTTTGCCTTTCTCTTGGCTGCTGCGCTGTGTTTTAGAAATTCTGGTAGTTCGCAGATTATTAGCGGCAGAACGGTTTGGTTATCCCTGGGAGTTGGGATGTTAGCCTACGCAGCCGGGACGGTATTTTTCTTTTTGTGGGGTACGGTTTGGGGGTTAGATCCCTCTGTATCAATGGGGGATGGTTTTTATTTTATTAGCTACGTTGCCATGATAATGGGCATGTTGCTGGCAGCCTTGCCGCGCCGTATCGATTTGACGATGCCGCAATGGGTCATGATTGTTGCGATTGGTGCAACCGGTATTGTGTTGGCCTGTGTTTTGAACTATGGGTTTCCGACAGCTGCGGCTCAGCTATCTCCTCAACCAGCTGTGGCGGCGGAGGCTCAATTGGCTCAGGCACCTGAATCAGTTGTAGAGCCCACTGAATCGGTTGTAGAGCCTATAGAAGAAGCTGCTGAGGAGCAGGCGGCTGAGGAAGAAGTCGTTGCAGGATTATTACCTGCGCCAGGTTGGGCTCAGGCGTTGGATACAGCGTTAGAGCAGTTTGCTGACCCAGTTGCATTGATGTATGTAGTTGCTGATTGCTTTTTGGTTGTAATTGCGGCTGCCCTTTTAGTTGCATTTTGGGGTGGACGCTTTTCACAGTCTTGGAAGCTGATTGCGATCGCAACGTTCTGTTTATATATTGCCGATATGGCCTTTGCCGCTGTAGGTGATAACTATAATGAAGGCGCTCTTTGGGAAGTGTTCTGGATTTGGTCGGCCCTTTTCTTTGCAGCGGGTGCTGCCATCGAATATGACGTTTCTAAACGCTCTCGTCGGGGATCACGTCGTCGCGCATAACAACCGGCCCAAACCTGGCATACTAGAGAGACATTTTTACCTCCCCTTGGGGCTGTTGCTAGTATGGCACCGCGAAAATTGTCTGACGCTGATAAACGCGATGTAATTGAGATTTATCGGCAACCAGGAGAAACGACGTCCACCATTGCCAAACGGTATGGGGTCAGTACTAGCACCATCAGTCGTATCCTCAAAACTCAGCTACCTGCCGACGAGTATCGGGCACTTATTTCCCAGAAGCGTTCGTCTACATCGGAAAAGCCCTCGGAGTCGGCACCGCAAACTGAGCCGGGTAAGTCAACTGGCCCCGAAAAACCAATCCGGAGATCTCGTAAGCGCTCTAATACCCCTCAACTCGATGAAGACGAAGGGCAGCTGGAGCTGTTAGCGGCTAAGGATAATGACACTGAAGCTGCTGAGGAACAAGATGATGTATCAGCTGTGGCGACCGAGCTGTTAAAGCAACCAAAACTGCGCCGCAAGAAGACTATTGCGGACGAGGATGACGACCTTGACGAGGATGATCTAGATGACCTCGACGAAGATGATGATCTAGACGACCTCGATGACGAGCTTGACGCTGACTACGACGACGAGGATGACGACGAGGATGATAGCGAAGGCGAGTCTAGTCTAATTGGCACCGCCGTTGAAATTATGCCAATAGCGGATGCAGTTTTCCCCAGAACCTGCTATCTCGTGGTAGATCGTCTATCTGAGCTCATTACCCATCCCCTCAATGAATTTGCTGAGCTGGGTAAAATTCCTGCCGATCAAGAATCAGCCCAGACCCTACCAATCTTTGACAACCATCGGGTGGCTCGGCGGTTTTCGCGTCGTAATCAGCGGGTCATTAAGGTGCCTGATGGCCAGCTAATTACCAAGGCAACGTCCTATCTCCAAGCAAAGGGGATCAACCATTTATTGATTGATGGCAACATCTATTCTCTATTGGGTTAAAAATTAGAAATTTTGTAGGGATGTTTCATGGAACGTCCCTACAAAATTGAACGCTTCTACAGGTCAAAATTAAAGCCTGTTTTTTGACGCTCTAGATACTTAGTGTGCTCAAATTGATAGAGCTGAGCGGCACGGTGGGAGACATTAATTTCTTTTTCATCCAGGGCTACAAGGATGTCTAGCTTGAGTAGCTTTTTACGAAAGTTACGCTTGTCAAAAGGCCGAGCTAAAACGACTTCGTAAAGTTGCTGCAGTTGTGTCAGGGTGAATTTAGTCGGTAATAGCTCAAACCCGATGGGGCGATGGCGAATATGAAAGCGTAGCGCTGCGATCGCACCCTCCACAATGACTGCATGATCAAAGGCTAAATCTGGCAGCTCGTTTAGAGACCACCAGCGTGCTTGTTTAGCATCGGTTGCTGCCTTGATCTGATGGTCCCAAAGATTAACCAGCGCATAAAAAGCAACTGTCACCGTGTGACCCCGAGGATCGCGGTTGGGCTTTCCATAGGTGTGTAGCTGTTCTAGAAAGAGTCCGGTAACACCAGTTTCTTCCTGTAACTCACGACGAGCCGCCTGATCTAAAGATTCTTCTAGATGTACAAAACCGCCAGGTAGAGCCCATTCTTCAGCAAAAGGCGGTAGCTGCCGCTCAATTAATAAAACCTGTAACCCATTGGTTCGATCAATACCAAAGACCACACAGTCTACTGTGAGTGCGGGTCTGGGATAGTCATAGGTATAGGCCATGAACCGATTTGACGTTTGGAGGTGGATTAGATATAACCAAGTTGTATCTTAGTGTAATTATTACACTATAACTGAAGCCTTTTATTTGATTACATATGCTCGGTGCAATTGCAGGCGATATTATCGGTTCTGTCTATGAGTTTGATGCCCACAAAACAAAGGAATTTCCTTTGTTTACAGACCAAAGTATTTTTACGGATGACACCATTTTGACGGTGGCCGTAGCCGACGTGCTGCTCCAGGGTGGCACCTACACTGATGCTCTTAAGCGTTACTATCGGCGCTATCCCAATCCGTCGGGGGGATATGGCGCTCGGTTTCAGACTTGGGCCATCTCGTCAGATAGTGAGCCCTACAACAGCTGGGGCAATGGTTCTGCCATGCGTGTCAGCCCCGTGGCCTATGTTGGCCAAGATCTAGCCGCTGTTTTAGAGATGGCAGAGCAAACGGCGATAGTCACCCACAATCATCCTGAAGGCATTAAGGGGGCTCAAGCAACGGCGGCAGCTATCTTCTTAGCGCATCAAGGACAGTCTAAAGCTGCCATTAAACAGTATGTCGAAGCTCAGTTTGGTTACGATCTAGAGCGCAGTGTCGATCAGATTCGGCCTGATTATCGGTTTAATGAGTCCTGCCAGGAAACGGTGCCAGAGGCCATAATTTCTTTTTTAGACTCCACTAGCTTTACCGATGCGATTCGCAATGCGGTTTCCCTTGGGGGCGATGCTGATACCCTGACGTGTATTACGGGTGGTATTGCCGAAGCCTTTTATGGAGAGGTGCCGGGAGTCATTCTAGATCGGGTTTGGGGGCTGCTGCCGGATGATTTGAAATCTGTAATTGTGCAGTTCAAGGCGACCTATATGCCTGTGCTTAAGGCATAAGCATGCGATTGCTGATTTAGGCATAGCCGTAGAGTAGCTGCTATTTCATGGCCTCTCGCAGCTAAAACTATTCCGAGGATCAGCAGTGCCCGAAAAATTATTCCGGAGATAACCCCAATGTCTGATGCCTTGCCAATTCCTGAGTTTTTTGCAGCTGACCGTGTCGGTGATGTATGGCGTGTGCCTTATGAAGAACGTGCAGTGCAGGCTCAAGCTTGGGCTAAAACCCATGGACTTCAGCCTGCAGTAAGCGACCAACAGCGTTTGTGTTTGCTCGCAATTGATGTACAAAATACCTTTTGTATTCCAGAATTTGAGCTGTTTGTGGGAGGGACTTTAGGGCGGGGAGCCGTTGACGATACCCGTCGTCTGTGTGAGTTTGTCTATCGCAATCTGGGACAAATCACAGAAATTGTGCCCACGCTGGATACCCACCGAGCTGTGCAAATTTTCCACGCGACCTTTTGGGTAAATGCTGATGATCAAATGCCAGCACCCATGACCATGGTGGAACTAGACGATGTGCGTAACGGTCGCTGGCGAGTCAATCCGGCCGTTGTTGCTGGTCTAGATATTTCGCTAGAGCAGCTGGAGGCTTTTGCGCTGCACTATGTTAAAAGGCTGAGCGAGGATGGTAAGTACCCGTTAACTATATGGCCCTATCACTCGATGCTAGGCGGTATTGGGCACAGTTTGGTGTCGGCTTTTGAAGAAGCCTGCTTTTTTCATAACTTAGCCCGTCAGACCCAAACACGATTTGAGTTAAAGGGTAGCAATCCGCTAACTGAGAACTATTCGGTGCTTCGGCCAGAGGTGCTAGATGACCCGGCAGGTCAGCCTGTGGCCCAAAAGAATTCACGGTTAATCCAGCACCTACTGACGTTTGATGCGGTTGCGATCGCAGGTCAGGCCAAGAGTCACTGTGTTGCCTGGACAATCGATGACTTACTCAACGAGATTCAACAGATAGATGCCACGCTAGCGCAAAAAATTTATTTGTTAGAAGACTGTAGCTCACCCGTTGTCGTGCCAGGTGTTGTTGATTTTTCAGACGCGGCGGATGATGCCTATCAACGCTTTGCAGATGCTGGTATGAATATCATCCAGTCGACCAGCAATATTTCAAGCTGGTTATCCCAATAGATGACATTCCGTTGTTGATACTGTGTGAATAGATAGGCGCGCTCTATCTTTTTGCGTCTGTATTTAGACAGCTGAGTTGCGGTTGCAAACGTTTATTTGTTGCCGCTTAAAAATACTTGAGTCTGAATATTTGCCAGTCTTTCATAATAGTTACTTCAGGTGCTTAAGGACATCGCTTGTTGATTGATGGAACTCTTAAAGGATTACAAACTATTAACGTCAATTAGGAAAAGATCAATCTTTCTATGTAGCTACTCATTACTCGCTAATAGTGCTGCTTATAGCCGAGTTGGCGAGGTTCAGGTTTGAAAAACCCTCTAAAAATAAGGCCGTTAGATTATAAAAACCTTGGTTCACATAGTGTCAGATATTGTTGCAGTGCCCAATTTCTGTTCTTTTTATCAAAACTTCTGTTTTGCCACAAAACTTAGCGACATCTCAAAATGTGGCAAATTTCTCATTATTCCATCATGTCTCGAATAATTTAACTACAGTAAAGCTAGCGCGATATGCTTGATGGCTAATTCAAACTTATTTTTAAGCCTTTAGATATTTTTGTTCGCGTTAGTAAAGTGTTGCTCTGCCCCGTTCAAACCTTTCGCCGGACCTTTGTTATGCATTGCCCCTGCTGTCAAACATCCACCTTAAAACGCGTCCGATTAGATGAATATTTATCCGCCCATGCTTGTGAAACTTGTGAGGGGCAATGGGTCTCCTCCTACGACTACTGGCATTGGTTAGAGTGGCAGCCAGAGAGTGGAGAAATCAGGCAGTGTGATTCTGTCGCCCTGGGTGACTCTGTTTCTGATAACCGGCGCGCGTCTTTTTGCCCTGAATGTCATCACTTAATGCGACGTGCAAAAGTTGGCCATGGCTTATCGTTTTATCTTGATCGATGTGCTCACTGCGGCGGTAACTGGTTCGATAAAGGAGAGTGGGAAACTCTGAAAGCCCATAATATGCACGATAGGGTTCATCTGGTCTTCTCGGAACCTTGGCAAGCCCAAATCCGCCAGGCAGAATTCAATCGGGTGCTAGAGGAAACCTATCGCAGCGCCTTGGGTGACGAGGACTATGCCCAAGCTCTCCAGATTCGAGCTTGGCTTGAGCAACATCCGCACCGTGATTATATTTTGTCGGTTTTAAACCAGGTACCCCCATCTGATGATGAATCTCGTTATATACCCGTCAAGAAACCTATGTCACAAAATGATGTATCCAAAGAAAAAGTCAACCATCACCCTGTAGCTCATGGTCATCACGGTCTATCACCGACTTATGACTATCCTAAGCCAGCCAAATAAAGACTTCTGGATGGCACTGCCGCCAAGGAGGGTGTAGCTAAACTTCCGCGGCTAGCTGTCTTCGTAGGTTGTTAATGTTAAAACTTGGGGAGGTGTGGCGTCAGGAGGATAGAGAAACTGCACTTCTACAGACCGTTCTTCTCCAGGTTCTAGAGTCAGCTCTACTAAAGGTGGACCTACCTGGCCTCGACGCTGTACCAGGTGAATGTATTCGGCTCTGGGTTCACCCTGATCGTTTTTATATAAAAACAACACCGTCCCTCTAAAAAAGATACGAGAGTCATGAGGTGTCAAAAAGGTAAGCGCGTTTTTAAGGTTTTCATTTTGTAGGGGGGTTTGTACCGACAACGCAACGGTTTTAGGTTGATCAGTTGGATTATGCAGCGGTAGCGTAAGGTCATATTCGGTGCCATAGTTGCCATGGGCGCGATAGGCCGTGTCGCCATAGCGCCTGAGCATAGGAGCACTTTGGATTTGACCTGTACCAAAGGTATTGTGGTCCACTGTGCTGATGGCGTAGGAGATCTGCTGACCTATCTCAGGAATTTTGAGACGAGAGGAGCGACGATCTGTGAGTTGAGCCTGCCAGCGTGACCCCTGACTGACTCCAGCCACTCGACCGTAGATAAATGGGTTAGCAGAGCGACCGGGCCGTGTGGGTGCCAAATCGCGAGGAGTGACAAGCTCTCCATTAATCAAAACCTGAAGCCATTCATCTAGTGTTGGCACTCGCTCGCCACCATCGGCAGTCAGGGGGGCAAACATGGCAAGGCTGGCTACATATACCGGCCCACTGCTTGATACACGCATTAATGTAGAGCGGGCATTGCTGCGATCGCCTCCGAGGGTGCTGGGTAATGGAGGTAAAAGCTCACTACCGGCACTGAGGCTGCCATCTGTTGGGACAGAGAGGCGGCGCACTGGCAGCGGTGCATTCATCAACAGATAGTTTTCTCGGGGAGGAATGGTAATGCTGTCAGGCCATGAGGACTGACGGCGGTCCCTGAGAATTTCATTCATGAGACGACTGCCTGGACCTGAAAACTGATTGCTGGCCAGGTTAAACTCCACGTCATTACGGCCATACCAGGGGGCTTCTTGGCTGAGATAGCTTGCGGCTTCTCGAAAGCTGAGGGTGACTGACCTGCGGCTGGGGTTATGGATTACAAGCCCTATGTAACGGGTGCGAGTGTCGGTGTCACCTCTGGCCTGAACAACGTGGTGGTCAAAGATATCAAAACGACCTTCAAAGGCATAGTCCAGATGGGCCGATGGAGTAGCTTTACCGCGGGATGGAAACGTAGATAGAAGAATACCTTCTGTCTCCACCAGTTCGGGGCTATTGCTATTGAATACGGGGACATCATCTAACCCTCCTGAAAGAGGGCGAACTTCTTGAATTTTTGGAATAACCTCTTGGCGGCTAGCTTGTGTGATCATGCTGCCATTAATAGTCCCAAATGTATTGGACTCAATGGAGTAGCCTGTGTGCTGTGGTGCTTGTGCTAGAGCAGTAGGGAGAAATGGAGCAGCAGGAGTTAGCGCAAGTAAAAACAGCAATGGACTCATAGATCTGATAGAGGTGAGAGCGTTATTCAGTTAACAGGCCAATGGCTGTCGCCTAACCTACCATTCAACCTGTAGCTGATGGTATAAGTTGTGCCGTTCAACAGACTGGTTTCTCAAACGGGTTAACCGATTTTGCTGTTCAATAGAGTTTGAATTTTCTCAGCTGTTAACTGTTCGATGTGAGGGATCACTAGATCGGCCCCTGCTTTCTCAAGTGTCTGACTGTATTGACTTTTATAGGTGCTATCTGTTTGAACATGCGGTGGAAGCACACCTACCCCTAGCCACAATCGTTCAGGAAATTGAGATTGCGCGGCTTTGATTGTAGCTATATCAGCGACGGTATCACCGGCATAGAGCACAGGTAGACCAGCGGGTACGGTTGCTTCAAGCTGGTCTACAGTCATACATAACCCTGTGGGGTCTGGTTTACCAGGTGCATCAGTCATGGCAACCAAAATTGGCTGGGTTAGGCCGATGCGTTGTTGTAAAACGTAGTTTGCTGATCCTCGTGTGGCTCCGCTAAAAAAAGCAGAGGGTACGCCACTATTAGCCAAATTGGTCAGATATTCTGCGGTCATGAGGATCGGCTCTTGAGTGATATACCCGGTCCATTGAGCCGGGTCATCGCCCGCGCCTCGATAACGTTCTTGAAAATAGGCAACAATGGAGTCGTAGTCACTGTTGTAAGTCGTTTTCACGGCTTTGCTATGACGTTGGATCAGTTCCTGAGAGGCTTTCCAATCGTTGTTCCAAATCCCTTCACTTTTGAGCTGATCAATATCGGTGGGGCTTGGTCGATAATGCCCTTGGGTAAAATGCTCAACCGTATCTGCAATAGCTCGACGATAGGAGCCGCTAACGTCGCGGACAACACCATCAATGTCAAATATGGCTAAGGCAAAAGGGATAGACATTATTTTTTAGGTTAAAGCGACTAAATTTTGATGTGTTTAAGACAGCGAATACGCTAGAATTATAGACCGTGTAGTTTTGAAGCCAAGAGGCGTACAGCGGAGGTTTGCATTGTCTCGATTTATCTTAAAGGTTCTCTGGCTCGACAAAGATGTGGCTCTCGCCGTGGATCAAGTAGTGGGCAAGGGATCGAGTCCGCTGACCTCTTACTTTTTCTGGCCCCGCAATGATGCGTGGGATCAGATGAAGATAGAGCTTGAGTCCAAAACTTGGATTGTTGAAGAAGAGCGCATCGATCTGTTAAACCAGGCCACTGAAATTATTAATTATTGGCAGGAAGGGGGCAAAAGTCAGCCTATGCAAAAGGCAGCTGAGCAATTCCCCAATGTTGCTTTCACTGGTAGTTCATGATCTAGTGCCACTTAGCATTGCGTAAAAGCCCATGTTTTCTACCAGAGAGCATGGGCTTTTTATTGGTTTGTAATTTACAGCAATCGGCTGCATTTAGCCAATTGCGCCGCACATGGTGCTGCTATCTAACGTTTTCAGCGAGCATCAATGTGGTGAACTATGTGTGCAAAGCCATACTTAACACTCGCTTTTACTGTGGTCTTCTGTATGAGGCCATAACACAAAGACCCGGGCTGTCTGAAAACAGCCTGGGTCTAAAAACTTAGGGTAGCGGCTAGTTTAGATACTACCGCCAGCTGCTTGGACTCGTGCCCGTGCCTTTTTTAGAGATTTCCGTGCTTTGATAATGGCCTGTTTATCTTCAGAAGAAACACCGTCGGCTTCTGACTTAGCGGATGCATATTCTGCTTGAGCTGCGGACAGGTCAATGTTATCGCCCCGTTCAGCGCTATTAACCAAAATGGTAACTTCATTGTTTTCCACTTCAGCAAAGCCGCCCATTAGTGCGATCGCAACCCAATCTTTATCAGCTCGAACTCTCAGCACACCGATATCTAATGCAGTCAGCAGCGGAGCGTGACCGCTCAAAATACCTAGTTGACCAGTCGTGCTAGGTAGCACGACCTCTTCTGCCTCAGCATCCCAGACAGTTTTGTCGGGAGCTACCACACGAACTGCTAATGACATAAAACTCTCAAACCTAAAAGTGAACCAGCAAATAGCGAGCCATTACAATATCCGAGAAACCTTTCAAGCTCATCAGACACTAATCTGTTGCATGACTCGCTACTCACCAAGCTTGTAATCTGCGCCAAATGAGGTAAGCGATAGCTTAACCTGCAGCCTTCATTTTCTCAGCAGTCTCAAGCACTTCATCAATGCCGCCCTTTAGATAGAAGGCCTGCTCAGGAATCTCATCTAGCTCACCAGAGAGAATCATGTTGAAGCCTTTGATGGTGTCCTCAAGAGTCACATACTTACCAGCCAGGCCAGTAAAGATCTCTGCTACAAAGAAAGGCTGAGAAAGAAACTTCTCAATCTTACGAGCGCGGGCAACAGCGAGACGATCATCTTCAGAAAGCTCATCTAGACCCAAAATAGCGATGATATCCTGCAGTTCTTTATAGCGCTGCAGAATAGACTGAACTGCACGAGCAGTTGTGTAGTGATCATCACCAACAACATCAGGTTGAAGCATTGTGGATGCAGAATCCAGAGGATCTACAGCAGGATAGATACCTTTTGATGCCAACGCACGAGAAAGTACTGTTGTGGCATCCAAGTGCGCAAATGTAGTTGCAGGCGCAGGGTCAGTCAGGTCGTCTGCAGGAACGTATACTGCCTGAATAGACGTAATTGAACCTTCAAGAGTAGAGGTAATCCGCTCTTGGAGGTCCCCCATATCTGTACCCAAGGTGGGCTGATAACCTACTGCAGAAGGCATACGGCCTAGCAGGGCAGACACCTCAGAACCAGCCTGTACAAACCGGAAGATATTATCAACAAACAACAGTACGTCTTGCTTGTTAACATCGCGGAAGTACTCAGCCATTGTCAGAGCAGACAACGCCACACGCATACGAGCCCCAGGTGGCTCATTCATCTGGCCATACACAAGGGCAACTTTAGACTTACCCAGGTCATCCTTGTTGATTACACCAGAATCAATAAATTCGTTGTACAGGTCGTTTCCTTCACGAGTACGCTCACCTACGCCAGCGAATACGGAAACACCACCATGCTGCAGTGCAATATTGTTGATTAGCTCCTGAATCAGTACGGTTTTACCCACACCAGCACCACCAAACAGGCCGGTTTTACCACCCTTACGATAAGGCGCCAAGAGATCAATAACTTTAATACCCGTTTCAAATACAGAGGGCTTTGTCTGCAATTCAGTTAACTTGGGAGCAGCTCGGTGAATGGGCAGCGTGGTGGACATGTCCACATCACCCTTTTCATCTACAGGCTCACCAAGAACGTTAAAGATGCGACCCAATGTGGGAGGACCAACAGGTACATTAATAGGCGAACCTAAATCAGTAACCTCCATGCCCCGTATCAATCCGTCAGTAGAACGCATTGCTACGGCTCTTACCTGGCTGTCTCCTAGTAACTGCTGTACCTCACAAGTAACAGAAACAGTCTGACCAGCGGGATTAGTGCCTTCAATCTTGAGGGCGTTATAAATGCTAGGCAGCTCGCCAGCGGGGAACTTAACGTCTACAACAGGGCCAATAATCTGAGTGATATAGCCAGTATTTGTCTTCTCTGCAGTGGTGACCATGCTTGCGCCTTATCCTAAGGGTATTAGCTACTGCGGCGACTTTTAATTTTATTTTTACTTTCAAAGTGCCATGT
>ERZ1740070.974-NODE-974-length-18490-cov-4.656686_pt1 | contig 18490 bp, 15 predicted proteins | sample MGYA00581734_ERZ1740070 | MGnify/ENA primary metagenome ERZ1740070 (study PRJEB43018, sample SAMN04849744) | marine metagenome | isolation source: floating plastic debris | place: Pacific Ocean | collected 2008-09-01 | study: EMG produced TPA metagenomics assembly...
CGCGGTGGATCGGGCGGGACGCGGCGCGTGCGGGCGTGGCTGAGGCGGCGGCATCGACCGACGACTCTGGCTCCGGCCCTTCGCGCGCGGTGCTCGATTGCATCGCTATGGGACTCGAATCGGGGTGGGCTGAGGGGTGCGCCAGGGACCGAACGCACTTGGTCAACCTGCGTCACACGCCCGATGCGAGCGAACGCATCCGTGCATTCTTTGATCGGGGCGCGAAACGGGCCAACAAATAGAGTGCGAAAACAAAGGCGGCAGAGGGAGCCGCCCGGAATCGGGATCGTGGATTCACGCCCCCGGCGGCGGTCGATACGAGGTCGCTGGCAGGGGTATCGGTCCCGCCGGCCGGCGCAGGGGTCTTCCCGGGCGCCGCAACAGGAGTGCATGAGCGATGGCTGACCTGAAGACGATGAAGGGTGTTTCGGAGCGCGACCGCAAGATGATTGCGGAGGCCGAGGCACTGCTGGGATCCGAGCCCGAGTCGATGGGCGCCGTGAAGAACATCTTCTGGGGGCGTCTGCGCGAAGACCTGTACTTCCCCTACCCGGACGTTGCCGCCGAGCGGCCCGACGAGACAGCCGCGTGCGACCGCCTGCTGGCCGAGCTCGAGGACTACCTGAAGAACGAGCATCCCTCGGTGCTGATCGACCAGGAGCAGCACATGCCCGAGTGGGTGCTGCGTCGCCTGTTCGACATGGGCGTGCTGGGGATGACGATCACCAAGGAGCACGGCGGGCTGGGCATGGGCATCACCAGCTACAACCGCGTGCTCGAGCTGATCGGCAAGTACTGCGGCAGCACGGCCGTGATCGTGAGCGCGCACCAGAGCATCGGCTGCAAGGCCGTGATGCTCTTCGGCACCGAGCGCCAGAAGAACGAGTGGCTCCCGAAGCTTGCGCGGGAGTGGCTCAGCGCGTTCTGCCTGAGCGAGCCCAACGTCGGCTGCGACGCCGGCGGGCAGGAGACCAGCTGCGTGCTCAGCGAGGACGGCGAGCACTACATCCTCAACGGTGAGAAGAAGTGGGCGACCAGCGGCGCGATCAGCGGGCTGTTCACGGTCATGGCCAACTTCACCATGCCCGACGGGAAGAAGAAGGTCAGCGCGCTCGTCTGCACGCCGGACATGGACGGCATCGAGATCTTCCAGAAGAATCGCAGCAAGTGCGGCATCCGCGGCACGTGGCAGGCGCGCATCAGGTTCACCGACGTCAAGGTGCCCAAGTGGCACCTGCTGCACAAAGAGGGCAAGGGCCTCAACGTCGCGCTGACCTGCCTGAACTACGGGCGCTGCACGCTGAGCGCCGGCATGCTGGGCGGGGCGCGACGGGCCAAGGACCAGGGCATCAAGTGGGCCCAGACGCGCCACCAGTTCCAGCGCCCGCTGGCGGACTTCGATCTGGTCAAGCAGAAGATCGCACGCATGTCGGCGTACGTCTACGCGATGGACAGCATGCTGTACATGACCACCGGCATGCTCGACCGCCACGATGAGGACATCATGGTCGAGACCGCTGTATGCAAGACTTTTTGCAGCGAGTACGGGCTGCGGACGGTCAACGACGCGATGCAGATCATGGGCGGCGAGAGCTACATGACCGAGAACGAGGTCGAGCGGATCTTCCGCGACAGCCGCATCAACACGATCGTCGAGGGCGCCAACGAGGTGATGCAGAGCTTCGTCTTCGCGTACGGGGGCAAGCAGCTCGCCGAGCACATGCTGGGCATCAAGGACATGGCCGAGAACGGCAAGTTCAGCCCCGCGATGATCAAGGCCGCGATCCCGCTGGGCATGGAAGTGTTCGGCAAGATCCGCAAGAGTGCGCCAAAGACGCCCGCGGTGCACGGCTCGCTCACGGTGCACGCCGATCGGCTCTGCAAGCTGATCAGCGAGTTCACGTATCAGTTCAAGGCGGCCAGCAAGCGGTACGACGCGTCGATCGTGACGCGTCAGGCGGTGCAGGCGCGTCTCGCGGACGCGGCGATCCTGCTGCACGCCTGGGCGTGCACGCTCAGCCGGCTCGACAAGGACATCCGCGCCGGTCACAACGGCACGGAGATGGCCCGCGACAAAGCGGCGGCGGTGCACTTTTTCGACCTGGCCGACCAAGAGATGGCTGTCCGCTTCCGCGAGCTGTACGAGAACTGCGACGAGACGATGAACACCGCGGCCGACGCGGCGTTGGCGCACAGCAGCACGCTGCCCAACAGTGATTTCGTGATCCCCGAGCGTTCCCCCACCGACGCCGGCACGGGCCGCGAGGTCAAGCAGGAGCACGTCAAGCAGTTCCCCGGCACGGGCGGGGGTGTGCACGGGGGCACGGGCCGCGAGCACATGCAGGACACGATCGACACGCTGCACTGAGCCCGTCGGACGCGTTCGCCCCCCCGAGCCCGCAACAATCACCCCGCCGGCCCCGCACCCGATCGCTCCGGGCGGGCGCCCGTCGGCACGAGGACGGATCCCGCATGCCCAAGCGCACCGTGTACCAGGCCAAGATCGAGCACCTCCAGATCCTCAAGGAGGACGGCACCCTCGACACCAAGCTCGCCAAGGGCCTGCTGACCAACGAGCAGGTGCTGCACCTGTACGAGCAGATGTGGATCTGCCGCGAGCTCGACGAGATCGCGTTCAAGCTGCAGCGCTCGGGGCGTATGGGCACCTACCCGCAGAACAAGGGGCAGGAGGCCAACGCCGTTGCGAGCGCACTGGCGATGAAGAAGGGCACCGACTGGCTCGTGCCCGCCTACCGCGAGAACGCGGCCCTGTTCATGCACGGCATGCCGATGCACTACGTGCTCATGTACTGGATGGGCGACGAGCGGGGCAGCAAGATGCCCGAGGGCGTCAACATCACGCCCCTGAGCGTGCCCATCGGCACGCACATGCTGCACGCGACGGGCATCGCGTGGGCCGCCAAGCTGCGGGGCGACGACGACCAGGCGGTGATCACCTACTTCGGCGACGGCGCCACGAGCGAGGGCGACTTCCACGGGGCGATGAACTTCGCGAGCACGCTGCAGGTGCCGTGTATTTTCTACTGCCAGAACAACCAGTGGGCGATCAGCGTGCCGCGCGAGAAGCAGATGCGGGCGGAACCGGTCGCGCAGACGGCGCCGGCGTACGGCATGCCGACGATCCAGGTGGACGGCAACGACATCTTCGCGGTCTACAAGGCCGTGACCGACGCGCGCAAGCGGGCGACCAGCGGCGAGGGTCCGACGTTCATCGAGGCCGTGACCTACCGCCTGGGCGATCACACGACCGCCGACGACGCGCGCCGGTACCGCGACCAGAAGGAGGTCGACGCCTGGCGCGAGCGCGACCCGCTGATCCGCACGCGGCTGTATCTCGAGAGCAAGGGCGTCTGGGACGAGGACCAGCAGCAGACGCTGCAGGACCGGGCCAAGACGATCGTGGGCGAGGTGGTCAAGGCGGCCGAGGGCGCCGAGGCCCCCCCGCTGACCGATATCTTCGACAGCATGTACGCCGAGCTGCCCGAGTCGCTGAAGCGCCAACGCGACACGATGCGGACGAGCTCGCTGGGGCAGCGCCCCGAGCAGGCCGGGCTGCGTGAGCAACCCGCGGAGCGTGTCTGATGCTCGTCCGATTCACCGACCACAAGGGCAAGGACCGGTACATCAACCCGATCTACGTGAAATCGCTGGGCGTGAAGAACGACACCGAGACGGAGATCGAGATCAGCGGCTGGTCGCTCAAGCTGCGTGTCAAGCGCCCAATGGACGAGGTCGCGACGATGATCAGCGCCGCGATGCCCGACGCCGCCGCGGCGATCGCCGCGATGGAGAGCGAGCAGCAGGCCGCGCAGAACCAGGCCGCCGCCACCGGCGCCGTGATCGGCTAACACGCCCCCTCGGGCAGACTCGAGAGAGACTCTGATGCCAGAACGCACACTTGTCGCTTCGATCAACCACGCCCTCGACGTCGCGCTCGCGCGCGACGAGCGGGTCGTGCTCATGGGCGAAGACGTCGGGCTCAACGGGGGCGTCTTCCGCGTCACCGAGGGCCTGCAAGCGACCCACGGCGAGCACCGCGTCGTCGATACCCCGCTCGATGAATCCGGCATCATGGGCACCGCGATCGGCCTGGCGATCGCCGGCATGCGCCCCGTGCCCGAGATCCAGTTCGAGGGCTTCATGGGCCCGGCGTACGACCAGCTGGTCAACCACGCCGCCCGGATGCGCAACCGCAGCCGCGGGGCCGTGACGGTCCCGCTGACGATCCGCGTGCCCGTCGGCGGGGGCATCCACGCGCCCGAGCTGCACTCCGACAGCCCCGAAGCCATCTACACCCATTCGCCCGGGCTCAAGGTCGTCATGCCCAGCACGCCCTACGACGCCAAGGGCCTGCTGCTCGCGGCGATCGAAGACCCCGACCCCGTCCTCTTCTTCGAGCCCAAGCGCGTCTACCGCAGCTTCAAGGAAGAAGTCCCCGACGAGCACTACACCGTGCCGATCGGCGAGGCCAAGGTCGTCAGCGAGGGCGATGACATCACCGTGGTCACCTGGGGCGCCCCGGTCTTCCAGTGCCTGAGCGCGATGGACGACCTGCCCGAGGATGTCAGCGTCGAACTGATCGACCTGCGGACGTGCTTCCCGATCGACACCGAGACGATCGCCCGGAGCGTCGAGAAGACCGGGCGGTGCGTGATCGTGCACGAGGCGCCGATCACCGCGGGCCTGGGGGCCGAGATCAGCAGCCAGATCCAGGAGCGGTGCTTCCTGCACCTGGAGGCCCCGGTGCAGCGTGTGGCGGGGTTCGACACCATCATGCCGTACTACAAGCTGGAGCTGGAGTACCTGCCCGAGGCCCCGCGGATCCGCAAGGGCATCGAGGAATGCCTGGCGTACTGATCGCCGACCGACACCGAATCCGCCGCTCGATCACGCTCAACGACAGAGGACACACCCATGGCCGGCAAGGTCTCTTCCGATCCGAACATCTTTCTGCTGCCCGACCTGGGCGAGGGCCTCGAGGAGGCCGAGCTTGTCGCGTGGAAGGTGAGCGAGGGCGACAGCGTCGACGAGCACCAGATCATGGCCGAGATGGAGACCGACAAGGCGCTCGTCGAGGTGCCCAGCCCGCGCAGCGGGACGATCGGCACGCTCCACGGCGGCGCGGGCGACATCATCAAGGTCGGCGCGCCGCTGGTCACCTACCAGGGCGGTGCGGCCCCCACCGCCGCCCCCGCCAAGGCCGCCGACAACGGCTCGCCCGCGAAGGCCGAGGAGAGTGAAGACGCGGGCACGGTCGTCGGCAGCGTCGGCGGGCAGAGCTTCAACGCGGCCCCGGGCAAGGCGCTCGCGACCCCCGCCGTGCGCCGGCTGGCGCGTGACCTGGGCGTCGACATCAACGCCGTGCCCGGCTCGGGCATCGGCGGGCGCGTGACCAAGAAGGACGTCGAGGCGTTCGGCGCGTCGGGCGGGGCGTCGCCCGCTCCGAAGGCGCCGGCGGCCTCGCCCGCGTCCGCATCGACCGGCACCCCGCCAACCGCGACGCACGCATCGGCGCCCGCATCGGCAACCGCGCCGGCGTCACAGCCCTACCAGCCAACGCCGCAGCCGCAGGGCTACCCGCAGCCAGCGGCGTACCCGCAGCAGCAGATGATGCCCGGCATGCAGCCGGCACCCATGGCGGGCCAGATGCCGGGAATGGGCATGCCCATGATGCCGGCGCCGATGATGCTGGTCCCGGTGCCCGTGCCCTATCCCTACACGCCCCAGCAGGCAGGCGGGCAGGCGGGCGGGCAGGGCGGCGGCATCCCCGCGATGCCGGGCTACCAGCCGAGCACGCAGCGTCCGATCCCCGGGCCCGCGCAGCGCGCGGACATCCCCGCGGGCGACGCGACCCACGCGGTGCCCTTCCGCGGCGTGCGCCGGACGATCGCCAACCGCCTGCGCGAGAGCGTGAGCACCGCGGTGCACTTCACGGTGATGGACGAGGCCGAGGTGACCGCGATCGACGCGCTGCGGCGCCAGCACGCCGCGAGCACGGGCGACAAGCTGAGCTACCTGCCCTTTGTCGCCGCCGCGGTCTGCCGCGTGCTCTCCGGGCGGTTCGGGGCGCTCAACGCGACGACCGACGACGCGGGCGAGCAAGTGATCCAGCACAAGGCGGTGCACCTGGGCATCGCGACCGACACCGACAATGGGCTGATGGTGCCGGTGGTTCGCGACGCGCAGGCGCAGGGCCCGGCGCAGTTGCAGAAGTCGATCACGATGGTCGCCGCCTCCGCCCGCGACCGCAGCGCCCCGCGCGAGATGCTGAGCGGGAGCACCTTCACGATCAGCAACGTGGGCAGCCACGCGGGCAAGTTCGCCACGCCGATCATCAACTACCCGGAGGTCGCGATCCTCGCGGCGGGGCGTGTGTTCGACGGGGTCGTGGTCGCAAGCGGGCAGCCGGCGGTCGCCAAGGTCATGCCGCTGAGCCTGGCCTGCGATCACCGCGTGGTCGACGGCGCGACCGCGGCGTTGGCGCTGGCCGAGATCGTCGAACTGCTCCAGAACCCGCACACGTTGATGGGCTGAGGCCGGCCCGAGTGATGAGCGCGACTGCTGGGAAACGACGCCCCGAGGAACCCCTCTCATTCTTCGCGATCGGGCTGGGGCTTTCGCCCATGTTCGCGACGTCGATCCTGCTGCTCGTGCGCGACGGGATCACATCCAACGCCCTCGGCGTCGCGGCGTCGCTGTTTGTCGGCGTGCTGCTCCTCGCGTCGACGGCCGCGATCCTCGCGTGGTTCTTCGCCGGCAAACGGCGGGTCGCCGGGGGGATCGCGTTTGTGCTGGCGTCGTGCCTCTGCTGCGCGTACCCGGCGTTCGTCTTCGCGGCGGCGGTGTTCGGGGGGTCGGGCGCGACGCCCTGATCCCGATCGCGCTGACGCCAGGCCGAGACCGGCCGGCGCACACGCGGTTCGCGTACCCTCGGGCTATGCCCAAGCACACCGCAGACAACATCCGTTACTCCTGGCAGCTCCTGCGCGCCGGGCCCTTGAAGCTCGACGGGGGCAGCATGTTTGGTGTCGTGCCGCGAGTCGTCTGGACACGCACCGTCACGCCCGACGACAAGAACCGCATCGAGCTCACGCACAACTGCCTGCTGCTGACGAGCGAGTCGCCCGACCCGCGGCTCGGGCGCCCGCGGCGCATCCTGATCGAGGCCGGCACGGGCGACAAGCTCGATGAGAAGATGACCAAGGTCTTCGGGCTCGATCCCAGTCGAGCAGCGCACCACCTCGTCGCCGGGGCGGGGCTCGACCCGGGCGAGATCGATCAGGTGATCGTCAGCCACCTGCACTTCGACCACGCCGGCGGGCTCACGCGCCGCTGCGAGCCTGGCGAAACGCCCGACTGGTCGGCCGATGCCGATGGCGCCCCGGGCGATGCCTCGGGCGACAGCCCCGACGTGCGTCTGGCGTTCCCGCGGGCGGAGGTCGTGGTGCAAGAGCGCGAGTGGCGCGATGCGCTCGCCAACGACGCGGTCATGACCAAGACGTACTACCGCGACCACCTGCTGCCCTTGGGATTGCCGCTGCCCGATGGCTCGCCCCGCGTGCGCACCCTCGCAGCGCCCGCGCCGTTCGCGCAGGGCGAGCACCCCCCCCGGTCTGCCCTGCCCGAGACCACCGCCGACCAGCGCACCGTTGAGGCGGCCCCGGGCGTGGGCGCCTTCCTCGTGCCCGGGCACACCTGGGGCCAGCAGGCGGTGACGTTCACCGACACCGAGGATCGGCGCATCGTCTTCACGCCCGATGTGTTGCCCACGGCTTGGCACACCGGGGCGGCGTACAGCCTGGCGTACGACGTCGAGCCCTACTCCAGCATGCTCAGCAAGCGCTGGCTGCTGACCGAGGCCGAACGCCACGGGTGGCACCTGCTGCTCGACCATGAGCCCGCGGACCCGCTCAGGCGGGTCGCCAAGAACGCCAAGGCGTGGTACACGCTCGAACCGGCGGGAGGCGCCTGAGCGCGGCCCCGCGCGCGGGACCGGCGTCGGGCCCGCTACAATCGCCCACACAACCATGTCCACCCTCAGCAGCGATCCAGAGCCCGGCCAGCAGACCCAATCGACCCCCGACGAGGGTGCGCCGAGCGGTGACTCCGTCGATCCGGCCTCGGTGCCCACGCAGGTCGTCGCCGGCTCTCGCCCGCGTGAGCGCAAGGCCAAGCGGTCGCTCTTTGAGCGGGCCGAGGCGTTCGTCAGCCGCCTGAGCGGGCGGAACAACTTCTGGCACCGCCTCACCTCGCTGATCTGGCTGCCCTACGCCTTCCGCAGCGGCATCACGATGAAGAAGGTCGACGAGACGACCTACAGCGCGATGCTGCCGTTCAGGCGGTTCAACAAGAACTGGTACAACGCGATGGCCGGGGCGGCCCTGCTGGGCAACTCCGAGATCGCCGGGGGGAGGTACGTCTTCGTGGTCTGCGGGGGCGACTACACCGTCGTCTGCAAGCACCTCGAGTACCGCTTCATGCGCCCGTGCTTCGGGCCGGCCGAGTACCGCATCACACCCCGCGAGGACCTGCACGCGCTGGTCAACAACGGCGGCGAGTTCAACATCACCGTCGACATGGACATCGTGCAGATGGTCCCCGAGATCGATAAAGCCAAACGCGAGCGCGCCAAGCGCAAGGCCCAGCAGAAGAAGGCCAAGGGCAAGCCCCAGACCCTGCGCGAGCGACTGGCCGGCAAGGAAAAACGCGTCGGACGCTCGACCGCGACCTTCCACGTCACGCCCAAAGATCACATCAAGGCCAAGGAAGCCGCCCGCGCCGATCGCACGGATCGCGGCGACAACGGCGCCTGCGCCCGCGCACGCTATCCCACATGCAAGACCCCCGGCCCCGCCAGCACCCGGTTGCCTCGCTTGTCAGTTCGCTCGGCTGGGCGCTCTACCTCGCGGTGTCCTGGACGTGGTGCATCGGGATGTTCCTGCCCACGCTCCTGGTGCGCGACGCCGGGCAGATGGGCTTTCTCGTCTTCATCGTGCCCAACGCCATCGGCGCGGCGCTCGTCGGCTGGGTCCTCGCCCGGCGGGCACGCGCCTTCTTTGAGAGCAAGAAACCGATCATCCTTGCGTTCACCGGCGCAACGATCGCCTTCCACGGCTACTGGCTCGCCTGGCGACTCTCCGAGCCGGCCTTCGACAACGTGTGGGAGTTCGCCGGCGGGATGAGCGTCGGCGCCCTGCTGATCTTCTGTATCGTCTCGCTCGTCGGACGGGCCGGGGGCATCGCCGCGGCCTGCACGCTGCTGTTCACGCTCGCCGCGGCGTTCGGCATCGCGTCGTACCCGGTCTCCGCCGTACTCGTGGGCGACAGCCCGCTGGACATCCTCGGGCTCGCGCTCGTCTGCACGCTCGGCTTTGGGCTCTGCCCGTATCTGGACCTCACCTTCAACCGCTGCGCCATCGAGTCGCGCCGCCCCAGGCTCGCCTTCACCCTCGGGTTCGTGCTCTTCGCCTGCGTGCTGCTGGTCGCCACACGCGGGCGGGCCATGCTGCCCGCGCCGGCGTCGCCCGTCGAGATCGATATCTGGACGCTCGCGGCGCTCATCGGCGGGCACTTCGGAGCGCAGTCCGCTTTCACGATCGCCGCGCACAGCGAAGCGTTGCGCACAACCGGCGCGCGACCCAAATGGTCCGCGGCGTGGCTCGCGTACGTTCCGATCGCCTTGGTCGCCGGCGTGGGCCTCGGGGTCTTTGCGATCTCGCAACAAGGCCTCGACGTCGCGGGCATGGCGATCGGTGAGGTCGGCTACCGCGCGTTCCTCGGGCTCTACGGGCTGGTCTTCCCCGCATGGCTGATCCTGACCATCGGCAACCGGCCGCCGCTGAGCAAGCGCACGCTCGCGGCCCTCGCTGGCGTCTGCGTTGCCGCCGCGCCGTTCTTTACGTACGGCTTCATCTGGCTCAACGAAGTCTGGCTGATCCCGGGCGTGGTGATCGTGCTGCTCGGGCGTCTGCTGGCCGACAAGCCGCGCACGCCCGCGGCGCCCGCGTCAGCCGCCGCCTGAGCCCGGCCGATCGACAACCGCGCGGGCGGCATCCCTCACCAGCGCGTCTTCGCCCGGGTCCTGAGCGATCGACTCCATCCGCGCGCGCAGCCCGGGCGGGTCGCCCTGCCGCAGCGCGTTGCCCGAAGCGATCGCCGCGTTGCGACGCATGAGCGAGAGCGCCGCACGCTTCATCGCGCTGCGCTCGAACGCCGCTCGCCGGGCCTTCTCGTCCCAGCCCAGCACCTCGAGCAGATCGAAGCGGTCATGCGTCGGCTCGTACTCGGGCCTCCGGCGCTGCGCGCCCGTGGGCAGCGCCTCGCGGTCGCGCGGGCTGTTGTGCGGGCAGACCTCCTGGCAGATGTCGCAGCCGAAGATCCAGCCGCCCATGCCCGCGTGCAGCGACTGGTCGATCGCTTCGCGTCGCTCGATGGTCAGGTAGCTGATGCACCGCCTCGCGTCGACCGAATAGGGCGTGATGGCGTCGGTCGGGCAGGCGTCGATGCAGCGCGTGCAGGTGCCGCAGTGGTCGGCGACGGTTTCCTGCCCCGCGGGCGGGTCGGCATCGAGCGTCGTCAGCACCACGCCCAGGAGGACCCAGCTCCCGCCCCGCGGGTGGATCAGCAGCGTGTGCTTGCCGATCCATCCAAGCCCGGCCCGCTGGGCGAGCTCGCGCTCGGGCACGGGGGCCGTGTCGACGCAGGCGCGGAACCGCTCGCCCGGGTGGGTCTCGCGGAGCGCGTCGCAGAGCCCGTGCAGACGCTTCTTGATCACGCGGTGGTAGTCGCGCCCGCGGGCGTACCGCGCAACCCGCCCCTGGCCGGGCGCCAGCGCCGCGTCGTCATCGTCGGCGCGGGTGTGGTACACATCGGCGACGACGAGCGCCGACCGAGCGCCTTCGAGCAGGCGGGCCGGGTCTGTCCGCAGCTCGGCGTGCTCGGCGAGGTAGCCCATGCTCCCGTGCTTGCCCGTCGCGAGCCACGCGTGCAGCTCGTCGGCGTATGCGCTGGGCTCGAGCGAGCAGACGCCGGCGAACGCGAAGCCCGCCAACCGGGCGCGGTCCACAAGATCAGCACCCGCGGACTCCGGCCCCCGGTCTGTCGCGTGTTCGTTCATGTGAAAAAACCGGGTACGCGGGCGATGGACGCCGAATCACGCACCAAATGCGGTCAGACCGCGGCGGCGGCGCGCGTGGGCGCGCCCTCGCCCTGCCCCTCGCCCCACCACTGATAACACCGCTCGGCGGTCTTGGGCAGCACGTCCTCGGGCGGCGCGAGATCTGGCAGCCAGAGCCTGGGCCATTCGTGCACGATCCACTGCCTGCTGTTCGACGCGCTCATCGCCCGGACCACGTCGCCGACCGGCAGCAGCCCATCGCCCAGCGGCACGTGCGCGCCGTCACGCACGTCGCCGATACGCACGACCTCGCACCGACGCCCGAGCGCCCGCAGGCCCTCGACCGGGTCCTCGTCGGCGGCGCACGCGGCGGTCACGCTGTAGCTCGCCGCGAGCCACGGGCTCGCGATCGTGTCGATGATCTCGATCAGATCCTGTGCCTTGGCGAACGAGCCGCCGTTCTCGAGCAGCAGGCGCACCCCGGTGTGGCGGGCGGTGCGTGCGGCGAGATCGAGCCGCTCCAGGATCCGGCGGAGCCCGCGGTTGCGCGCCTCGCCCGGCTGGACCTCAAAGGGGAAGACCCGGACAAAGGGCAGCGAAGCGCCCTGCGCGATCTCCACGGCCGACTTGGTCAGGCGGACCGACTTCTCGAAGTCGCCGATCGCGCGACCGATCACCGGAGGGAAGACCGGCTCGTCGTAGGTGATGCCCGTGGCGAGCCCGGCGGGCTCGATGCCCGCGTCCTCGAACAGGTCGGCGACCTTGTCGCCCCCGGTCAGCGCCGGATCGCAGGCCGTCCGCGTCGAGCCGTACCCGAACGTGCGCAGCTCGACACCCGCGAACGACCACTGCGCGGCCGACTCCAGCACGCGGGCGAGCGTCCAATCCGGGCAGGCAACGGTGCTGAATGCCAGCTTCATCTGAGCGAGATCCTCCGCAAGAGCGAATCATAGCGGCGGCCCCGACCGGCGGGGCTGTCGAGCGGAGCAGACGCGGGGCGGGGCTCCAGAGGCGTCGCCCCCCGCGCGGTGCTGTATCCTCGGCCGATGGACCAGCAGAACGACAAGGGCGAGCCCGCCGGCCCCCACCATCGACGCCGCGAGATGGAATCGGGCATCCACGACGATCTCGCCGGGCGGATGACCTACGCCCAGTACCTCCGCCTCGATGACCTGCTGGACTGCCAGCGGCCCCTCAGCGGCGACCAGGCCTCGGGCGAGGCCCCCAACCACGACGAGCTGCTCTTCATCATTCAGCACCAGACCAGCGAGCTCTGGCTCAAGCTGGCGATCCACGAGCTGTCTGCCGCGATCGAGGCGATCGAGGGCGACGACCTGGAGACGGGGTTCAAAATCCTCGCGCGGGTCAAACACATCCAGGCCCAGCTGCTCCAGCAATGGGATGTGCTCGCCACGCTCACGCCCAGCGAGTACAGCCAGTTCCGCAGCGTGCTGGGCAGCGGCTCGGGCTTCCAGAGCGAGCAATACCGCCTCGTCGAGTTCCTCCTGGGAAACAAGGACGAACGCATGGTGCAGATGCACCGCCACGACCCCTCGGCGGTCGCCCGCCTCGAGGCGGCGCTGGCGAGCCCGAGCCTGTACGACGTCTTCATGCGAGCCCTGGCCCGCAAGGGGCTGCCCGTGCCGCCCGAGGTGCTCGAGCGGGACCTCCGGCCGCCCCACGAGCCGCACCCCGGCGTCGTCGAGGCCCTCCGACTCGTGTACGCCGACCCGGCGTCCAACTGGGACGCGTACGAGCTGGCCGAGAAACTCGTCGACATCGAAGAACAGTTCAGCCTCTGGCGCTTCCGCCACGTCCGCGTCGTCGAGCGGATCATCGGGTACAAAGTCGGGACGGGCGGCAGCTCGGGCGTGCCGTTCCTCCGCAAGATGGTCAACCACACCTTTTTTCCAGAGCTCTGGAGCGTGCGGACCGAGCTGTGAACGCGTCGGAAGGCCCGCCCGGTCGAGGCCGCGTCTGGACCAGGGCCCGGGGCGGCTGAAACCGCTGGGCGGCGAATCGGAACGACCGATACCGACTCTTTCTCGTCCGCACGATCTTCCAAGGGGCCCCCGTCATGTCCATGCTCAACGCGTCACCCGCCGTTCGTCCGCTGGTCCTCTTCAGCGCCGCGTTGCTCGCCGGCGGAGGGCTGGTCGGGTGCGGGACGCACGCGCACAAGGGCCCGCGGGGCAGCTTCACCCAAACCCGCGTGATGTCCTTCGACCACGCCGGGCCCCTCTCGCTGGTCAGCCGCCACGGGCGGATCGATGCCGCGACACACGCGACGCCGATGCCCCGCTGGGCGATCGACGAGCTCGACGACGCGCTGCCGAGCGAGGGCCTTGTCGTCGTGGCAATCGTGCACGCCGATAAGGCGGATTGGCTCGCAAACGCATCGATCGAACCGGTCGAAGGCGTCGAGGGGATGACCTTTGACGCGAACTGGGACGACATGCCCGCGGGCGACAACAAACGGTACGGCGTCGAATACGTCGTCCGGGGTGAGTCACTCAGCGACGTCCACGCGATGACCGGCTTCGGCGACGTGCGGGTCGCCGGCGTCGACGGGCCCGTGCTTGTCGAGACCGACTTCGGCGATGTCGATGTCGAGACGGTCACAGGCCCCGCCAACATCTACAGCGACTTCGGCGACCTTTCGCTGATCGACATCGAGGGCCCGATCGAGGCCAGAACCGACTTCGGCGACGTCTCACTCCGCCCCATGTCACGCCGGGCGCATCCCATGATCGTCTACACCGACTTCGGCGACATCGACGTCGACCTGCCACTGAACTTTGCCGGCGAGCTCATGGGCGAGACCGACTTCGGCGATGTGCGCTTCCGAGGTGCTGACCTCATGCCCGGGGCGAGCATGACCGGGCGTAACAGCACCCGGACCATGATCCAAGGCGACGGGCCACGGAGCACCCTCACAACCGATTTCGGAGACGTCACCGTCCGCTTCAGCGATTGAACCGCACCGGGTCGAAAGGCTCGGAGCGGCCCGGGCCCCGGGGTACACTGCGCTCATGACCTGCAAACGCCCCGACCCGGCCGAGTCCGACATCGCACGCGCTGTCGAGCGCATGGGCGAAGGCCCGCTGAACGAATCGGCCCTGATCGAGCACGTCCACCCGCTCTTCAGCCGTGTGCTCGAGCGCCCCGGGATCTACCTCGCCAACCACTCGCTCGGGCGCCCGCTCGACCGGACGGCGGACGACGTGCGCGCGTTCGTTGACCTCTGGTACAGCGATATGGACGACGCCTGGGGCGCGTGGACAGAAGAACGCGAGGCCTACCGCGCCAGCATCGCGGCGCTGATCGGGCAGAACCGGCCCGACGCCGTCGTGCCCAAGTCATCGGCCGCCCAGGGCCTGCGCGCGGTGCTCAACGCGCTGCCGGCGGAGCGCCCGCGAGTCGTCAGCACGCTGTGCGAGTTCGACTCGATCGACTTTGTGCTCCGGACGTACGCGAAGAAGGGGCGGGCCGAGGTGACATGGGTGCCGCCGCGCGAGGAGGGGCTGCTGCACGCCCCCGACATCGCCGACACGATCACGGACAAGACCGACCTCGTCGTGGTCAGCCAGGTCGTGTTCAGCTCAGGGCAGGTGCTCGACGGCATCGAACGCGTGATCGACGCGGCTCACGGGCACGGGGCCCTCGCGATGCTCGACACCTACCACGCGGCGGGCGCGATGCCCGTCGGCTTCGATGACCTCGGAGCCGACTTCGCGATCGGCGGCAACTACAAGTACACCCGCGGCGGGCCGGGCGCCTGCTGGCTGGCGATCGCCGATCGTTTTCTGCGCACGACCGATGACCCCCAGCCCGACGCCGACGGGCTGTTCACCTTGGACACCGGGTGGTTTGCCAAGGCCGAGCCCATGGGCTTTGAGCGCAGCGACGAGCCGGTGCTGGCCGCGGGGGGCGACGCATGGCTCGAGGCGACCCCGCCCGTGCTGACCTACTACCAGGCGAAGGCCGGGCTCGAGCTCACGCTGGCGCTCGGGCCCGATCGCATCCGCGCATACAGCGATCAGCAGCAGGCGATCCTGCGCGAAGCGCTCGAGTCGGCGGGCGTCTCGGTGCGCGCGATCGAGCCAAGCGGGAATTTCCTGCTCGTGCCGGTGCGTGACGGCTCGCGCGCGACGCGGGCGCTGAAGGCCGAAGGCATCTCGTGCGACGCCCGCCCGCAGCCCGACGGCTCGCACGCCGTACGTTTCTGCCCCGATGTGCTGAACACCGAGGCGGAACTGCGAGAGGCCGCGCGGCGAGCCGCACGCTCACTCACCGGCTTGGTCGCCGCGCCCGCCTGAGGCGTTCGTACTCGTGTCGGGCGTGCCCGGGCCGAGCGCCCCGGGCACGGGCAGCCGCACCACAAAGTCGGTTCCGCGCCCGGGCTCGGAGTGCACCTCCAGCGACCCGTTGTGCGCTTCGATGATCCGGCGCGTCGTTGGCAGCCCGAGCCCCGAGCCACCCGCCTTCGTCGTGAAGTAAGGCTGAAACATCCGCTCGCGGACATCGCTTGCCATGCCGGGCCCGGTGTCGATCACGTGGATCGCCGCGCCGTGCTCGGTCTGGCTGGAACCGCCCCGGCCTGGATCGGCAACAACGCGGAGGATCAGCTCGCGGGGGCGGTCACCATCGGCGACCCGCATCGCCTGCAAGGCGTTGAGCATGAGGTTCAGCAGCGCCTGCTTGAGGTGCGCCGGGTCCGCGAGCGCAACCACGCCCGAACCGGGCTCAGCGATGCTCAGACGCACGCCCTCGACCTGGGCCTGGGGGCTGAAGAAATCCGCCAGCTCCTCGACGAGCACGCCGAGGTCGGTCGCCCGCGGCTCGACGTGCAGCTCGCCCGCGTATTCGAGGAAGTCCTCGAGGATGCCGCGCAGCCGCTCCACCTCGCGGCGCACCGCATCGGTCCGGCGCGCCAGGCGCTCGGCGTCCGGCCCGCCGAGCCCGAGATCGCGCACGCCCTCGGCGAGGAGCTGCGCGTTCAGGCCGATCGTCGAGAGCGGGTTCTTGATCTCGTGCGCCAGCCCGCCGGTCATCGAGCCGAGCTCGGCCATGCGCTCAGACTGCGCGGCCCGGCGCGTCTGCACGCGCTCGCGTGCAACGGCCCGACGCACGACACGGCGCGCGATGCTCGACGCGCACAACGCGCCCGCGGCCAGCCCGATCAGACCGCCCGCGGCGCCGGCGATCCACACACTCAGCACGCCGCAACCAGCACGTCATCCGTTCCCGTGCGCTCAGCGGCGCGGCGTGCGCGAGTACGTCCGACGCGGCACGACAACCTCGGCGACGTCCTCGACACGCTCGACACGCGTCGCGCGCCAACCCTTATCGCTCTTGTCCGCGTCATAGAGCACCTGCGATCCGTCGCGCAGCACGCGGAAGCCGTCTCCCTCGATCACCGTGTAGTGCACGAAGATGTCCTGCCCCTCGGGCCCGACGACAAATCCGAAACCCTTGCGCGGATCGAACCATTTGACTTCGCCCTCGATGCCCTCGAGTCGCATCGGCGGATCCTGTGACATGGCGTGTCCCCTGCCGTCGCGTCATGCGACGTCCTTCGCGATCGCCCGCCTCAAACGGGCGCCCACCGCTCCACATGTGCCCGACGCCGACGCGACCGAACCGCGTCAAAGAGGCGTCGCCCGGGTCCGTACCCGAGTCCGAATCCGAGCGAGCGCCCGACGGTGTGTGCCCCGCGGACCACTGACTCGCGCCGTCGACCACGATCGGCCGACCACAGGCAGTAGCGATAATCTAACGAATTCCACACGACGCGTTCAATCGCAACACCCCCGAGACCGGTGCAATGAGCTGTGTTGTGAAGCAAGGAAACCAAAAGGGCTACCCCGTTTGGGGTAGCCCTTGTCGTGTTTGTATATGACCGACGTCTCAGCCGATCAGGCTCTCAGCCTGTTCAGGAGTTGACGGGCTCGCCCGCCGCCTCGTCGCTGGTGTCCGCGTCGGCCGGGGGCATCGCCGCCTTGCGGCTGAGCTTGATGCGCCCCTGGTCGTCGACCTGGATCACCTTGACCCGCACCACGTCACCGATCTTGACGACGTCGGAGACCTTGTCGACGTACCCGTCGGCGAGCTCGGAGATGTGGCACATCCCGTCCGTGCCGGGCCCGATCTCGACGAAGGCGCCGAAGTCCTTCACGCTGACAACCTTGCCCTCGTAGACGGTGCCAACCTTGACGTCCTCGCAGATCGCGCTGATCTCGGCCTCGGCCCGCTCGAGGCTGGGCCCGTCGGGGCTGGAGACCAGGACGGTGCCGTCGTCGTCGACATCGATGCCGACGCCGTACTTGTCCTGGAGGGCGCGGATCGTCTTGCCGCCGGGGCCGATGAGCTTCCCGATCTTGTCGGGGTGGATGCGCATCGTGATGAGACGCGGCGCGTACGGGCTGATCTCCTTGCGGGGCTCGGCGATGACGCTCTCCATCGCTTCGATCAGCTCGATGCGACCGGTCTTCGCCTGCTCGAAGATCTTCTCGATCTGCGTGAGGTTGAGCCCGCGTGCCTTGAGGTCGAGCTGGATGCCGGTGATGCCGTCGCGGGTGCCCGAGATCTTGAAGTCCATGTCGCCGAAGAAGTCTTCTTCACCGATGATGTCGGTGACGAAGACCTCGTTCTCGTCGTTCTCGTCGGTAAAGCGACCGACCGAGATGCCGGCGCAGGTGTTGACGATCGGGACGCCCGCGTCCATGAGCGCCAGGCAGCCGCCGCAGACGCTAGCCATGGAGCTGGAACCATTGGACTCGGTGATGTCGCTGATGAGGCGGACGGTGTAGGGGAAGTCCTCGGGGCTGGGCAGGATGCCCATGAGGCTGCGCTCGGCGAGCGCGCCGTGCCCGACCTCACGCCGCCCCGGGCCCATGATACGCCCGGCCTCGCCCACGCAGAAGGGCGGGAAGTTGTAGTGCAGCACGAACTTCTTGCTGTACTCGGGGGTGAGCCCGTCGACGATCTGCTCGTCCTTGCCGGTGCCCAGGGTGCAGGAGACGAGGCTCTGCGTCTCGCCGCGCTGGAAGAGCGCGCTGCCGTGCGTCCGGGCGAAGATACCCAGCTGCATGTCCAGCGGGCGGATCTCGGTCGGGCCGCGCCCGTCGGCGCGGGTGCCCTTCTCGATGATGAGCTTCCGCGTGACCTTCTTCTCGCGCTCGTCCTTGCCGATCTTTCGAACCTCCAACGCCAGGTGATCCACGCGACGCCCGATGTCGGGCGGAACAAGGCCGAAAACGCGGCAGCGGTCGTCGGTCGCCTGAATCCCGAAATTCAGGTCGAGGTCCATGCCGAACGGCTGACCGTCGCGAATGTCTTGGAACTGCTGGC